>Ga0255047_10000430_pt1 | contig 34256 bp, 66 predicted proteins | sample JV7_2_1_MG_FD_183640 | JGI IMG/M metagenome (GOLD analysis project Ga0255047, IMG submission 183640) | Seawater microbial communities from Jervis Inlet, British Columbia, Canada - JV7_2_1 | ecosystem: Environmental > Aquatic > Marine > Inlet | place: Canada: British Columbia | collected 2016-10-06
TGGAGTTATGCCGTGAAATATAACATGTCCAAACTCTGGATGCTTTACTTTTATTTCATTTTCTTTACTCATTATTTCTTTTTTTGGGTTCAACATTCTTTTTAGTAAGCATATCCATTAAATTACCCATTCTAGCAGGTAGAACTTTAAATGAATTACATACATCACAACACCTGCCTTCTTTAACAGGTGCAGCATTATTTCCATAACCTATATATTCTAATGAACATATACAGCATTCTTTTATTTCTTTTCCTTCCATGGATACCATTTATTAGTTATTAATATAAATAATAGAAAAGTACAAGTTGACCTAAGATAATTATCTGGAATAAGGTCATAAATAATTTCACGACATCCAAACCAAACTAACATCAATAACCCTATAGTTAACCCTGTATAAAATAAATTTGTTATTATAGTATATAATTTCTTACTCATCTTTGTTTTGGTTTAAATGATAATGATATTCCTATACTCATCCACCCAACTATGAATTCATACTCTCCGTTGAGTGTTCTATCATAGGTTATCTTAATGAATGGTAATATATGGAACTGTCCTACTATACTGTGTTTACTTATCTTCATCTTTGTTTTGGTTTAATCCATGCAATCTTTCTAATATGTATTGCACTAAAGGACTTGATGTAATCTTACCTCCTGCACCTATTGGATTCAATACTTGGGGATTCTCTTTAATGAACTCTAACATTTGTTCTAATTCATCTTTTCTAAATGGGTTATTCATCTTCTTTGTTTTTAATAGTTCTTGTATATTCACAATAACTTTTATTTGAATTACAATTTATACAAATGTTATCATGTTTGCTTTTTTTGTAAGCTTTACATATTTTAATTTCACTCATCTTCTTTGTTTTTAGGTTGAACACTTGGTATACCATTCTTCCAAAAGAATGTATCTATACCTGATTTATCTTTACAATTAAAATCTCCATAAGCTTGCATAAACTCATTAGGTTTAGCTGTGAATCTGTAACATTCTTTTTTGAATTTACATTTTTCATTTTTGCACATACTTATATCTGGCATAATTATTTATTTTAATTAGTAGTTTTAAGTACTACATCTACTTCTGTACTTATTTCACATGTATAATGAGAAGTTTCTTCTTCACCAAGACTTAATAAATAAACAACCTTTTCACTATTATCTCTTACGGTGTAGCCTGTAACTATTCTTTTGTATTGGTCAATGTCTGTCTTTAGATATACATAGTCTCCTATTTTAAAATCACTCATCTTCATTTTAGTTTACGTTATATAAATCATACTTACAAGTAAGCTCTTCACCTGCCTTGATATCTTCTTTAGAATACAATTCTTTAAACCAACCCTTATTAATAGAATAGCAATTAGGTGTGTCACTATGATTATAAAACCCTCCTAATGGAAGTCTTACCCAATCTTCTTGTGTTCTATTACCTGATATATGTAAGTGAGTATATCCTATCCATTTATCTTTGGGAATATCTGCAGTAGCAAATAAACCTAAACCTTCAATAGAAGATTCTTTTATTGTTAAGTACTCCGGTAGTGGTTTATAATTAGTTTTAGTCATAATATGCTATTATTAATATTGATATTGCAGTTAAAAATAATGTTGAATAACATATAATTCTTAAAATTTTTATTTCTTTATTTAACATTACTATAACTTGCTTTATTGTTTCTATTTCTGATTTTTCTAAAAATTCAGTAATTTCATCAACAGCATCATAGTCATTAGATGTTTCATTTATTATTTTAACTATTTTTTTTGCTTGATTTTTCATGTGGCTTAATATACTTCTTTTCTGAATAGTTTACTATAAAAAGATTCAAATATTATTCCCCATATCATTTTAAGGATAATAAATAGTCCTAGACTATACCATAAGTTTTGATTAACTGTTTCATGATAGATAATTACAACCGAGAGAGCTAGGAAGCTATTACTTAAAAATTGAAATAGGTGCCATGCATCAGTTAAGAAGCTAAGTACTGTAGTTGAACCTATGAATGCAGGTCCATTAAAGACCATTTTATTTTTATATTTATTTCTCCAACTTTTTGCTGGATTCCAGTATTGTGAATTTAAGTTTTTGAATATTGATCTTTTATATTTAAATGCTATTGTGTCCATTACAGCATTACATATTGCAGCTAATATCCAACAACTTATTACCAGGTATATCATAATTATTGTTTTTTTAAATTTTTTTAGTTATATTTGAACTCATTTTGTTCATGATAACTTTTAATGGGTTAAGAGTTAAGAAAAGAGGGAGTTTTTAAGTTCTCCCTCTTCTTTTTTAAAATTCAAATGGCGACTCCTCTTCACTTGAACTTTGGTTATTACTTGATTTAAAATTTTCAAACACATTTTCTTCAGTAGATTCTTCTTTAGCAAGTATGTTAATAGGAGCATTAGTTATTTCTATATCTCCGTTATCTACACCGTAAAGCATTTCCGTAGTATCTTCTTCAGTTTCTCTCTCCTCAATAATCTCTTCAGTTTTAATCATATCAGATTCTTCATCAGCTTTATTATCTGGAGTAAACTGATGACCACCTTCTATACCTTCAAGACTATGCTTAGGTTCTTCTTCAGCATCAAGATCAACTGTCTGTGGAAATTCTACTTCTTTAGCTTTATCTATATCCCAATCACTACCGTTATCAGATGTAACATCTTCTTCAGGATCTTCTTCAAATTTTTCATCAATTATAAAAAGCCCTGTTTCATCAGTTTTAACTTCAGGTTCTACTTCTTCTATTACTTCTTCTACTTCTACATTTGAAATTTCATCTACTACATCTTCTTGATTAGTTTCTCCTAAATAATCATCTAAAGAAAATGAAATATTTTCATTAAGAGTGGTATCTTCTACATTAGCTTCTTCTGCTTCTTCCACTTCTTCTATGATTTCTTCTGTTTCAGGTGATGCCATATCTACTACATCTTCAGTTTCTACAGTTTCATTTACTTGATCTAATAAACTTAGTTGATTTGGATCAGTATCTTCTGTATCTAATTTTGATAAAAATAATTCTTTAACTACTTTATGTAAATCTTTTTGATCTTCCATCCAAGTTTTAGGATGTGATTGTTTAAGAGCAAATGTTATATGATTGTATACAGTCCATAGTGAATCTTCATCTGTCCCATAGTTATGAGCAGGTGTTTTAAATTGATTTTTAACAACTATTAGTTGTGAACTTGTTAGTGTGCTATCTGTAAAATAGAGTCTTCCCATTAATAAAGCCAGGTCAGAATCTGATACAGTTATATTTTTCATTTTTTCTTTAGCTTTTACAAGTTCATCATAGTAATTTTGAGCACCTGTAACTTGTTGCGCAATATGAGCTTTTACTTCATCTTTTGCTTCACCTACATGTTTTCTACCATAATTACTCATATCTCCAGCAATCATTCCATTACTACATACAAATACATATCCTCCAATTGCACATCTAAAACGCATAGTCTTATCATATGAATTGGCCCATGCAAACATAAGACCTAATTCAGGATCTGTTGCATGACTCAAGTGATATACACCTTGAGCTACTTCACCATTAATATTTGAATTATAAATTTCTGTTTTAACTTCAAAACCATGATCTTCTAATTGTCTACGTGTTTCATCTATAATGAATCCATGTGATACAACAGTATAAGTCTCTCCGTGTTGTGGAAGACTTACTACTTTTAGTGATTGCTCACTTGTTATTAAACTTTTTTGTGGCATAATTTAATTTTTAAAATATTGTTAATTGTTTAATTCTTTTTCCTGCTACATTTTCAATTTCTCTATAAATTGCTTGAGAATAATATTGTTCATCAACATTATACTTCTCCCAGGAGTTTTCTTTATATACATTAAATATTCTTAGCATCCATTTACCGCTTTCAACTTGAATTTCTCTTTTATCCTCATTATTACATTTAATTACTTTACAGCCTTTATTACTGATAAAATATCTAATTGTTTTTTGAAGAGATTCTTCAAAGAAATTTCTTTTGTCATCTATTAAACGTCTTTTGAATGTCCAATTTCCTCTTATTTTCTTACCTATACAATAATCAAATATGTTCTTGTTAGTATCTAAATACTTACCAGGTGTCATATCATGTACAAAGAAGTAATATAGAGCTTTAGGCACTACTAATGCACTTTTATTTTTGTGAAGAGCTAAATCATTAAATTCAAATCTACCCTTACACTTTATCTTAGCATGAAAATACTTACCTTCTTTTTCTTTTAATAAGGCCCAAGGTATTTTCTTTTTTATCTTAATATATTCTTTCTTAGTTATTTCTTTAAACTTATGTACAGCTATATAATTATTTACATCTGCTAATACTAACTTACTATATTCATCATGCTCTAATTCTAAGCTTGTTAGTTTTTCCCATTTTTCACATATTTCCAAATACTTAGGTATATATTTAGTAGGGACAATCATTTCTATACCATCAGTATTTAACATTAAAGGAGTTGCTCCTGGAATATTATTCATGATTGATTCACATAACATGGTTAAACTTAATTGACCATTTACAGTAATTTGCATAGTAAATTGAGGATCATACAAGAATGAAAATTTATCATTAGATAAACCATATGTACTATTTAATATAATTTTATATACATAATTTCTAGGATCTGATTTAGGGATCTTAACCCTTTCATCATAAAACCATTGATATAATTCACAGAATTCTTTCTTTGGTATATGAGCAGGTGCCCATTCATTCTTAATAGCTAAATTAGGATAATAACTCTTAACATCTGATGACATTATAGTCATACCATCCTGAGCTTTATATACTCCACTATCAGCAGCCCCATGAATTCCGCCTAAACCATAATCTATCTTTACACCATGATAGTTAAGACTATACTTTAGACTACCTTTTGTTTCTTCAGGATTTATAACTACTGATCTAAATTCTTTTAACAAGTCTTTAAATACATCAGTCTTAAACTCTACATAAGGTAATATGATATCTTTCACTAAAATATGTTTACGATTAGTTCTAGAATACTTTATATCAGCTTTTTTCTGTTTTGTAGCTTTAGATAGAAAGTGTAAAAATAATTCTTTAGAAATCTTAGGTTCAGACGCACTCAGTAAATTTATTTTATATTCCTTAGTTAATTCTTTTCTTAGTGCTATTTGTTTTTTGCTTTTAAATAATATTGCTTTAGTAGATTCTACGTCATTTATACAATATGTTATTATATTATCTACTTGTTCTTGTGTTGTTATCTTAGTTGTATGATGTATAGGCATATCTTGTAAGTTATGCCAATCCATTGAAAATTGTATCCACTTAAGAGATGATCTCTTAGCAGGGTTATCCCAATGATTTAACTTAAATACATCTAATTGTGGTATTGACATGGTTGATTCATTATAATCTAACCATTCTCTTTTATTTGATTTATCAATTACATATTGAGCTTTTTCATATATTTTATATGCTATTTTTTCAGCAGGTAATTTAGCCCAAAGTTCATGATGTAACAATATATATTCTGTTATTTGAGCATCAAAGGATAAACCATTATAAGAGATGTGCCTTTCTTTATGTTGTACATTTTCTTTTAAGAACTTGATTAATGCTTTAAAATCATTTCTTAATTCATGTACAACAAATATCTTTTTAGTGTCTGTTTTATAATCTTCAAATACTCCTGCAAAGCAGTTTATAAGAGTCTCATAATCCATGACCCAATGCATCTTATCTCTATCCATATTAAAGTTTTTAGCTAAAAAAAGGAGAGCCTTTATGACCCTCCTTGTAGCTTGTAGTTAGTATTCCTATGCTTCTAGGATAATCTTAGATTCACCTTTAGTGATTCCAGATGCTCCCGGTGTTTCCATGCTTGGCGCATTAAGAAACTTGTTATAGTCATATGTATCAGCATTAACTGCTACATTTTTTACAAACTCTTCAACTTCATCAGTACCCATTACATAGTACTCACTAAATGTTTCTAAAGTAACCCTTTGTTGTTTAGTTGGATTTTCTGTACCTCCTATTTTATTTCTTTGAGGCATTCCATTATCATCAAGTCTTGGCATCATATGAAAAGCTTCTTTCTTATTGATTCCAATTACTGCTAAAGTTTTAGCAGAATGATTATAAATACACTCAGTATAAGGACAATCCTTTGTTGCAGGTATTAATTTAAATGTTTCTGTTGGACCCCATGTTCCTGTGACAAGTATCATAGATGGTGTAGGCCAGTTATTGGTTTTTGACATAATTTTATTAGATTAATTTTAACAAATTTAGTTATTGATCTTTAAATTCCAAAGCTTTTACAGAAATTTTAAATATTTCTTTTTCAAAATTTGGTTTACTGCAGAGTTCTCCAACTTCTCTTAGAATAGATTCCATGATTAATATATCATCTTTATCCGGACATAAAAAGTCAGCATAAGATTTAAAATATTCTTCAGGATATAAGTAACTATGTATAAAAGCATAATTTGCTGTATTTATACCATAGTAACTTCTTATTCTTTTCTTTTGTTCATTAGTTATTTTAGAATATTTACCATTTAAGTAATTATCCCAATTATCTGCATGATCACTAAAATCAAATACATATAAGGCTTTGTTATCATCAAGTTCTTTATAGTCAGAATAATAAGGGCTATTTAATAATACTCTTTCTTCAAAATTTATAAATTCTGAATCATTTCTTAAATGAAACATGCATACCAATTTCATATCTTCATTTTTGATATGCTCCTCCCAACTGGTGTAGGTTTCAATAGGAGTTATACTTCCTTTTTTATTACAAATTAAAGGATATAAAAATACTCTAGACTTTTGAAAGTAGCCTGGATATATATCCTTAAGTTTTTTTATCATTGTCATATAAGGTTACAATTTTACTTGACCTAATGCAAATTCATACGGTAATTTATAGTCTCTCTTAGTATAATGGTAATTAGCTTTTTTAATTATTTCTTTTAACCGCGCTTGCCAATCAAGCATAGATTCATTACTCACAGGAAATGCATAGACATTATTATATCTATCAAGAACAATAAAATGAAATTTAATATTCCATTCTTTTAATGATTGTTCTTTTCCTAATTCTTTCTGTACAAAAGCAATAGCTAATTTTAAATAAATAGCTGCCTGCATCCAATATTTATAGTATTCAAGACTGCTTTCAAATTCATTTAAAGATTTACTTGTTGTTTTGACATCATTAATCCGAACTTCTTTATTTTCATAATCAATAACTAAATTATCAATAATACCTTTTAAACCAAAAGGTTGATCTTTAAGTTCCATTTCTAAAGGTAGTTCATTGTGTACTTCTAATAGTTCAAAGCTTGAATCTCCAAGAGAAAGTAATTCCATTATTGATTTGTCATCTCTAACTGCATTTACTCCTTCAAGACATCTATCATAGGTTTCCTGATCCATGACATCTCTGTCACCAGAAGATTGCAAGTAGCTAAAATAATCAAAACAAGATGTAGTAAGAATTTTTGCAAGTCTTTTTTCATCTCCGGTCTTGGCTCCTTCTTTAGTTAGATCTTTATCATTAGCTAGATTCTGAAAGGTATTATCCTCTACGAGCCAGCTAAGAATATGTTTACTGTAATCTTTTAGTTTGGTTGTTGGTTGGTCTGAATTGGTTTTCCATACTTTATACATAGCTTCTACAACTTTTTTACTAGTTGCAGTAGGTAAATTGCCAGGAGTTACTATAAATTGTTTATCAAACTTTTCTTGTTCAAGTAATAAGCAATGAATAGCTTTACCTTCAATAAAGTAGGATTCTAAAGCATCTTCTCTTTCATTTAATACATACCAATTATAAAATGATATTGGCGAATATAGTAATTTATTTAGAGAAGAATAGCTAAACTTAAAAGGTTTATTATAAAACTTTTCAACTAAATCTGATTTAGGTATTGTTATTTTATCTGTTATCATATTTCTGAATTTTCTAAATTTTCTTCTTTTTCTTCTACTTTTATTTCTGGATTAAAGTATTCTTTAACTTTATCTGATACTGTTAATGTATTGATTTTAAAATGGTTATTAAATAAAGGAGTATGATTACTAACTTCAACTTTTACTCTTTTTAATATATCTTTTACATCTTCTAATGTTAAAACATCTTTAGCCATTAAAACATCCATAATATTATCAAAATTAATATATTTCCAATTTGGCAAGTCTAAAAATTTAAGTAAACTTTTAAAATTTACATGAGATGCTTCTTTTAAAGTTACTAATTTATAACTATAGGCTCTTAACAAGATTAATATAGAGTATAAAGAACTATTAACATTACAGTTAGCTATTATTTCTAAAGCTAACACCCAGTTTTTCCTATCTGTACTATCAAGCATTACACTTAATTGATCTACCATTTTGTAATCTATTACAGCAGCATTTTCATTTATATGCTTTATAATTTCAGTTTCAAGATATATATTAGATGAAGATGCAATTTCTTCATATTTTTTATAATCTTCAGTTGAAATACATGTAATATGATTTGTATTTAGTTTATAACCTAAATCTATAAGACTTGATTTTACACCTTTTGGATCTAGTACTCCACTATATGGTGATGAACCTGTAAGCCAACTACCATTATAATTAAGATATGATGGTAAACAAACTTTTAAAGTAGGATTATCATTTAATAATGTAACTAAATCTTTTAATTCACCATCTATGTTTTTATAATTTATTTCAATAAAAGTTTTTAATTCACTTGCTATTAACCAAGAGCTCCAAGTAGAGTCATGAGATTGTATATGAGCTTTTAAATTTATAAAATTTGCATTAGCTTTTTCTTGCTTAGTTGTAATACTTATATTTTTAGCTTTACCCCAGTCTCTAACTTTATATCTAGGTACATTACATTTTTTATGAAAATATAATTTATCTTTTGCGTTAGGTGTGTATACATTAACACTTAGTAAACTATTACAATTGTATATAAATTGCCAATTATGTTCTAAGTGTTTTATTTTTTTAGGATTAATAGAATAATCAGTACCATAATCTTCTGGAGTTGGTAAATCATCTATTCTTATTATATCTCTAAACTGATTCAATAATTTGCTTATCATTTTCTTCTTGTTTTAAATAGTTAACCCATACTTCATTTAAAGTATAACATATGTTCATACAATCTATACCTTCAGCTTTAACTAAATTATAAAAACCTGAACTTTGATTTCTAATTTCTACTTCATAAATTTCAGGTAATAATTTTTTAAATATTTCAATATTTAAATATTCATTATTATCAGCCCAGTTTACATAATCATCAGGACCATATAAATTATTTAATGTATTCCAATCACTTACTTCTAAAAAGTATTTAACATTTTTATCATGTCTTCTGCTTGTTAAAGCCCAATTATGTTCGTTAACAAGTTTCCATATATGATATTTAGAATAAGGATTATTATCAATTTTAGCATGTACTAATATTTCAACACCTAATTCTATGTTTGTATCATCACTACTACGTAGCATTGAATCTATACTTCTATAAACTTCAGGATCACTTAATTTTAAATCTGAATGAGCATGTTTAGTAAAATAATCTTGATTTATAATAGGAAGCTTCTTAGATAGTGCTTTATACAAAACCTTTAATGTTAAAGGATATATAAAATAAAGATCTTTATTAGAATAATCTACAACACTATGATAAGCTATATTGCAGTTAGCTTTTTCACTTATAATACATGAGATATTAGGTATATCTAAGTTAGAGGTATCACCTGCTGCATAATACTTTACATCTTCTATAAACCTGTCAACACTATCATCATCATTAGCAGCATGTTTATCTACATATCTGTAATCAGATGTTTTAAACATCATTGAAGCTATTTTAGCTTGTTGAACCATGTTTGCATCTTCAATGTTATTATTACCAGCTATAACAGTTGCTTTATCTATATCACTTGTTAAATAAGCACCAATACTTCTTAAGTATTCTTTTATTCTTGGTCTTGGTAAATTATTTCCAGGTAAAATATATACTCTATCTTTCTTTTTAATAGTTGTATCATCTCTACCTTCTAATACTTTCTGAATTTTATCATAAGTATCTTCATCAGTTTCAAAAAGACTACCTAATTGTAGTCCTTTTGATTCTGAATAATATAAGTAATTGCTAAACTCACACGTAAATGTAAGTTTAGCAAGTTCTTCTTTTTCTATTTTTATAAAAGGGTTATAAGACATATTCTTATTTTGTTACCATTTTTACTACTTCAGGATTCATCATTAGTTTCTGAAATTTTTGCTTATTACCATTAAGTATTTCTCTAATAGCATAATACTTTAAGTCATTTGCAAATATTTCTTCTGTAGACAACATAACAATCCTTTTAATTATTTTGTCTGTTACAGAATTATCTTCTGCATATACTAAAGCATAATTAGCAAGTCTTGTACATAGTACACTTGCAATATCAGCTCTATAGTTTTGATCAATACCTATTGTTGATTTTAATGCATTAACAACATGTTCATCAGAATCATGTGTAAGCATAACTTTAGGCGTAACTAGTTTATCTAATTTATTATGAATAAATTGAGTAAACATAGTTGAAAATTCAGGTCCTACTGATCCTTCTCCTATCATTTGAATTAATGGTAAGTTAGCTTCAAATGAATCAAATGAGCTAATTGCATTAAAGAATGTAGTAATAGATCTTGCATTAGTTTCTTGCGTTACTAATTCTGGATTCATTAATAGAAAGTTAATACATCTACCATCAATATTAGATGCTTCAGCCCACATTGCCCATGTTTCTGCATCAAATTTTAGATTAGCACTAATGAATCTAGTTCTTTGTGCTGAATCTATTGATTGCACTAAGTAGTCACCGTTGTCAGGATTAGCTGTTAAGATAATATGCCAGTCTTTAGGTAATTTCCAAGAAATATATTCTTGTCTATCAACTAATTCCATTACAGCTTGAATAAATCTAACATCAGCTCTGTTCCAATCATCTAACAATAAGATACCACCACCTGTCTTATCTGAAATCCATTCTGGTGGACAGTAAGACATTTGTGATTTCCCGGTTGCTTGATAACCTTTTCCTCTAGCATCTTCTATTACATGCTCATCTATCCACTTTTTGTTCCAATTTGCAGGTTCTCCTTCTTTTGCTATGTTTTTAGCCATTTGGAATTGTCTAATAGGAAATCCTACTAAATCACCAAGTTCTTCAATTTGAGCTAAATTTAATTTCACAAAATTTACTCCCATTTCATCAGCTAATTGTAAAACAGTAGAGGTCTTACCAATACCTGATTCTCCAATTACTTCTGTTGATACCATACCCTTACCATTTTCTTGTAAGTGTCTGTTATTTGTAATAATATGTGTTAAGAAATCTTTTAACTCATTTGTGTTTAATGATACTTGATTAGTCATTTTTTTTTAGTTTTTTTTGATTAGTAAATTAATTAAGTTTAATAGTTGCACCAGGTAAATGATCAGTCTCTGAAGAAGAGGTTGATAATACCCATAAGGTTCTACCTTTAGGTAATGGATCTGGAGCTGGTGCTTCTCCATCCGTTAAGTATACAAAGCAAGAGAAATCTCTGCTGTGTTCATTAAAATAATCTACAACTGGTTGGAAGCTAGTACCTCCTCTACCATGTACTTTTATTTGACCATCTTCTGGCTTTTTATACTTAGCTATATTGCTAATTGATGTATCACACTGTACTACAGTTACGTCAGCTCCTGTTTTATGCATGTGATGTATTTCATTAAAGAATTCTACTAGTTCATCATTAGAAACTGACCCTGATGTATCAACACCTACTAGAATATGCTTTTTTTGCTTTATTCTTAGACCTGGATTACCGGGATATCTTCTACTTTCTTTTCTTCTAGTCTTCTTAGTGTAGGTTTTAATAGAACCTCCAGTAAACATTCTTAAGTAACCTTTCCAATCAAATAGCGCTGGTTCTTCTTCAAAAAGACCTGCTATATAGTTTGCTAATTCTCCAGGAACAATTCCTCTACTTTTTTGAACTTGATTTGAGATTTCTTTTAGTTGGTAATCAACTTGTTTCTCAATCATCTTCTTCTCAGCTTCTGTTAAGTCATCAAATTCATTCCAAGTACTATGTTCCCATGGAGCTTCTCTAGGATCTGCATCTGGACCTTGAGCAGGACCTAATAAGTCATTAAGATTACTACAACTACTTCTTCCTGTTTGGTCTACAGTATCTATTAATTTATTATAATAATAATCTGTACCAGCTTTAGCATCTAAATTTAACTCATCAAAGTCTTCTAAGAAAATAGCTCTCATAGGTACTTTAGTAAGTTCTTTACGTGCCTCATCTTTATCTATTTCTTTAGCTTCTAATTTTCTTTTAACTTCATCAATAAAGATTTTAGTTTCAGCTTCATAAGTTGCTTTATCTGGATAATTACCTCCTGGTAAATAAGCTCTATCTATATACTGATTTATTTCTAAATCTGCGGCTATATTAAATAACCTGTGATCTTTATACTTATCTCTAAGAGATAAATGGTGAAATGCAATGTGTAGTAATTCATGTTTAAGTATACCTATTCTGTACTCAGAAGATAGATTTGCCCAAAAGTCTGGATTAATAGCTAACTGCTGATTAATTCCGTGTTTACTTACACCTGCTGTATCAAGATCTTTTCTCCATACTTTGTTTAACATAATGAGAAAAAGTCCATAAAAAGGCTCTTTCAACATTAATTCTTTAGTTGCTCTTGAGAGCGTTTCTGAATTATTCATTTATTTTTTGTTTAATTTCAATATCTAAATACTCTAAGAAAGTAAATCCATACTGGGTTAATAATTCTAGTAATTCATTTTTAAATATATTAAGTAAAAATTCTATTTCACTTTTATTTTCTTTTGTTTCAGACCTTTCTACAGCTCTTTCATATATATTTCTAAAAGATATTTTTAAATCTATTATAGATTTATTTTTACAATAATCTTCAAGTTTAAGATATAGAGCATTAGCTTCAGTTTTTATTGTATACATGTTTACATTATTTTCATTAAGTTGTTTTAACATACATAATAAAAATATTTCTGATTCTTCATAGTTTACATTTTCCAATACTGAAAACCCTACTACTTTTGATCCTCCATCTTCTGAAGTAATCATATTATATACTGAGTTATAATTATCCTTATTTAATATACTTAGTTTTTCTGCTATCATTTTTTAATATTTAAAGTTTTTAACATCCATTTTGGTTTAATTTCTGCATTAAAGCCTTCTAACCATTCTTTTGCACTTGGTATATAACCATTGCAATCTTCTTTTACATGTTGTTCTCCAATGTATCTAACAAATACTTTCTTATCATCTGAATTACGAATATATATTCCAAAAATCTTTTCAGCTTCAAATATACCTTCTGAATGATGTCTAAAGCATCTATGCATACTATGTCCAACCCAACTTTTAGTAGCATCAAGCCACTCATGTACTTCTAAATAATCTTCTGGCTGACCACCCCACTTTCTACAAGATGATTCTGCATGTTCATAAGGATGTGCCATTATTTTGTAAGTTTTTTGTCATAAGTATAGTTTATAGTTTTTTCTACTCTAACATCAATATCTAAATTATATTGATTACTATTTAAATCTATAATACATTTACCAAAACCACCTTCATTATTCCACCAATCATCTTCAGATGATGAAATTTTATCAAATTCATCAGAAACAAATGCTTGTAATTCATCTGATAGGTCTAACTCTGTTATATCTATACCAGTATCAAGATTCCAAACATTATTTTCTTCAAGTTTTTCTAAACTGTTACTTGCTCTTATTTGTTCTATGTAACCTGAATCACCAGCTCCATTAAAATAAGCTCCTAGATATCTATATCCTAGGTCTTTTATACGCATAGCAACTGTAGCCCATGTTAGAGCTTTTTCTTTATTTTTATTCATAATTAAGTTATTTACAGCCTTCCATGTCTTTTCTATAGTACTTTCCTAGAATGTTTCCATTATAAGAATCTATCTTAAGAACATCAGCTTTAATTTGATATGATATCTCCGTGTAATTCATATATTTTTTTGAACAACAATATTCAAGAATGGATTTATGAAATGCTTTTTCACCAAGTTCTTGTATATCTTCATTCAACTCTTTACAGGAACCTGTATAACTTTTCCAATTAGATTCCTTAACTACTATTTTAAATCTTTTTCTTGTCTTAGTTTTTTCTTTTTCTCTTTTACTTATTCTTGTTTTTCTTTTAGATATTATAACTTTTCTTCCTATATAAAATTTACCAGTTTTCAAGTTGGTAATTTTATATACAAAACCGATAGTATCTTTAGGCATTTGTTTTACTTCATGTATAGCTTTACCATTATATGTCCAAATCATGTATTAGGAATTAATGTTTTTAAAATCATTTTTGTAGCATCTTTTCCAAAATCTTTTATTGAATCAGCTACATCTTTAGCTAAGTTTAAGTATAAACCCTGAATACCATAGTTATTTTTATATTTTTCCATGGCCTTATGACCAGCTTCATCATTATCAAATAATGTATATAAATTATCATACTTAAGCATATATTCAGCTAAGTTAGATCTAGGTATCATTGTATTTTCACTATTTGGAGCTACAAATTCTATATTCAAGTTTAATTCCATTAATGCTAAACCATCTTTCATTGATGAGCATAAAATAAGAGTATCTGATTTATAAGTTAATTGATCACTACCTTGTATAAAACCTTTTACATTTATAAACTTTAAAGATTTAGCTTTAGGTCTATAAACTTTTGATAAGTCACCATTTGCTTTAAAATAACCATACATATATTGACCTTTAAGTTTAGATTCAATTATATTACCATCTACATTTTTAGACATTATTACTAAATCAAGCGGGAATATATTGTATTCTTCTAAAGATTTAGAACTTACACCAAACTGTGTCCAGTATTTCTGATCAAGTACATTCCATTTTCTTTTAATATGAGATGTTACTTTAAACTTTGATTCTTGTTTTAATATAGTCTGTTCATATGGAGCCTGGTTTACTTTACTAAAATCAGTTGTAAGCTTATCTACAGCTTCTGAGTAATCTAATTGAAATAACCTTTGTACAAGCTGTGTTGAGTCACCAGCATATCCTGTTGAAAAATCTTTAAAAAGATATTCATCATTTTTATAATAAATGCACATTGATGGTGTTCTTTCTGTTGGTTTAAATAAAGACTTGATTTTTAAATCTTGACCATGTAATTTTTCATTTAAATTACAATAATGTTCAAAAACCCAAGTATTAGGTATTTTATTAGTGTTTATTATTCTTATCATAACTGAGGTATTAAAAAGGGAGAGCTTTATAAACCCTCCCTTTAATTATTAATCTAAATCAAATTCATCAACAACTGCTGGTTTGTCTTCTGGAGCAAACCCATCAACTGTTTTTGGCTTAAATTTAATAATATGTTCAGTATCTGAAAATGTTGATATTCTTGATTTAGCTACATCTGTTGTTATAGCTTCATAAGGAATACCCATTTTAGAGAATTTAGGAAAGAATAAATCATAGTTAGTATAACCATCTTTATTTTGATATTCTTTACCACCAATACAAGCTCTCATGAATTTATTTGCATAAGGTTTATCTGTATTTAGTTTATCTACTAAAGACTCAATTGTTTCATGTTTATTATCTTGTTCAGATAACCAATCAGCACAATCAGTTGCATCACAAAGATATTTTAGATTTTTAAGGATTTCAAGATCTCTACTAAATGAAATATCATTAATAGTTTTATCTTCAAAAGTCCATCTACTTGCTCTTATTCTTCCAACTTGTCCTGCATATTTACCTGCTTCAGGATTATCCCTATCTACATTAAAACCTTCAAAACTTTCACCTAAATCAGGTCCTTCACAATCATACATTAAATTGTATGCTTCTTCTGACCACGGTACTCTATCTAAGTATACTCTGTTAATTTTAACTTCTGTATTTCCTGGTTCTAAAACTTTAGAAATTTTATCTCCTCCTGCTTGAATGTTTTTTGTACTAATCATTTTTCTTCTTTTTTTATTTTTATTGTTCATACTCACTTATTGCACTTTTAACTAATTGTAAATCATTTGCGATATCAGCTGTTTCAAACATCTCCATTGGTGATTTACAAGTATTAGAACCATCATTAACAGTTTCAAATACATACTTTAGATTACCTTCTTCATTCCGCTTTACTTTAGCGTATAATACAATAGAAAATAATCCTTCAAGTGTTAGTTTTTCATCTACCATTCTACCAATAGTTTTGGCTTTGGTTTTCTTTATACCTTTTTTATCTTGATTTTCTTCAGAATGTGTAAAGAAAAATATTGTTAAGTCATCTCTAAGAGTAATTGGTTTTTTAGCAACTCTTGCTAACCATTTACCAATATCAGTGAACTTATCATATCCTTTTTCATCAGCTCTATCAAAAAATTCAAAAGCAGACATATACTGCCAATCATCTATAATTAGATTTTTGATTTCAGGTCTTTTTTCATTAATATAATCCATTGCTTTAATAATGCTATTTGGATCACTTGCTGTTGATAACCTACCTTTAGGATTTTCCTTACTAAATTTTGGATATTTTGTTTTCCAACCTTTAAAGGGTAATGATTTATTAGCAACATTTATCCAAAAGGTTTCTTCTGAATTTAAATGTCTTGCTGAGGTAGACTTCCCTGAGCCTGACTCTCCTATTATTAATATACTATCTGCCATAATTATTTACTACTGTTTTTAATAATTTCATTTAACCATTTTTTCTCACTTACTGGAGTTTTTAGCAACAATGCGGCAACATCCCTCATAGTCATTTGATCTAAAGGTAAGTCTACATTAGCATTTGGTAAGTTAAATTCATTTTCTACTTTAAGAGCATCCTTTAATCTTCCATGAACACCTATTACTTCTAATTCATCAAGAGGTATATAATACCTTACATGACCATTAGACATAGGTTCTGAAGTTGCATATTCTTCTTCAAAGAAAGGGTTGAACTTAATTCTGTACAAAGTGCGATTTGGATCTTCAGATTCCATCTGCATACTGATACATTCTGTAAAAACATCTTTACCATGATCAAGTTCACTTTTAAAGAAACCCATATGGATACCTTCTAAGTCTTTAACATGATGAGCCATTTTAGGAATGTATGCAGGATCAATGATACCTAATCCATCAAACACTTTTTGCTGATACTGTTTTAGTTCAGCAGAAGCCTCTTTTCTTTCTTGAGGCGTTGGTTTTTTACTTTTTGTTTCCATTCTTATTTTACTACTTATTTATATTGTGAGCTTAACGACCTGTATCCATTGTTGGTGGAGTTTCAGCATCTCTAATGCTCATTGATTCAAAAGCTGCTTCAAAGAAAGCTAACCCACCTTCTCCATTTCTACACTTAACAAAGTGCATAACTAGAACACGTAGACCTTCAATGATGTATCTTTCTGGACCATAAAAGCGGATTTTCTGTTTAGCTGGACGATTAAGACCTATTACTGTATCTGCATGTTGCAGGAGAGCATCTGCTCCAAAAATGTCTGAGTCCAAAATATAGTTTCCGTATTTACCATCTTCATTTCTATCTGGGTGATCAATTGATCTATTTAATTGACTTAAGATTATCCAAGCAATAGGGTAGAGTCTTTTTAACTCTGTTATTACTTCTCCTAATTCAAATAACATATCATTTAATTTTTGCCCTTTTTCTTTTTTCACTAACAATGAGTGATCTAATGTAATTATTACATTCTTGTATTGAGTTACAGTTTTTTCTATACCGTTTACATCTTTAACAATCTTCAAACTTGAATGCTGTTTCATATAATCATGTACTATAGCTTTTAACTGTCTAACTGTTGGTGCATCTTCTACTATATCAATTGGATACTTTACCATTTCTTTAGCATAATTTACACATTTCTCAAAATCTTCATCTGTTAATTTTCCATCAGCACTACATAAGTATTTATAACTTCTATTTAAATGTGCTGAATAACCTCTAATAGCTGAATTTTTACCTAACATTTCTAATGAGAACTCTAAAGTTCTAAAGTTTTCTGCAGGGTTCAACTTATAAGATTCTCTTATTATTTGATCTTTAACTAATGTTTTTCCAGATCCGGGTCTTCCACCTATAACAGTCATAGAATGCCATTCTAAACCATTAGTGGTGGCATCATTTACTTTTACCCATGGGGTTAACAGACTAGTAATTGTACCAGCTTGCCTTCCTTTTATATATTTTAGTGATTCTTGATATGCATCTTTTTGTGATTTCCAATTCTTCATAAATATAGAGAGTCTAATTCCTAGTCCAAAAAAGCTTGGATTAAGAAAAGCTAATAAATTTAAATGATATTACCTGTTGCTAAATTAAGCATTTTTCTTGAAATTGAAAAGAGAATTTCTAAATATAAATAACTCAAAAAAGTTATTTCAACTATAAATATGTTTATAGCCATATATAGAATAATCATTGTTAGCATACTTAGAAAAAGCTTTTCTAAAGTTACCTTATCGCGTTGTGTTTTTAATTTTTCCATCAGAATACTTTTTCTTTAAAATGGTTAGTATCATGATTTTGCCCTCCACTTTCTATGTGTGTACAAAAATCAGCTAGTAAGGAGTCCCAAGTTTTATCTACATTTTGTTTTCTTACAAAATATTGAGATTTCCTTGTAAACTTCCAATTTTCTCTTTCTCTTTCTCCAATATATTGCTTTGTAGCTTTTAGTATAGTATCCCAAGTGAATTCATGATTAGAAAAAAACCATCTGAATGCAGATTCTAAATTACTAACTGCAGATCTTGCTGCTTGTCCACTGGGTAATTTTCTATTAGGATAGATTTCATTAAATTTTTTAATTTTATCTGTAAAATCGTCTCCCATTAACTGAGTGCTACTCTTTTTTCTTATTATTTTAAAATGAGCTTCTATTTCTTTAATTAATTTTTTAGATTTAGCTGATAATTTTAAATCTTCTAATAACCAATTTTCTCTTTTTAAAACTCTTAATTCAGCTTCAGTATTAACTAAAGGTGTTGTTAATTTTTGATTTATTGCCCACAAAACATAAAACCGATTAGGTGTGAGCTTGTTCCTAATTAGTGTATTAAACATTTCTTTCATAATTTATTTAATTGTGTATGTCAAAGATAATTACTATATTATACTAGTGAGATTATATTTTTAGTGTACTATTCTTTATTTCTCACTTTTTCAGGTTCTAACACGTAAGTAAACTTACAGGATAGTACACTTTTTTAAAACATATATTATGAAAGCAAAAGTAGATAAATTTTTAGGACATTTTGTAAGTAAAAAACTAAGCGTATTTATTGTAGCTAGTTTTTTTGTTGGTTTTGGTAAAATAGCTCCAACAGAATGGGTTGATATCTCATTAGTATATATAGGAGGTCAAGCTGTAATTGATGCAGTAGCTAAGTTAAGAAAATGAGAATAAAAATATTACTTATTGTATTATTTCTTATTATTCTTATTCAGGGATACATCCTTATTTTTAAAAGTAATCCTTTTGAAATTAAACCTTTTGATGATTCAATTCTTAAAAAAGAAATTCAATTAGCAGATAGTGCAGCTGTTTACTGGCAAGAAAGATCTCTTCATTGGAAGAAAATAGCAGTAGATGCTGAAAAGTATAGTGACTCTTTAGAGAATCTTAAACCAATTATTCAACATCATTATCATGAAATATATAAATTTATTCCTGGTGGTACTGTTATTCAACTTGACAGTATCATACGCACAAACTGGTAATGTTTTCATTGTTAATGGAGACACTTTAGTTGGTTATAATAAATCTGAATTACAAAAAATAGCTACTAGAGTAGTCAGATCACATGAATGTGATACTTTATTGCTACTGGGGGAGTTACAGTTAATTCAAAAGAATATTGCTTTAGTTGCTAAAGATTCTGCATTATTAGCTAAAGATTCTGTTATTTTTAAAAAGGATAATATAATAACCTTTAATGAAAATATTATAATTGGTAAAGATGCTGAATTAGAAAGAGCTTATAAAGGAATAAAAAAGCTTAAAAGAAAACTTAAGTTATCTAAGATTGGCCTTTATTCTTTTGCTGTTGGTGCATTCTTAAGCATATTGCTTCTTCTGACAAGTTGATATTATAATAGATTCTTAAATATCTATTTACAACTTTAATATTTATTATATTTTTCTTAATACATTTCTTTAATACAGATTTTATTATACAATTCATAATGTGCCGGTTTTTACTTTTACTTCTAAAACATCTTTTGCAATATTAATATCTTTTACTGATACTGAAGATAATAATTTTTTAATACCTAAATGTTCTTCTTTATTAATAAATTTACGTGTAAGAGCCCAATCATTAAATATGTATAAATGATGTTTTTCAGCTAATAATTGAACAGTTTCTTCTGTTTTTTGAAGTTTATTGTTCATTTTTTGCATCTTTTAAGAATTTATACTTTTCTTCTGAATCCACAAAAGCAATACCATCAACTTTATTTTCTAATAAAGAATCTTTAACTTTTAATAATTCATTTTGAACTTCTGACTCTAAGGTATCTCTTTTTAACTGTAAAAACAAAGTTTTATCTGATGTATGTTCTGTATAATCTAATTTACATTTAGGATGGGCACATTTAATTTTTTGACAGATTTCTTCACTTAATACTCCTGCATTATGTTTTGATGCATAATCAACATGTTTATTACCTACGGTATAAGGATGAGGTTTATGATTAACTTCATGTATACCGGATACTTTTAATATTTCTGCTTCAGACAATATATTTGAAAATATAGTCATTAATTCTTCTTTAGTTTTTCCCATAGTCTTATATGTATATTAATTTTATTTTTTCTTTTAATGCTTTGTATTCTATTTTATAAGCTTTGTCTAATTCAATATATCCAGACATTGTTTTTATAGCATAAATTATACTAGCATGATTATGATTAAAATATCTTCCTATATCTGAATCGGATAAAGATAGTTCTTCTCTCATAAAATACATAGAAAAATATTTAGGTTTTATAACATTAGGTTTTCTACTATCTGATAAAGCCTTTTCTACAGGTATATCAAAATGATTAAAACAAATTTCTACTATTTTATGACATAAATTGCTTGTACTTAATTCTTTTTGCATACTAGCTATTTTAGCTTCTCTTACAGTTTCTGCTATATCTATTTTAATATCAGAATCAATATTTAAATGTAAAATACCTTCTAAACTACCTATTAAAGAACCATTTAGTTTACTTAGCTTCAGAATCTCTTTTGAGAGTTGCAGTTCGTATGGTGAGAGTTTTCTGTTCATTTTCTTTTAATTTAATTTCCTTTAAAAGCTTAGTTTTTCTATAATAAGTTCTTAATGAAATGTTTAACATATTTGCAGCACTATCATCATCTTGAGCAACTTTAATTGCAAATTTTAATCTTTCATTTTCATCTGAAAGTATTTTGTGAATAAATTCTATAATATTATCTGGAGGATTAGCCGTTAAATATTGTGATAATTGTATTCTTTCATAACTAGTTTTAATATTATCCATCTTCTTTAGTTTTAAGTGCTTTTATTAAAGTATCATACATTCCTAAATTAAAAGCATAATTACTATCTATATTTTCCATAGTTCTACTAAATCCAAAGTTTTCTTCAAAATGTTCTATTAATTTAGCTTTACTTTCTATAGCAACCTCTAATGATTTATATTCACTTAATTCAATGTGAGTAGTTAATTTATTTGCTGCCCATAAACCTTCCATATATTGAGAGTTATTTTTTAATTTATTTTTCATATCTTTGTTTTTATGAGTGATAAAATAAAGGTTAAAACAATAGAAAACATATCTACTGTAAATATTAAAGTAAGTGGATCTTTTATGCAAAGAATTCAAAATGTTTATTTTGAATATATTGAAAAGATTGGTATAGATAAAACTAATGAAATATTACCTTATTTAAAAAATAATACAATAAAAGATATATCTGATCCACAATTAAAACTTGATGCATATAACATAGAAGCTTTAATTATATTATTAAAAGAAATGGAAACATCTTTTGATAAAGAAAAATTAGTTAATGATACTGAAGTAGATATTCCTAGCGAAGATTAGTATTAACTGTATCTCCTATTTCAATACATGCTTGTATAGCTAAATTAATTTCTTCTATTGAACATGTACCAAATGATTTCCAATCTTGATATTCTTTATCATCTATAGTTACAGATAAATATAAACCTGCTCTATCTTTAACTGCAAGTTTCATTTCTTCAAATGTATATCCTATTTCATTAGCTAATACACGAATGCATTTATGAACTTTAGCTAATTGAGCTAAACTTTTACTTGCATCTGTAAGTTCCATGAATACATTTACAACTTTACCTTCTGGTATTCCTTTTACAAATTCTTTAAATCTTTTTTCTTCTTCAGATTTAGTATAAATTAATTTACCATCTACCTTTTTAAAATAACTTGTGAATATATCTGTCATCTTTCTATTTTTCTTTTATTTATGTTAGCATTTAAAATATCAATTTTATGTTTAATTGTAGTATTTTGTTCACCAAGTATTTTTGCCATATTAACATTATGTATTACTGTTGCATGGTGTCTATTAATACTTTTACCAATTACATCTAAAGTATAATATAATTTTTTTCTAGTTATATAACAATATGCAAATCTTGCTTCTGTTATATATCTTTTTCTACTTTTTGACATAAGTTCTTCCGCTGTTACATTAAATATTTGTGTTACGGCTTTCATAGCAGTTTTTGTATCATAAATATTATATGTTAATCCTGGGTAAATCCAGTAATTAATATTGTGTTTTTCCATAAGTTTTATTTTAAATGTCTTAAACAAATTATTGCAGACTCAATAAGACTGACTATTTCACGAATATCATCACAAAGTATTGAGTAAGCTTGCTCCTCTTGTTCTTTAATATAATACTCATACTCTGCAATTCTATCTTCATGACTTTTATGTTCTTCATATTCTCTATTCATAGCTTAAAATATATCTGGATCATACCATGATATTTTACTTTGGTCAAGATCTTCTAAAGCTGATTTAACCCATTTTAGATCTACAGTATCTTTATAACATAATATATGTATAGTAGCTGTATCATTTGGATTAAGTCTTAGTAATCTTCCAATTCTTTGTGCACTTTTACGGTTATTACCATAAGCATGCATTATTATACCTTCTTTAAGATGAGGTATGTTAGCACCTTCATTAAGTTGAAGTACACAAGACATTTTAGTAATTTGACCTTCTTTAAATAGAGTCATATTATCTTCAGAGTCTGCATTCTTACTATGATAACTATGTTTGCATAATTTATCAGCTTGTTTTTGTGTATTAGCAAAAAGTAGACACTTATGTTTACTTTGATCTAATAATCTTTTAGCATAATCATCTTTAGAAGGGAATGTTTGCATAGCTTTCATTCTTTGTACAGAAGTTATCTGTCTTTCTTTAGGTGTATTTGAATTACTTATTCTATCACTCCAGTAATTATAATTTTTAATTTCTGATGTGTGCCATTTTTTAGAACCTTTTTCAATTAACATATTGTTAGTGTTTTCAAGTTCTAATAAATGTACTGTAATAGCATATTCATTTAGAATATTATCATTTACAGCTTCATCTATAAAATATTCATATACAATTGGACAATACTTAACTATCATTTTACCTTTTTCAGATTTCTCCATTCTAGGCGGAGTACCTGTAGCTCCTATAATATTTCCATTAAATTCTTTTAACCAAGATTCATGAGAATATAATAAACTATGACATTCATCTAAATAAACTATATCATAGTCTAAGTGTTGTTTTTTAAGAGATATATAAGTTGTAAAATCCATATTATCAATTAAATATTCCATATCCCATTTAATAGCTTCTACTTTCCAAGTTTCAAGAATAACTTTTTTTGGTGCTACTACTAAAGCTCTAGCATTTCTATCATATTTTTTTCTTATTACTTTTTCTACTAATCTAAAATGATTAAGGCAAATACGAGTTTTACCAACTCCCATTGAGATACCCATACCTGCTCTTTTTAAAGGTTTAATTGTAGATAAAGCTTCAGACTGTATTTCATCTTTAGTTTTAGCCATAATAATTTTTTATTTCTTCTTTGCGGAATAGGAATTTTTTACCAGCCCATGGACCAGTTGTAAATTTAATATTAATAGATTTTTTTATTACACCTATTTGTTTTTTTAAATTTTCATCAAATTTATATCCTAAAACATCTTCTTGTGCATAAGCATTACCTATCATATATTTTAAGTTTATACGGTTATTTTTTTTTATTCTATAATATTTACTTTTTTTCATTTAAAGCTGTTAATTTAATATCAAACCCACAATCTAATAACTCAATAAGAGTTGTAGAATAAAATATAGGATAATCATCCATAGGTTTCATTTTTTCTTGTGGTATTATTGATAGTTTAGTTAAAGTATTTATTTCACTGTCACAACCTATTTCAACAAAAACTTCTTTTGTATAAGGAACTTTAATTCCTTCTTTAGTAATACCAGTAGTTTTTATTGTTAATTTATGTGTATTCTTAAATTCCATAAGTCTTAATTTTAATTTATTTTATCTATAATAAGGTTTAGTTTTTTTACATATTGGGTAATCACTGCAACCTAAAAACTGAGTTCTTGTTGATTTATTTATTCTAACTTTTAACTTAGAACCACAATTACATGTTAAATAAGCTTGTGTTATTAATTCTTTGCTTTTTTTCCCATTATTATAATTAAAAAAATAAGGTTTTTCAGGTATTTTTACAATTACTTCAGGTGGTGTTAATGCATCAAATGTTTTTCTTAATTCATCATCTGATTTCAATAACTGTCTACATCTTGGGCAAGTTATATCTTTAAATATTTTAACTTCAATATTACGTGGTTGTTTACATTCAACCCCTATTGCATGTCTTAATTTCATAAGTCTGTAAGTTTTGACTCTCTAAATCCCATTTCTGTAGCCTCTTCTGGATGTTCTTCTATCCAATTGTGACATTTTCTACACACTGACATCCATGTACTTACTACTAAGAGATAAGGTCCACGACCTTTTTTATGGTGTACATCAGTAGCAGACTGCATACATCCAATCAATGCCGCTTGACACATTGGATACTTTAACATAAATGGTTTTCTAAGCTGAGTATAAGATTTATCAAGAATTATTTGTTTCTTGGACTTATTAGCTATAGGAGTTTTTGGTTTATATTTAGGAGGGTTATCATTATATTTAATATTACCCCAACAATATTTACAATATTTATTTCCTTTATGATTTTTCCATATATATTGTTCAGATTCACATCCATTACATATCTTCTTCCGGGTTTTCATCATTCAGGTTTACTGGAAATATTATTTTATGTATTTCATTTGACATTTCAGGATAAGAATCATTTATAATATCAACAACTGGAGATAACTTCTTAATACTGTTTGTTAAAAGTTTATGCTTTTTACCATTTTTCATTTCTTCAACGGCTTCTTCTTCTAATTGCATAAACAAAGATACTTTACCAACAGGGGAGTCAACAATGTGTTTAACTCCCTTGTTTATAATAATTTCATTCATATCACCTAGTATATCTTCTATCAAAGTATACATTAATAACACTTCTTCATTACTTAAGTCTTGAATTTTCATAGTTATTTTTATTATGAAAATCTTTTGGTAAAATACCTTCACCAATAAATCTTTCAATCATTTTATCTTTAGTTATACCTAAGCCTTTTAATTCTAATGTATTTACAAATTTAGAATCTGTAAAGTTTTCTAAACCTAAAAGTGACTTAGTAATATTAGTTTTAGGAAAGAATGTATCAAATATACGATTTGTTATTTGATTTACTTTCTCTTGCTTCATAATATTTAAGCTTTTTTGAGCTCTTCTATGAACTTTATTGATTCTTTTTCTTTTATCTTTATGCATAAGTGTTAATTCTTCTGCTGTAAACATTTTTAAACCATATAACGCTCTTTTATAAAGATTGTTCTGAATTTGTGAGTATTTATCTATTTCATATTTTGAAACTCTCTTTTTAATTGAGCTATTTCCTTTTTGTTGGTATTCATGTAATTGTCCTTTATATTCTTTTGAATTTATAGAACTGAGTTGTGAAAAGTCTTTTAGTATCATATTGGAACTGTATTAAATTGTTAGACATAAAAAAAGGGGAGACAATACTATCTCCCCTTGTTATTTACTTAATTTATCTTAAGATTCTAAGTCAGCTTCTATTTCAGCTTTTTCAGAGCTTACTGCATTTGCATGAGCAGCTTTGATATCTTCTGTGTTTGTATGTGCAAGAAAAGTATCTTGTTTTGTAGCTGATTCAGAATATGTATTTCTTCTGTAAATAGGTTCTCCATCTACACAACATACTATACCTGTATCACCTGCTTTTTTGTAATCTTTTTCAGGATTTTTAGCATTGAAAGGTGTTAAAGCCTCTGTAATGATAATATTTCCTGGTAAAACTTTACCCACTGTCCAGTTAAATCCCTGAAGGTCTTTTACTGTTCCTGGTATTAAAGCACTAACATTTGTTAATCTTGCCCATCCACTGTCATCAAAGATTGGTTTATCTTGTTGTACACGGATGTATCCATAATCTGGATTGTTTTCTGATACATTTACTACTTGACCTGCGTCATTTGCGGTTACTGTTACTGATCTGTTCATAATTTTTTTTTTAATTGATAAATAATTGGGTTAATGAGTATAAATGAAAAAATCTGAGTTACTCAATCTCAGATTCATAATCTTGGTCATCTCTTTTTATATCACTAGGGATGTCATTGATATCTTGTTCAGTGATATCAGGTTCATCATCAGGATCTGCTTTGATGCTTTTTGTAATAGCTGATCCATATTGAGGATTATTAATCATGTCCCCTATATGTCCGTAGCCTATTAAGCCAGCAAGTTCAGCGTCACTGAATTCTAAGTAGTCATGTACAGATATCTCAACTGTTCTGCCATCAGGTAATTGATATAACATTTGTGTTTTTTCAAGTTCTGATACAAATATAGTAAGATATTAAACATAATGTTCTTAGTAAACCTTTATGATTTAAAAATGTCTGATATATATAGCTACAATATACATTATTAGTTTATCACACTTCATTTCTTATTATAACCTAACTGGTCAAGATAAGTGTGTCTATTTGTCATTGAGCGGGTAAGATTCAAGTTTAAGAAAAAACAGACATCATTTAAGATGCCTGTCTTTACTGTAAGCTAACAGTTCCATCTATTAACTAAATTTTGTTATATAGTGCTGTTAGTAATTAAAAAGGTAAATCTTGATAATTTTTAATATTATCACCTTTATTCCATAAATTTGATATTTCTATAAGTAATTTATATTTTTTATTACAAGATTTTATAAATTCTTCATTAGCTATTTTATAAACTGAATTGAATAAATTACCTTGAGATGATTTATGTGTTTTCAATATAAAATTAGACCAATCACATTTTAAATTTAAAGCTTCAATTTTTTCTAAAAAAAGAATATCAATTTTAGGATCAAACTTAAATGCTTCATCATTAATAATATTTATTATAAAATCATTTGGATAAAGAGCTGTTCTTAATAACATATTACCTTGATATTTATTATATCTTTTATAATATGTAATTAAATCTTTTGCTCTATCTATAGAAATTTTATAACCTCTTAATGAATATTTAATATAATACTTATAAAATTCAATAGGTGTAGTAATTTTACTACAAGCTATCATAGAAAATGTACCTTTTGTAAACATTTGAGAGTCAATATAAGGTTTTATATTTTTTTTATAATTTGAGATACAATCTAAATGAAAAAGTAAATATTCATAAATAATAGAATCAAAATTATTAGAATTTTTTCCATAACTTTTCCAAAAGGTTAGTCTTGATGAACTTCTACCTTTTTTTTTAAAAGTTAACCCTGTATTAATTTGTTTATTTTTAAATGCACCATTAGAGCCCATTCTAAGGCAATAAGTTACATCAACTATACATATTTTGTCATCATCTTCATATTTAGTTATTTCATTATAACTATGATCACCATTTCTATAATTTAATTTTTGATAAGCTAAAGGTGCTCTTAAATAATCTATAACTTCTTTTTTATTTGAGCTTTCAAATAAAATTGTATTAATTCCCATATAAAAGTTTTTTTAATGAAAAAGCCCAGGTACTATACTTCACTGGGCTTTAACTGTTACTATGCGGCAATAGCCATACGGCTACCTGGCTTAATAACGAACATTGGTATAACTTTGTCAGTTATATATAATTATCACACAATACTCCAGCTACTATTCATGCCTGTCAAATCCAAGTCAGCCCCATAATAATCCCCTAGAGTTTGCAAAAGCCTTATCTAGGTCTCATTGGAAATGAGTGGTGGAGCTGCAGGGGTTCGAACCCTGGTGCAAACAAGTCTTCATTGGTGCGTGAGAACATGCAAATTTATGATTAAGAAGTTAATTATGCAAATTATTCTTCTCTATCAATATTTATAAGTTTAGTATAACTTCCCCCATTAACATTTGTAATTTTAGCTTTAATCTCATTTGTTTGAGATCTTGCTATTGCAATAGTTAAGTTAGGTGTAGCGAAAGATTTATTATTTCTTTCATAAAAGTATAATACTTTTTCATCATCTGTCATTCTGTTTAATTTAAAAAGTGTAAATTATTATCATAAGATAATCCTCTTATGCCTAAATATTCTGTTTGAAAATTGAATTTCATTGGCGCGCTTATTACAAACCTATAAGGTATATAATAACTATTATTTACAAGTACATTCATTAGTATAAATTTGTATAATAAAGACTTAATTCTAAGCTATAAACAATTAGCATAAACAAAAGTAATACAATTGCTGATATTTCACCATCATGATTATTTTTCTTTAGTAAATGTTTATTATTTAAATCTTCTATCAGCATAACAATTGTAATAGAAATTGCAATCATTCCTGCATTAGTTAATATATGTGTAAATACTTCAATAACTGTCATTTTGATTGGTTTTTGATTGTTAGTAATTTCTTATATAATTCTACATTGAAGTGGCCATCTTTTGACCACCATTCAATGTATTCTTTTAAAGTTTTTTTCATTTTTAGTTATTAGTAAAAGTAAGTATATTATTAATAAATTCATATTCTAGGTCAGTTGATATACTTAAATTATTTTCATTAAAGTCTTTACCCATTATAGTAAAAGTAAAATAATCTTCTCCATTTATAATAAGTTGATAATCCGATCCTGGAGCTAAATATAAGTTAACTAAATTATCATCTATTGTATATGAAGTTATTTCATAATATATATCATCAACAATATTAGATAACTCAATTTCCTTTATTTCTTTATCTAAAGAGATAGGTAATTCTATCAAGTTATTCTTACTTACACTAAGTTTGAGTATTGTACTTTCAATATTTTTAATGTAGAGAGCTCCTTTCATTGAGTCTATATCTCCTGTATACATATCCCACATCATCCATTCTTTCATATCTTCTAATGTATTAATAGCTTCATTAATTTGAAAATTATTATTTGGTTTAGATGAAGCAAAACTTAGTAATATTATTACTACTGGTATTATTAGTATTTTTTTCATGATTTGATTTTTTAATTGATTAGTTAATAAAAAGACATACACCTACTTGTATATCTTTTTCTCGTAAAAACTTAAAGAACTTTGTAGGTATTTAGTGCCACTAAGTAACTTGCATTACTCCTGCTATATTATTTAAGCGTACTATAACTCTTAGAGAGCTTTAATGGCATATATATCAATAGAGTGCTTATCCACTGCTGAATACTTGCAGTGAGAGTGTCTTTAAACTAGTTTACCTCTGGTATTGCGTGACCCATTTCTCTATTGATAATAATATAAGAGGAACATTTAAACCTACTCTCTATACAATCTAAAACTAAATAACTATGAAAAATTTAGGTATAGGTCATGGCAAAGGTGTTCCTCTTAATATGTTTATTCTTTGTTTTGGTTTAAGGTAAATAAATTATAATATTCACTATTATATATACTAATGCTATAAGATTAAGGATAAGTGAAAAACCAAAGAGTAAGGAATTATCTCCAACAGCCTTTTCTAAAGCATCTTCAATATTGTGTTTAATAAAATATTTATATCTTTTGTATATAATCCTATCTAATAAGAAAGTTATTATAAATACTAATACTGTTAATGTTATCATAATTTAATTTATTTTATCTTAAGTTAATTCTTCTTCTTCAGAATTATTTATGTAAATACCTTCAATTTGTTCACCTAATTCATCAAAAATTTCAACTTCCAATAAACCGTTTTCTTGGTAATTAATTGTAATTAGATATTCACCTAAATTAATTTCTTGCATAGTTTAATATTTTTAATTTATTAATATAATCTGGGTCTTTAGCATATCCTAATTCATCTAAGAATGTGTAATAGTCTCCACTTTTGTATTTATATTGTATTTTAGACATATATGCATCACAAGATTCTTTCCAATTGTCAAATATAAGATATTTATGGTCATATCTAAGTCCAAATAAATTATGTCTTTTTCTACAGCTATAAGATTTAAAGTGTCCTGTTTCTAATATAGCTTGAGCTGTTACTATTTCTGGATACTTGCAATTTATAGATACTAAATAATTATAAACTGTTTCCTTATTAGGTGGTTCAGAGCATATAAATAGTATTATTAAATAAATAATTTTCATAATATTTTTAATTTATAAAAGCTGATACTGGCTGCGCGGTTGCATACGTATCTAATTAAGGGTTATGATGACTAGCAAATCTCCAAATCCACTCTTAATATTTTTAATGAATAGTAAGCAAATAGACTGTGATTAAATCAGCCTATTTACCTACTTGCTCCACATTCGTAGTATTACTAGCTACTGGGCCGTCATGGGGAACCTCCCTGTCCTTGATAATAAGAAATCACTCAAATTATCCGTGGACTAGTATGTTGTAAAACAAAAGATAAGTGCTAAAGGTAATGGATTGCCGCCCACTATTATTCCTTTGCTAACCCTATCTCTTGTTAAATAGCCGTTTGTTCTAAGAATATATACCGACACTTGTTTCTCACCTCTTTCTGGGTTTTTGAAACTTGTATATATAATAGGAGGACTGATTACCCTCCCTGTACCGTTTAACCGGTTGACCTTAAGTGTTTAACCTTATAAAAAACCTCTTATTACACATAAGGTAGAGGTTCCACCTAATCACAACACTTCTGTTGTTTGGCTTACAAGCCAGACTAGGATTAGTATTATACTCTCACAAGACAGCAATCCTTGATTCTCTCACTTACTCCGCTAAGATTTAGTAAGAGAGTTCACATGGTTTTTAGGTATAGTACTCTATTATAACCGCTAAATTATAATGTCTGCCTAACTTTAAGCTCCTTTCACATGCTACTGATTTTTCATCATCCCTGCAAATTGGATGAGAGTAATATTAATTATTTAATAAAATACCTACACCAGTAATTAGCTGATGTAGGGTTACAGTGGCATCAAGGATATTATATACCCTCAAAGTTCTGGAGCCTGTTAACTCCTTTTATTAACAAAACGATACTACAGTTTGTAAGAGCGCCAGTAACTTACTGGATATTTATGAGGTTAAGGAAATCATAACAATACCTAATTCTTATTCATCATCTCTTACTATACTGATGATATTGCTTGATGCAACATCTTCCATACATTGTTGACATACGTGAACTTCATCACATTGACAAGTTAATTCTGGGCTGATATTATATAATTCAGCCATATCTTGAGCTTCTTCAAAATCCATAATTTCTTAGTTATAGCTATATATTAAATAGCTTGATTAGTACTTAGTTCTGATTTATCATCAAACAAATCAGTATTCAATTCAGCATGCCCACTTGGATAATATCCACAACCACCATCTCCTGTTGAGAAGCATAGTTGTATATCATCTGTGGTTTTAACTGCAATTGAGGTAGCATCAAATTGGTAATCTCCATTCTCAAAAACAGAATGTCTTACACTTCCATTGACAACATTGACAAAGATATCAGTTATTGGTGGGAATATTAAAGTGGGTTTCTCATTTAATTCAACAAGTCCCATATTCATATCTCCCCAAGAAGCACTAGTATAACCTGAACCACAACTTCCATAAGAAGAGCAGATATCAAATCTATAATAGTTTCCTTCTAATTCCAAATAGATAAACCAAGTAGTATGTCCTGTTGGCCATTCCACATACCCATCTTCAGTACCGTCATAATGTTCTTTTATAGAGTCATACCCTATTATCTTAGCTTGTTTCATATCTCTTAGTCTTGTTTAAGTCTGACATTCTCAGTGAGAACCTCAATAGTTATTTTATCATGAAGGGTCTTAATTTCATTTCTCCCCCAACCGGTCTTAGCTTCTAGAGCTACTTCAAACCGGGTTTTAATTTCATATATTATCTGAGTCAGCGTCATATTACGATAGTTTAAAAGGTTTCCAGCCAACAGGCTTAATCATTTTATCTTCAAATTCTCCATTCATGCCTTCATGGTATACTGAGAACAGAACTTCTTCATCTTCAGGCATAGCTTCCTTATAGTCATCTTGACCATTAAAGTGCTTAATGAAGTATTCAGAATGTTCCGGTTTTTCAAAGGATAACTTAGCAGATGCGTTAAAGGAGTCAAATGCAGATAAATGTTTATATACTGCATATGGTACTTTTTGATGTATGCTTATAATTAGTATCATTTTAATTTGATTTAGAGGGTTATACATTTTTACACCATTCAGTGTGACTACCAAAGGCAGAACCACAAACGTGGCATACTTCTTCATCTTCCATATCTTCAATTCTTTCAAACCAAGCATCAGGTAGTAAGCGATGGTCATATTTCCATTCAGCCATTAGTGCTACCATAATATCTTCTATTGAATCCGGGATACTAGTGTCATTATAGTACTCACCGTTAAGAATTAACTTCTTTAGATTATTTCTATTATAGACTAACCATAAAGAATAATCATCACAAGGGTCTATAGTATGAATAGCACCACCTTCAATTGTTGAGTCTTTGTGAAAGCAATTGATGTTTAGGTATCCATATATAAAACAAAAGTTAAAGGTAAAGTTAAGTATAGTGAATTCATCTATTAACATATAATTTTTCATCTTGATTGATTTAGAGTGTTATAATGAAGTTGAAGTAATAATACAGTTATCAGGTAATACATCAGTTAGGAAATAATTTTCTATTCCTTCATCTGGTTGTTTATCTAACCAAGCAGTAAGTCTTTCTTCTGAAGCTTCATTAAGTAATATAGTTTCTTTAGAGCCGTGCTCTAGTGTAATATTTTTAAGTAAGTACATTGTCTTATCTTTAAAGGGTTACATGTGTATAATTTCATAGGCATCACTTAAGCGTTCCATTGTAGCTTTTAACATTTCAAAGTAGTCTCTATTATTTACAGGACTGCGGAACCAATGGTCTGTATCAAACAGATGTTGGGTATACTCTGAATGAGCATTAAGAAAGTCTGCATAGTATGAACTATTAGTTAACTTTATAGTGGTATTAATGTTATTAGGTTCACTATCTCTAGAACAAGTAAGATAGATAATATGTGTTATTGGTTCTATTGTAAATGTGTAGGTATGTTTACCTGATTTAATTATGTTCATTGCTCTTAGTTTAGTGGGTTATAGTATTATTTTTTCAATTTCCGGGATACTATTATAGGGCTATTACTCTTACAGAATAACATAGTACTAATACTAGTAGTTATAATAGTAAGCATATAGGAGAGTATAACAGTAGTAATGTTGTTTAAGTGTGTATTGTTAGTGTGATTATAGCAATGTATTATCTTAGAGTGTGTGTGTTTTAGAGTAAGTGATTATTGGATGGATATAGGGTGTTGGTTATTCTCACTGTCATTCAGTGCCATAAACACCAATAAAATCAGTAGTTTCAGCAAAAAAGAGGGTGTAATCAGTATAAAGTAACTACGTACACCGTAAAAACT
>Ga0255047_10000432_pt1 | contig 34207 bp, 28 predicted proteins | sample JV7_2_1_MG_FD_183640 | JGI IMG/M metagenome (GOLD analysis project Ga0255047, IMG submission 183640) | Seawater microbial communities from Jervis Inlet, British Columbia, Canada - JV7_2_1 | ecosystem: Environmental > Aquatic > Marine > Inlet | place: Canada: British Columbia | collected 2016-10-06
CCTCATCGTCCCGCAGCGAAACCCGATCATCCTTGCGAAGGAAGTCGCGACCCTCGACGTCCTGTCCGGCGGGAGGGTGACCCTCGGCGTTGGCGCAGGTTGGCTGGAGGAGGAGTTCGACGCGCTGGGAGTGTCGTTCTCCGATCGCGGCGATCGTACCGATGAGGCGATTCGATTGATGCGAACGGTGTGGACCGAAGAGCTTCCGTCGTTTGCAGGTGAGTTCAACGCGTTCGCCGACGTCTATGTGCGACCCATGCCCGTCCAGCAACCGGTTCCGATTGTCGTGGGTGGTCACAGCAAGCGGGCGGCGCGACGCGCCGGAGAGCTCGGCGACGGATTCTTCCCGGCGGCGGCCGAGTACGACACACTGCCGGGTCTCGTGGCTTTGGCGCGCGAGCATGCCGAACGAGCCGGGCGCGATCCTGCCGCCCTCGAATTGACAATGGGGACTCGGCCTACTGCCGAGTGGGTCGAGAAGCTTGCTGCGGTTGGCGTCGATCGGATCCTCATCCCGGCCGGGTTCGGCATAGAAATGCTGGAGGGGTTTGCGGCGGAGTTCATCAAAGGCGGCGGCTGATTCGAGCCGGTTAGGATCACGGGCGGAAGACCGACCCGTGTCCGGCACCTCAAAGGAGTCGGGGCTCGGGAATTGGGCATCGGGAGTCTCCCCCCTCAAGGGGGGAGTTTTCTTTGGCTAATAGCTCGCCGCTAATGGCTGGTTTGCTCCTTTCCCCCGCCTAACCTCCCCGCTCGTGATCATCGCTCGTGGCCTCGGGGTTGAAGTAGGGATTCGCTCGCTTGTAAGCGATGCGTCTTTTGCTTTGCATCCCGGCGACAAAGTGGGCTTGGTCGGTCCCAATGGTGCGGGAAAGACCACGCTGCTCCGTTCCTTGGCCGGTTTGCGCGATCCCTCGACGGGCACTGTGGCTCGGTCTGGCGTGATCGGATACCTGTCCCAGGAGAGTGCGCTGCCCGAGCTCGACCACCCCGAAGCCTCCGCATTGGAGAGGGTGCTGGCGGCCCGCGACATAGGTGCCGTCCAGATTCAGATGGAAAAGACTCGCCTGAGAATGGAACAATCCGAGGGCGATGAGAGAGATCGTCTCATCGGTCGGTTTGCCCGACTCGAGGCCGAGTTCGAGACAAAGGGTGGATATCGCGCCGAGGCCGAGGCTCGCAAGTTTGCCGCCGCTGTCGGAATCACCGACGAAGAGATGGCGCAGCCTGTAAGAACGATGTCGGGCGGGCAGCGTCGCAGAGTCGAGCTGAGTCGGATTCTGTTTGCCGAAACAGATGTCCTGCTGCTCGACGAGCCGACCAACCATCTCGACCTCGATGCAAAGGCATGGATGATGCAGTACCTGGCCGAGTACTCCGGGGCACTGTTGGTCGTTTCCCATGACCTGCCAATCCTCGATGAGTCGATCACATCTGTGCTTGCGCTCGACGATGGCCGCCTTGAGCCGTATCGGGGCAATTACTCGTACTTCCTGGCGGAGCGAGAGCGCCGGCGTGAGCAGAGGATCCGGGAGCGCCGCCATCAGGACGAGAGGATCAACCGCCTGGAAGAGACGGCCCGGCGCTTTATGGGTACAACCGAGAAGATGTCGAAGCGGGCCAAGTCGATGCTGACGCGTGCCGACAAGATGAAGGAGTATCTGGTGGAAGTGGGGGCGGAAGCCAGAACGGTCGCCCTCCGTTTCCCCCAGCCGGAGCCGTCGGGGAAGATCCCGCTCGAAGGCAAGAGCCTGGCAAAAGCATTTGACGACAACGTGGTGTTCGTGGACGTCGACGTACACGCCGCCCGCGGTGAGTGTCTGCTCATCATGGGACTGAACGGCGCAGGCAAGACCACGCTGTTGCGAATCCTCGCCGGGATCGAGGAGGCGGATATCGGTGAGGTGATTCCCGGGTACAAGGTCTCACTGGGCTACTACGCCCAGGAGCACGAGCAGATCCAGCCGGGAGTGACGGTGTTCGAGCACGTGAAGTCTGTGTCTCACGGCGAGACAGATCAGACCTTGCGGTCGATCCTCGGTCACTTTCTTCTCGCCGACAAGGTCAAGCAGGATGCCGGAACCCTGTCCGGCGGCGAGAAGACAAAGCTGGCCCTGGCGATGCTGGTGGTCGGCCGGCACAACCTGCTCATGCTCGACGAGCCCACGAACAACCTCGACCCGCAGGCCAAGGAGGCACTACTCGAGGCGCTCCATGTCTACACGGGGACCCTCGTCGTGGTGAGCCACGACACGGAGTTCGTCGAAGCGCTGGTACCCGACCGGGCGGTGCTGATGCCCGACGGCAATACGGTCTACTTCGATGAATCGCTGCTCGACCTGGTGGCGTTGGCCTAGGTGGTCGGTTAGCTGTTGACCAGGGACGGGGCGAGTGCGTCGCGTAGTGCGCTGATGGTGGAGTGGACCAGTCGATAGTGGATCCATCGACCGCGTCGTTCCCTGTCGAGCAAGCCCGCTTCGTACAACACCTTTAGGTGGTGGCTGACGGTTGGCTGTGAAATCCCGAGCGGATCGACCAGGTCGCAGGCACACACCTCTTCGCGCTCGGCGATGAGGCTGAGCAGCTTGAGCCTGGCTGGGTCGGCGAGGGCCTTGAACATCGAGGCGAGCTCGTCGGCATCCGATTGGGGAAGCGGGACAGCCAATAGCGGGGTGCAGCACACTTGAGCCATAAACAACATATTGACATAGGTCGATATATATGTCAATCTACGTATAGACAGATGTCGATACGTGAAGGAGGTGCCCAATGCAGCGATTCATGATCCCACGAGTGGCCCATTGTTCCGACGGCTGCCAATGTCAGTCCTGGGCATGACCGGAAACGGCCTACAGAACTAAGCAGTGCTCTCGGACGCGGGAGCACTGTCGCGTTCGGCCGGTTGCTGCCGGTGCCGCCTGCTACCTGCGAGAATCGGGGTCATGGCGACGGATCCGACCGGCTACGAATCTGCAGAAAGTGACGCTGCAGCCGAGGCCGATGAACAACGAGCGGTGGCGACGTCGTTGCTCCCGCTCTTCTATCCGCGATCGGTAGCCGTGGTGGGAGCCAGCCGTGATGAGCACTCGATCGGCGGCGGCCTGATGCGCAACATTCTCGGGGCCCGTTTCTCGGGAACCGTCTATCCGGTCAACCCCAATGCTTCGAGTGTGAGTTCGGTAAAGGCCTATCCCTCGGTCACGGACATTCCCGACCCGGTGGATTTGGCGATCGTCGTTGTGCCGGCCCGATTCGTGCTGGACGTGGCCCGTGACTGTGCCACCAAGGGCGTAAAGGGACTGGTCGTAATCAGCGCCGGCTTCTCCGAAACCGGTGAGGCGGGCAGGGAACTCGAGGAAGAACTGGTGGCGATCGTTCGTGATGCCGGGATGCGGATGGTGGGCCCGAATTGCATGGGCTTGCTCAACACCGATCCGGCTATACGTCTTGACGTGACGTTTGCTCCGGCGTTTCCCCCTCAAGGCAATGTCGGCATGTCGAGCCAATCGGGTGCGCTCGGCATTGCCATCCTGGACTACGCCCGTCAATCGGATATCGGGATCTCGACCTTCGTCTCGGTGGGGAACAAGGCCGATGTGAGTGGCAACGACCTCATGTTGTATTGGGAGGGCGACCCTGCCACGGATGTAATCCTCCTCTACCTCGAATCGTTCGGACATCCACGCCGCTTTGCCCGGATCGCCCGCCGTCTGGGTCGCACCAAGCCGGTGGTCGTCGTCAAATCGGGTCGAACCGCCGCCGGAGCCAGGGCGGCCAGCAGCCACACGGGGGCCCTGGCGAGCGTCGAGGTGGCTGTATCGGCTTTGTTCAGACAGGCAGGGGTGATCCGGACCGACACGCTCGAGGAACTGTTCGAGGTGGCCTCACTCCTGGCCAATCAACCGCTGCCCACCGGGCGCAGAGTCGGAATCCTCACCAACGCCGGTGGCCCCGGCATTCTGGCCGTCGACGCGCTGGAGTCCGAGGGACTCGAAGTAGTCGAGTTCTCGGCAGCGCTGCAGGGTGACCTCCAATCGCACCTCGCTGCCGAGGCCGCCGTTCGCAACCCAGTCGACATGATCGCCTCGGCCGGCCCCGACCAATACCGGGCCGCGCTGCGGACGCTGCTCGACAGCGATGAAGTCGACTCGGTGATTGTGGTGTTCATTCCGACGGGGCCCGGTGCGCTGGAGGCGATCCAAGCTGCGGTTGCCGAAGTGGTGGCCGATGGGACTAGCGACAAGACCATCCTGGCCGTCTACATGGAGGCAGCCACCAACAGCCGTCCACCGGTTGCTCGGTCGACGGTCCGCATTCCGCAATATGCGTTTCCCGAGCCCGCGGCGCGTGCGTTGGCTCGGGCAACTAGGTACTCGGAGTGGCGGGCGCGTCCGGAGGGCGAGCACGTGGAATTCGGCGATGTCGATCGAAGCCGCGCCCAGGAGGTTCTCGATAGTGCGATCGAACGCTTCGGAGCAGAAGGGGGATGGCTTGAGCCGACTGAGGCCGAGGCCATCCTTGCGGCCTACGGGATCCCGCACGCTCGTTCCGAAGTCGTGCGAACCGCGGCCGAGGCGGTAGCCGCGGCGACCCGGCTGGGCGGCTCTGTCGTGCTCAAGGTCGTTTCGGTAACGGCACTCCACAAGAGTGATGTGGGTGGGCTGGCCATCGACGTGCCTCTGCCGGAGGTTGCGGACTCTTTCGAGCGAGTCTTCAGCTCTGTTGACGATGCGACTGGGGTCCTCGTCCAGGAGTTCGTTGCCGATGGGCATGAGGTGATCATCGGGATGACCGAGGACCCTTCCTTCGGACCACTGATCGCTTTTGGATTGGGCGGCGTCTTTGTCGAGCTGATCGGTGATGTGTCGTTTCGAATTCACCCGCTTACCGATGCCGATGTCGTGGACATGATTACGGAGGTGAAATCGGCCCGACTGCTCGAGGGATATCGGGGTGGCGCCAAGGGAGATATTCCGGCGCTGCGCGAGGCTTTGCTGCGGATCTCGGCGATGGTGGATGACCTCGCTGAAATCGTCGAAATGGACCTCAACCCTATAAAGGTGCTCGAGCCGGGCCGCGGCCTGTCGGTCGTCGACCTGAGGATCAGGGTTCGCCCAGTGCCGGACAGTTGGCTGCCGACCCGCCAAGGCATCCCGGCGGTGCAGCCGAGCCGGTAAGCCTCAGAGCCTGCCTGGTCGTGTCTTCGAGGTAAGCCCACCGCCAGATGCTCGTCCGGCTACTTCTTCCGGTGTAATCCCCACGATGGGCAGGTCGGTGGGCACGATCGATGGCGTCGAGGCACCGAGGACCGTGTCGGTGTGGTATTTGTGCAGCAGCGCCGCCACAACCGTCGAACGCTCCGCCGGATCGTCGATGAACCTGGCGTCCCCCCAGAAGATGGCGCTTTCCCAGGCGTCGCCTTCGCGCAGAATTGTGACCTCAACGCAGGCGCGTGGCGAAGCACGCAGAGCATCGACCCGGCGTCCGGGTCCGGTTCGGAAGAAGAGGTCACCGTCGATCATCACGAAGGACATCGGGGTCACATACGGCTCGTCCTGAGACGTGCTGGCGATATGGGCGATCCGCCCCTCCTCAAGGATCCGCTCGCAGTCTTCGGCAGTCAGTTCGATCACATCAGGAGTATCGCGCACCCGTCAGACTGAGGATCGATCGACTCCCTCGCCAAGCGCCGCATGGGCTGCCGCCAGCCGGGCAATGGGCACTCGCGGCGGGCTGCACGACACGTAATCGAGTCCGGCGCGGTGGAAGAAGGCGATGCTCTCGGGATCCCCACCGTGTTCGCCACAGACGCCGACCTCGAGCCCCGGTCGAGAGGCTTTTCCTTCTCGGGTGGCGACCTCGACGAGCCTGCCGACTCCAGCCTGATCGACGTGGGCAAATGGGTTGGAGGGGAGTACTCCCAACGTCACGTATCGATCGAGGAATGCTCGCTCGGCGTCATCCCGGCTTATGCCGTATGTCATCTGGGTGAGATCGTTGGTCCCGAATGAGAAGAACGCGGCATGTGGCGCCAGCTGGGATGCTTGGAGAGCAGCTCGGGGAATCTCGATCATCGTCCCCACCGGTATGTCGATACCTACTTCGCTCTCATCGATAGCGGCTTTGACAATTTCGACCATGTGGGCGAGTTCCGCCTCGTGGGAGACCAGCGGGATCATGATTTCGAGTTTCGGATCGCCGCCCGCCTCCAGACGCCGTCGCACCGCCTCCATCGCCGCCCGGACCTGAGCCTGATAGAGGGCGGGGCGGATGACACCGAGTCGCACTCCCCGCATCCCCATCATCGGATTGGTCTCTTCGAGTCGAGAGACCGCATCAATCATCCGGTCGAGTTCAGAGGTGTCGCTGCCGTCGTCTCGATCGCGTCGTTCCAGGAGCAGATCAATTCGATCGGGGAGGAACTCGTGAAGAGGAGGATCAAGCAAGCGGACAATTACGGGCAATCCATCCATTGCCTCGAGCAGCTCGGTGAAGTCCTCGGTTTGGATCTTGACGAGGCTCTCCAACGCCTGTTCGGCGTCGTCCTCGAGGATGATCGAGCGAACCACGGGCAGCCGATCGCCCATAAACATGTGCTCGGTCCTGGCGAGGCCGATCCCCTCGGCGCCCCAGTTGCGTGCCACCGTGGCTGATGTCCCGTCATCGGCGGTTGCCCGGATCCCGAGTCGCCGGACGTCATCGGCCCATCCGAGCAGGGTCTCGAGTTCTGGCGATGGCTCGGGATCGACGAGAGGGAGCTCGCCGAGGAAGACCCGGCCGGTCCCACCGTCGATGGTGATGATGTCTCCTTCGGAGACCGTGACCTCCCCAACCGAGAAAGTGCCGCCCGCCTCATCGACGTCGATCGCGGCTGCTCCGGTTACGGCGGCCTTCCCCATGCCGCGGGCCACTACGGCGGCGTGGCTGGTTTTTCCACCGTGACTGGTCAGGACGCCCTCGGCGGCTGCCAGCCCGTGGATGTCGTCGGGATTCGTTTCCCAGCGCACCAAGACCACGTCGGTTCCTGACTCCTTGGCCTCCACCGCGCGGTCTGCCGAGAAGACTGCGATTCCACTAGCTGCTCCGGGTGATGCGTCGAGTCCGGTGGCCAGCGGTTCGATGTCGATTCCGTCTGCAATGCGCGGATGGAGCATTGCATTCAGCGAATTGGGATCAACGCGCAGCATCGCCGTTGCCCGATCGATCATCCACTCATCTGCCATCTCGACGGCAATTCGGACCGCCGCCTGGGCGGTGCGCTTGCCGACTCGAGTTTGCAGAATCCATAGCTGTTCGCGCTCGATGGTGAATTCGATGTCGCACATGTCGCTGTAGTGCTTTTCAAGGGTCTGCATGACCTCGAGCAGGTGAACATGGTGTTCCGGGTGGCGCTCTTCGAGGTCTGCGAGGCGCAGCGTGTTGCGGATGCCTGCAACCACGTCTTCGCCCTGGGCGTTGGGCAAGTAGTCCCCATAGGGCACGGCTTCGCCGGTCGCAGGGTCGCGGGTAAAGCACACCCCGGTGCCGCTGTCATCTCCGAGATCACCGAACACCATCATCTGCACGTTGCATGCGGTCCCCAGATCGTCGGGGATATCGTTGATGCGGCGATACTCACGTGCTCTTCGGTTGGTCCAGGACGAGAACACGGCGATGATCGCTTCCCGCAACTGCTCTTGCGGTCGGTCGGGAATCTCGAGATCGGCGTCAGCCACTACCTGCTGAAAGCGCCTCGTTGCCAGCTCCAGATCCTCAGCGAGCAGGCTCGCGTCGTCGGCGACGCCGCGGGCGGCGCGGAGTTCAGAGAGGATGTTTTCGAATTCGCGGTCGGCTACTCGCAGCACGACTTTGGCGTACGTCTGGACGAAGCGCCGGTACGCATCCCATGCGAAGTGGGTGTTGCCCGACCAGTCGGCGAGTTGTGTTACGACCTCGTCGTTCAACCCCAGGTTCAGAACTGTGTCCATCATTCCCGGCATGGAGAACTTGGCACCGGATCGCACCGAGAGCAGGAGGGGAGGCCCATCGCTTCCGCCGAGGCTGCGGCCCGTTGCCGACTCGAGACGCTCGCCGGCTGCTCTCACCTCGTCCCAGAGGACCTTCGGAACATTGCCCTCTGCGAGGTAGCGGCGACAAGCCTCCGTGCTGAGCGTATACCCGGGCGGAACCGGCAGACCCATGGCGGTCATGGTCGCCAAGCCGGCACCTTTGCCGCCCAGCAAATCCTTGTCGGTTCCATCTCCTGCAGAGAAGTCAAAGACGTACACGGACGCGCCTCCTCAAAGAGTCGATGCACTCATGATCCGGCCGGCGCCATGATCGGCATAGGGGCCGAATGTCATCGCACCGCAACGGGTTGACCCTGCTATTCCGGGTTGACCGGCTGCAGCGGGAAGGCCACATGCAAGACGGTTCCCCGACCCGGCGCGGAGTCGATGAACAGGCTTCCCTGGGTCCGTTCGACCCGCTCGGCAATGTTGGCGAGGCCGAGCCCGTCGGAAGCGGCAGTGGTGTCGAATCCGGACCCGTCGTCGGAGACCGATGCGCGCACGTTTTCTGGGTCGCAAACGACCCGAACATCGATCGTGGTGGGGCTCCCGTGCCGCAGTGCGTTGCTGACAGATTCCCTGATCACAGCGAAGAGGTCATCCGCCACCTGCGCCTCGGGCACGTCTGGAGGACAGTCGAAATCGAGACCGACTGCCACACCGTGCGGTGCGGCCAACTCCTTGAGCAAACGGGATAGTTCGCTCGGGTGCGAGGGCCGAGCCCAGACCGGTGGCCTGAGGTCGAAGATGTAGCGGCGCAACGATGTGATGGTCTCGTCCAATTTGTCGATGGCGGTATCGAGCTGTTCCCGAACTGCTTCGGGATCGCTGGATATCTTGTTTGTCGACGCCTGCAGCCCCAGACCTACGGCGAAGAGGTCTTGGATTATCGAATCGTGTAGGTCGCGGGCGATGCGTTCGCGATCCTCGTGGAGGGCCGCTCGACGCAGACGATCCTGCATTCGCAGGGTCGAGACCGCGGTGCCGGCTGTTACCGCGAGGAATTCGGCGATGACCTCATCGTCGGCAGTAAAACCACCCTCTTTGTCGGTGAGGTAGAGGTTCCCAAAGGCACGGTCGCCGACGCGTACCGGCACCCCGAGGAAGGTGGTCATTGTCGGATGACCCTCGGGGAACCCGACTGAATCCTCGTGGCTCGAGATATCGTCGATCCGAACGGTCCCACCGATCTTGGAAATCGTGCCCAGGACTCCGATGGCGCGGGGGAGATGGCCTATCTCGCGCGCTGCGACTGGGTCGACGCCGAGGTGAACGAAGTCCATGAGGGCGCCTTGCTCGCCGAGCACACCGAGGGCCCCATACTTGGCTCCGGTCAGATCCATCCCTGTCTTGACGGCCGATCTGAGCAGGGCAGACAGCTCAGTTTGCACCGCCACAGTGGCGGCGGCGTCGACCAATTCTCGGATTCGGTCAGGGGCAATTGTCGGCACGGCCAAGCCAGGTTACCGCCCTGTGGCACGACCAGCGCCGGAGGCCATTCGGGACTTTCGGCCCCATTGCCAAGGGGCATTCCCGGATCGCCTGCGGCCCTGTCGCCGGTAGGCTTAAGACATGAGCGATACGTTGCGGATCGAGTTGGTCGATGACCACGAGATCGTCCGACAGGGCCTAAAGCACATGATCGAGGCGGAAGAGGATTTCGTCGTGGTCGGTGAGGCGGGCACTGTCGAGGAGGCCATCCGTCGGGTCGGGTTCGATGAGCCACACGTGGTGATCCTCGATGTGCGGCTACCGGACGGCAGTGGCGTAGAGGCCTGTCGCGAAATCCGGGCGAGATGGCCCCACATCAACGTTTTGATGTTGACTTCGTTCGCCGATGACGAGGCGCTCTTCTCTTCGATCATGGCGGGCGCATCCGGCTATGTCCTGAAGCAGATAAAGGGCACGGACCTGCTGGAGAGCATCCGCAAGGTAGGTCGTGGTGAAAGCCTGCTCGATCCGGAGATGACCGATCGAGTATTCCGGCGGATCCGGGGTGAAGAACCCGACGATCCGCTACTGGCCAAGCTGTCCGCGCAGGAGCGCAAGATCCTCGATTACATCGCCGAGGGCTTGACGAACCGCCAGATTGCCGAGGAGATGTTTCTTGCCGAGAAGACCGTCAAGAATTACGTGTCCAATGTGCTCTCCAAGCTCGAAATGAGCCGTCGTAGTGAGGCGGCCGCGTATGCGGCCCGCATCCAGGCAGAGAAGGAGCATCGCTACCCACCGGAGCAATGGCCGACATGATGATCGTTGTCGGGATCGATGATTCCCGGCTGAGTGAAATCGCAGTTCGTCGCGCTGCAACATTGGCCGAGCAGTTGGATGCCCATCTAAAGGTCGTGTTCGTCGCGCATGTGCCAGCTACCGTCCTCGCTGCCATGAGCGGACTGCCGACAATCGGTGATGACTTCGCTGCGGCGCAAAGAGCAGATGTTTGGCAAGGGATCGAACCGATCCTCGACGGCTGCACCCAGCCCGTCGAGCGGGTCGATCTGGAGGGGTATCCACCTGATGTGCTGGTCGAGTATGCAAACGAGCAAGGAGCCGACCTGATTGTGGTCGGGAGCCGGGGGCGGGGAGATCTCGCCTCGCTCGTCCTGGGTAGTACCAGCCATCGAGTTGCGAATCACGCTTCCTGCGACGTACTAGTCGTGCGGGACCGTGAAGGAGAGGAGTGACCATGAAGGTCCGCGATCTGATGACGACGGATCCGTTGACGGTGTCGCCGGACACACTGCTCAAGGAGGCAGCGCGGACGATGGTCCGCAACAAGGTGAGTGGATTGCCGGTGGTAGTGGACGCTGCTGTCGTCGGCATCGTTACCGAAGGCGACTTCCTGCGTCAGGAGGCCAACCGCGATCAGCCGTATCGGTTCAGCCTGCTCGACGCCTTGTTCGGCGAGGGTCCCTCGGATCCACCTGCAGTTGAGACCGTCGCCGAGGTCATGACCGAGCAAGTCATAACAATCGCTCCCGAAGCCACGATTGGTGAGGCGGCCCGGGTCATGGCGAATAAGCGTGTCAAGCGCCTCCCCGTCGTCGACGACGACGGTGTGCTAATCGGAATCATCAGCCGGGCCGACGTCGTAAACGCCTTTACCAAACCCGACGAGATCATTGAGGATGAGATCCGCGAGGACATCGTCCGCAGACTGCTGTTCCTTGATCCACAGGAGGTCGAGGTGGCAGTCGACGATGGCGTCGTAAGGCTCGAGGGCGAGATGGAGAATCGAACTGAAGCTCATCTGCTCGAGGAGTTGGCCCGCCGCGTAGAGGGTGTTGTGCGGGTGGACTCCCAACTCACCTTCCTGGTAGACGACCAGAAGGTCGAACGCCAGTACCCGCTCAACAACTGAATTGGCGCCCTCTTTGCCTCCGGCCGACCGCCTTCTCGGTGCCGGTACCATCTTCGCCCGATGTTGATTTCTAGGCCATCACTGATGGAGTTGGATGAAGCGCTGCGCGCCGCATCTGGCATGATCCGCATTGCCTCAGTAGATGTCGACATCGACCCGCTCGACCTCGTTCGAGCCGGGTCCGAGGCATTCGGATGGGCGGGGTTCTATGCATCGCCGCAGGCCAGGTCGATTGGAGCGCTGGGTTCTGCGGCCACGTTCGCAGCCGGCGGCCCAGGCAGGCTCGAGACGATCGACGGCGAAGTCTGCAGCCTGCCGGATGGGGTGAGTTTGTTGCTGGGGTTCTCCTTCGACGAGAACGGTCCCGCCGGTTTGGATTGGGAAGGGTTTTCGAGCGCTGCAGCGATTCTTCCCGAAGTGTGTGTTACCCGAGTGGGAGGCCGATCCTCGCTCACCGTTGCGTTGCGGCCCGGTTCGGATGGGCGGGCGTTACTCGGGCTGCTGTCGGCGCTGCGCGCTCCTGGTGATGTCGTTGGCGACCGGGAGGTCGACCACACGGTGGAGTCGCGACCGCTGCCGGATGACTGGCGAGACCTTGTCGGGGAGGCCGTGGAAGCGATCGGAGTCGACACCTTCGAGAAGGTGGTGCTGGCACGGACGGTTGTGGTGAATACTCCCCGTCCGCAGGGACCGTTCGATTTGGCGGCTCAACTGCGCGATCGATATCCCGAGTGTCGCGTCTTTGGATGGCAGCAAGGGGAATCGACCTTCCTTGGGGCCAGCCCAGAAGTCCTCATCACCCGCGAGGGTGACCGATTCCAGCTCAGTCCGTTGGCGGGATCGGCGCCGCGCGGCGCGGATGCCGACCGCGACCGCAGGTTTGGTGACGCGTTGCTCTCCTCAGACAAGGATCGGTTGGAGCATTCGATCGTGGTCGAGGATGCGGTGCGTAGGCTCTCTTCGATGACGACCGGGATTACTCATCCCAGTGAGCCCGTGTTGCAGCGGTTTGCAACAGTCCAGCATCTGGCCACTCCGATCACCGGCCACACCGATCGTCGGCTCCTCGATCTCGCTGCTGCCCTGCACCCGACCGCGGCGGTCGGTGGGCATCCCCGTGCGGAGGCGCTGGCCTTCATAGCAAAGCAGGAAGGTATCGATCGCGGCTGGTACTCGGGTGGAATCGGCTGGATGGAACCGGGCGGCGACGGCGAGCTGGCTATCGCGCTGCGATGCGCGCTGGTGCGCGGTGATCACGCCATCGTTTATGCCGGCAATGGAATCGTCGATGGAAGCAACCCCGACGAGGAACTGATTGAGACCCGGCTGAAGCTGCGCCCGATGCTCGATCTGCTTACTGCAAGCTAGCGAGCGCTGCTCGCACTTCGTCTGCGATGAGACGATGAGTTGTGAGATTCGCCGACCGGCTTGTCACTATTTCGATGAGTCTTGGCCCTTCGGTCCGAGCGCTCATGGCATCGGAGAACCCGGCCCGGTCATCAACGACTACGGAATCGACGCCAAACGAGGTAGCAATTGGCGCGAACGAGAGCCCGTGAGGGGTTCCGAAATGACGTTCGAAGTGCTCATGCCCTTCCTGCGGGAGGAAATGGAAGATCCCACCTCCGTCGTTGTTGACGACGACCACGGTGAGCGGGATTGGATGTCGCCCGGCGGTGGCCAGCACCCCGACATCATGCAGCATCGATAGGTCGCCGACGAGTGAAGTAGTAGGCCGTCCGGCCGACGCCGCTCCGAGGGCGGTAGAAACAAAACCATCGATCCCGTTCGCCCCGCGGTTGCCATGGATATCCACGGTTTGGTCCGACACGGGAAAGAACGAATCGACGTCGCGAATGGGCATCGAAGACGCGGCCCAAAGCATCGAATCGGCCGGTAGCGCGTCACTGAGCGCAGCAACTACACCCGGCTCGGAGGGAAACTCGGTTCCCTGGATCGCCGTCGATGCGGCGGACGCCGCAACCGCATCGGCATGCTTCCAGCGCGCCAACCAGTCGTCCGGCGCAGATGCCGCTTCGCTCAGTTGAGCAGTTGCTGGCGTGATGTCGCTGCGAAGCACGACGTTTGCTGAAGCCATGGGATCCGGCCAACCGCTGGGGGCGATCAGAATCTGGGGAATCTGGGGGTTCTGGCCGAGCCAGCCGCGCAGCGCCTTGGATGTGGGAGGTGCTCCGACGCGGACTACGGCCTCCGGAGGTGCCGCGGTCAACCAACCGGCGGCCGCCAAGAGGTCGCTACCAACGACGGACTCGGTCGAGTGACCACCGCTGCGAAGCCCTGAGATCGGGTCTGACATGATCGGCCAGCCCAGAGCCGCGCCCAGGTCGGCGACGGCGGCGCTACTCGACCGGTCGGTTGATGGTCCGGCAACGATGAGGCCAGCTCGGCCCGAGATGCTGGCCGTCAGGTCGGGCAGAACCTGTGGGTCGGGGATGAGTCGGTGTCGGGTCACCTGCGGGACGGCCACCTCGTCAACGGGGTGGGGCTCAATGATGAGAGGTTCTCGAAACCGGATGTTGAGATGCACCGGTCCGGCGGGGATCCCGAGCGATTCGGACACCAGGCGGGCGCCGAGTGCGGCAATACCGGTCGGACCGAAATCGGCGGGGTCGGGGACATCGAGGTCGTGAGCCCACTTGACCGTCCTGCCGAAGAGGTCGCGTTGATCGATCGTCTGAGGGGCTGCAACGTCGTACAAGTCGGTCGGTCGGTCCGCGGTGAGGGCGATCAGAGGAACCTGCGAGGCCGAGGCTTCGACCAATGCCGGGTAAATCTCGACGGCTGCGGTGCCCGAGGTGGTGACCACAAGAACAGGTCGCCCAGTCGTTTTGGCGATTCCGAGCGCAAAGAATGCCGCCGAGCGCTCATCGTGGTGAGACCAGTCGTGAATCTTCGAATCGGCGAGGGCGATCGAAAGCGGTGCGTTGCGCGACCCGGGTGCGATACAGGCCTGCTCGACGCCGGAGGCGACGAGCGCAGCCATGAGCGTGCGGACGAAGGTCGTGTTGCGGTCTGCCACGGGCGCGACGCTAGTGGCCGAAACGATCCGTCAGAGTTGTACTCCCACGGCCAGCAGGATGCCGAAGATCAAGTGGAGCCTGGCATTCGCCTGCAGGGCACCGATGAGTTGAGGTCCGTCGAATGATCTGGCCACGGTTCTAATCGGCATGTATGCCAGTGGGAGCGCTGCGAGCGAGATGAGGGAACCCCGGGCAGTCCAACCGGTTGCGGCGAAGACGGCGGTGAGAACGAAGGCACCGAGAATCAGTCCGCCGAAGAGGATCCTTGCTGCTGGTCGCCCGAGCACAACGGCAAGTGTCCGTTTGCCGGTGTGCGCATCAGTGTCGATATCCCGCACGTTGTTCGCCACCAGAATGGCGCTAGCCAGGAATCCAACCGGGATCGCCAGGAGCCAGGCCTCGCGCGGGGCAGTGGCATCGTGGACGAACCGGCTGCCAACCACAGCGGCCAAGCCGAAGAACAGAAATACGAACACCTCGCCGAGAGCCCGATAACCGTATGGCACCGGACCGCCGGTATACCCGAGCATCGCGAGAATCGATGCTGCACCAACAGCGATGATGACCCACGATGAGATCGAGGCCAGATAGATCCCAAGGACAGATGCACCGGCAACGACGATTGCGGTCGCCGTCCACACCTGGCGGGCCGTGAGCAGACCGGTGGCGACGGCGCGGGGCGGGCCAATCCGTGACGCGGTGTCGACCCCTCGCTTGGCGTCGGATGCATCGTTGGCGAAGTTGGCGGCGAGATTAATGAGTACTGCCCCGGCCAGCGCTGCGGAAAAGGCGTCCCAGCGAAAGACCCCGGCATCTGCCGCCAGCCCGCTGCCGACAAGCACCGGGGCCACTGATGCGAGGAGCGTTGATGGCCGGGCCGCGACCAGCCAGGGTCTCACGGGAGGCGGGGGAACTCGTCGAATCGAGGTGGTCGCTTCTCGTTGAAGGCGTCGCGGCCTTCCTGCGCTTCTTCGGATTGGTAGAAGAGCAACGTGGCATCGCCGGCAAGTTGCTGTTGACCTGCCAAGCCATCGGAGGCAGCGTTGATGGCCGCCTTCATCAAACGAACCGCCATGGGCGACTTCTCCAGAATCTCTTGGGCCCAGGCAACGGTCTCCGCTTCGAGATCGGCGAGCGGCACGACCTTGTTGACCATCCCCATTTCGTATGCCTCGTCGGCGCTGTACTGACGGCACAGGTACCAGATCTCGCGAGCTCGCTTGTCTCCGACCATGCGGGCCAGCAGTCCGGCGCCGTACCCGCCGTCGAACGAGCCGACCTTTGGGCCGGTTTGGCCAAAGACAGCGTTGTCGGCGGCAATCGTGAGATCGCACACCAGATGCAGGATGTGGCCACCTCCAATTGCATAGCCGGCGACCATCGCGATGATCGGTTTGGGGAGTCGCCGCATCTGGATCTGGAGGTCGAGCACGTTGAGTCGAGGTGTGCCCTTCGGATCGAGATAGCCGGCGTCGCCTCTGATCTTCTGGTCCCCGCCCGAGCAGAAAGCCAGGTCGCCTTCGCCGGTGAGGATGATGGCACCGATCTCGGCGTCGTCACGGGCCAGCTCGAAGGCCTCGCTCAATTCGAACAACGTCGTGGGCCGGAAGGCGTTGCGGACCTCGGGCCGGTTGATCGAAATCTTGGCGATGCCGGCGATCGTCTCGTAGCGGATGTCGGTGTAGTCGCCATGCGACTCCCACTCGAAGGTCATGGCCCTCCATTTGGATCTGGGGCCGGGATGCTAGTGACGGCTTTGCGTGTGGCGGAGGTAGCGTGATCGGATGGACTGGCTTGCTTCTACTGCCGCCACTCAATCGAGGTCACCAGCGGTGATAGTCGGTGACCGAACCGTTTCATACGAAGAGTTGGACCTGGCCGCCAACGGCGTCGCGGCGATCATCTCGGCGAGCGGGTTGGATTCAAGCGCTGTGGCGTTCTGGGGCGATCGGTCGATTGAGACCATGGCGGCATTTTGGGGAATTCCACGGGCCGGCGTGTCTGCGGTGCCGGTTGACCCCTCCATGGCTCCCTCCGAAGCGATGAGCCTCACCGCGGAGGCCGGGGTGCGGGGACTCTGGGCGACTCCCGACGGAGGGTTCGACCGGTTGGTTGCCAGGGGCCGCGATCGGTCCGAGCCGGTGGCGCGTCCGGAAGTGCCCTACATCGTCTTTACGTCGGGAAGCGGGGCCCGCCCCAAGGGGGTATTGCTCACCGACGCCAACATCGTGGCTGCGGTGGAGGGGTCGCACGATCGCCTTCGTAACACCGCGGCTGACCCATGGTTGTGCGTGCTCCCGCTGTTTCACGTCGGCGGCCTGTCGATTCTGTGGCGCCAGGCCGAGTCGGGTGGACCCGTGGTTCTGCTCGAGAGCTTCGACGCAGTTGCGACGGCCGCCGCATTGGATCGGGTGACCTTTGCCTCCCTGGTCCCAGTGATGTTGCATCGGCTGCTCGACATCGGACGGCAGTGGTCGAACCTCGACGCCGTACTGGTAGGTGGTGCCGCAGCAGATCAAATCCTGCTGGAGAGGGCGCGCGCCGCAGGCCTTCCCGTCGCCCCAACCTATGGGATGACCGAGATGTGCTCGCAGGTCGCAACCGCCTCGCCGGTGGATCCGTTGGACGGCTCTGTCGGTGTCGCGTTGTCAGGCGCCGAGATCAGGGTGACGGTCAACGGCGAATCGGCGGTTGCAGTCGAAGGGCAGATCGAGGTGAGGGGAGCGATGCTGAGTCCCGGGTATCTGGGGAACGAACGAAGTCCGGGGGATTGGTTTGTTACGGGAGATGTCGGTGCTGTTGATGCCGATGGGCGGCTAACGGTGGCTGGGCGGGCCGATCGAGTAATCGTGACCGGCGGCGAGAACATCCATCCGGCGATGGTCGAGAGGATGCTGGCGACCAATCCTGCAATTCGCGCCTCCCGCGTCTATGGGCAGCCGGATGCTGAATGGGGGATGCTCATCGTCGCCGAGATCGAGACCGATGAGTCGGTTGCCACCCTCGAGTCGTGGGCACAGGAGCGGCTATCGCCGCGCATGAGGCCGCGCCGGTGGCATGTCGTTGACCAAATCGAAGGCAAACTCGACGCGTAGGATCGTCGGGTCTATGGAGGGTCCCTGCCCATGTGCTTTCAGCCAGACTCGAGTCCGCCCATCCCGTCGGTATCCGGAGCCTCGGTGGACACGCGGCGGCTAGCGCTGACCGCCGACGACGGTGCCGAATTCGCCGCATTCGAGGCGATAGGAGTGGGTACCGGACCGTCGGTGCTGGTACTGCCGGATGTGCGAGGCCTCTACGGCTTCTATGAAGAACTCGCAGTGCGGTTTGCCGAGCGCGGGATGCATGCCCTCGCCATCGACTACTTCGGTCGTACTGCCGATCTGGGCCCTCGTGATGATGATTTCGACTACATGCCCCACGTGAGAAACACCACTTTTGACGGCGTGCGCGCCGATGCCATCGCGGCAGTCGCTCACCTCCGATCTGTCGATCCGAATCGCCCGGTCTTTACCGTCGGCTTCTGTTTTGGAGGATCGAATTCCTGGCATCAGGCTGCGAACGGGCTCGATCTTGCGGGAGCCGTCGGGTTCTACGGTCATCCCAATCGGGAATTTCCTGAGGGTGCCACGCCCCTCATCGACCGTGTCCACGAGTTCTCCTGCCCGTTGCTGTGTCTCATGGGCGGAGACGACCCCGGCATCCCGCTTGAAGAAGTGGATGCATTCCGCACCGCTTTGGAGTCGAGCGATCACGACCACGAAGTAGTCGTATATGACGGTGCTCCGCACTCGTTCTTTGATCGGAAATACGAGGAGTTTGCGGATGCATCCGCCGACGCTTGGGATCGAGTCCTCGCGTTCATGGGTGCGGGACTCGGCTGAACTCTCGATGCCAACGCGCCCATGCCCCGGGTTTTGCGTCGCTGTGGGGGGTACGTTGGCTAGGGTCTGAGGGCGATGGTGCGAAACCGACAAAGTCGCCGATTGCTCGCCCTCGCGTCGAGCGCCTTCATCTTCGTCGCGGCCTGCAGCTCGGGCGAGGCTGAACCGACAATCCCCGCGTCTACTGTCCCGGCAACGTCATCGACCACCGTGCCGGCGACGACGACGACCACAATCCCGCTGACCCCCAACGGCCCGGCGATTGCTTTCGAAGGCGACCGTAACGAGACCGTTAGGGCCTTCCAGTTCCTCATCAACTGTGCCGGTTATGCCCAACTCACCGTGGACGGCGCATTTGGGCCGGCCTCGCTCGCCGCGGTGGAGGCTGTACAGACCGACCTTGGTCGCGAAATAACCGGCGCCCCCGATGACGAGACGCTGGCCATCCTGTCGCGAGCGTGCTCTGAAGACCGTCGGATCACCGTCGACGATGAGGAGGGCGAGCAGACCGTCGTGGGCAATGCTGCCGAGGGCGACCCCGAAACTTTCTTTGTTCGGGCTGAAGAAGGCGACCGGATGGCCGTGGTTCTCCAGACCGAGACCGGGTTTGCCGTCGTAAACGTCCGGTCTGGTGACGGCAGCGCGGTGGGCACCGGTGGATCGTCGGTTTGGGCCGCGGACATCACTGAGACGGGTGACTATGTGTTGGAGGTCAGTGCACTCGATGCGGTCACGTTCGTCGCCACCGTCGCGCTGGGAACCCTCGAACCGGATTCAGTCGATGGAGCCGACGACGGCACGATCGTCGTAGATGGTCTTGACAGCACGGTCTCGTCGGTTTGCCTCGACACAGGGGGCGACAGCTCGTACGTCGCCGAAACTGCACTCGGTTATCTGGTGGTCACTACCGGACGGGTCGGCAGTTTCGGGTCCAGCCGCGGCGGGGTGGGCGCACCGGTGGAGTTTGTTTTCAAGGACGGCAGCCCCGGCTACTACGGCTTTGCGATGGACCTCGACGCCGAGGTGGGCGATCAGGTCGAAGGCACCGGCATCGTGTTCCAGGTCGGCGAAGGGAATGCCAGCGAGCCGCTCGGCGTGGCGTTCGACTTTGACCGTGCGGTGACTCCGTGTGACGGAGCCGAAGGAACGCCACTTGTGCTGCTGCCGGATGGGATCGGCGTCATTGATTTCGGTGCGGACGCCGAAGCAACGATCCAGGTGGTCGGCATGGCGCTCGTTGGTGCGTCGCCGAGTGTGGATACCGACTGGGTGGCCATCGACAATCTGTCCAATGAGTTTGGAGTCTGTCGCCAGGGCACGACTGAGGTTCGGTCGATCCAGATCGACAATCTGACGTTGTTCTTCACAAACGGCGGCACCAGTTTCGCCTCAGCGGGAATCAGGCACTTTGCTGGGTACATTGCCGAAGAGGGCATCTTCTCGCTGAAGACGGCTCAGGGTATGGGTGCCGGCGACACTCTCGAGCAGGTTCTGGCGGCTCATCCAGACGCAGTAGCCGCAGCCGGTTTGACCGGGGGCATTGACGCATATGTCTCGTCGCCACCTGGGAGCGACCTCTGGCTACGAGCCACCGCCGACGGTGCTTCGTCGCCCTCCGATACCGGCGCCACGATCACTTCGGTGTCGGGTGGTCGATTCTGCGACAACTAGAGAAGCAGCTAGAGAATATGGCTGGCTAGCTGTTCGAGCTCGGCGAGAGGGATCTCGTCGGAATCTGTGATCACCTGAATCGACACGTGATCGGCCCCGGCCTCGTGATGTGCAACGATCCGATCGCCGATTTCTTCTACTGAGCCCCATGCGACGACGGCGTCGACGACGGCGTCACTGCCACCGTCATCGAGATCAGATTCCGGCCAACCGAGCCGCAGCAGATTTCTGCGGTAGTTGTCGAGTAGTAGATAGCCCCGCATATGGCTGCGGGCGAGGTCGCGGGCCCGTTCGGGGTCGTCTTCCAGCACCACTGCCTGTTCCGGGGCGAGGTAGGCGTTGGGCCCCATGACCTCGCGAGCAAACTCCGTGTGGGCGACTGGTACGAAGTAGGGGTGGGCGCCGTCGGTGCGATCTGCGGCCAACTGGAGCATCTTCGGTCCAAGAGCGGCGAGGATGACCGGAACCGCCAGCTCGGGGGTCGGCCCGACGAATGCGGCTTGCTCCATCGCATCGAGGTATTCCCGCATGTAGGTGAGGGGGCGCGAGTACAGGTGACCCCTGGCTGCCACCGCAGGAGCGTGGCTCACCCCCAAGCCGAGCACGAAGCGACCCGGCCAGGCCTCGCCCAGAGCCATGGCAGCGCCGGCGGCAGCGCTCGGGTCCCGGGCCCAGATGTTGGCGATCCCGGGGGCGACCTTGAGGGTCGATGTCTCGGCGAGGAGCATCGCAGACAAGGCGATAGCCTCTCGGCCCCTGCTCTCAGGGAACCACACCGCGCCGTACCCCATCTCCTCGATGGCGCGGGCGGCTGTGCGGACATGCCCCGCCGGGGCCGTGACCAGTGGCCACGTCCATACGCCGACGCGTCCCAGGTCGGGTTGCGTGTCGTTGATCTTCACGACGCCAGGTTCCTCAGTGCGATTGCCTCCGCGAGCATTCCCCGGCGCAACTCCTCCAGATCCAGGCTCTCGTCTGGTCCGTGCGCCCGGCTGGTGGGATCGGCCACGCCGGTGAGCAGGATCGCAGCGTCGGGAAACCTCTCCGAGAAGGCGGCTACGAACGGGATTCCTCCTCCGACTCCCATCTCTACTGCCTCGTGTCCCCATGCCGAGGCAAATGCATCACGAAATGCCATGACTCTCGGATCCTCCGATGACAGCGCAAATCCTTCTCCCGATTCATGAGGGGTGACGGTCACCTCGGCTCCCCATGCCGGCTGGTCGCTTATGTGAGCGACCAGTGCCTCCATGGCCAACCCAGGGTCTTGAGCGGGTGCCGTCCTCATGCTCACCTTGGCCCGGGCCACCGGTACGAGCTGGTTGATGGCCTCGTTCAACGGTGGAGCATCGATCGCCAGCACCGAGATGGCCGGCTTCATCCAGAGGCGAGTAGTGAGCGACCCTTCGCCGATCAGCTCGACGCCGTCGAGCACCCCCGACTGAGCCCTAGCTTCTTCCTCGGTGAGGTCCAACGCCGCCGCTTCGCCGGTTACCAGGCCGGGTACGGCCACGTTGCCACGCTCGTCGTGGAGTCCGGCGAGAACCCTCGCCAGCGTGGTGAGAGCATCGGGCACGACGCCACCGAACATGCCGGAGTGGACTCCGTTTTCGAGAGTGCGTACCTCGACGAGGACGCTGACAAGCCCACGCAACGAGGTTGTCAGCGCCGGGACGCCGACTCGCCAGTTGCCGCTGTCGGCGATCACAATCACGTCGGCGGCGAGCAGTTCACCGTGCTCCGCCAGAAAGTCCCCGAGGTGGGCTGAGCCGATCTCTTCTTCGCCTTCGATGAATACTTTCACGCCCACAGGTAGATCGGGTCCAAAGGCTCGGACCGCTCCGGTGTGAACGATGATGCCGGCCTTGTCATCTGAAGATCCTCGGCCGTAGAGGCGCCCGTCGCGCTCCATCGGCTCGAATGGAGCCACCGTCCATTCGGCCTCGTCGCCCGGAGGCTGGACATCGTGATGCGCGTACAGCAGAACCGTCGGGGATCCGGCGGGACCGGGTCGTTCTCCGTATACGGCGGGGTGTGCATCCTCGATCTCAAGTAGCTGGACGTCCTCGAACCCGGCCTTTTCCAATAGCTCGGCCGCCTTGGATGCGGAGCGTCGGACCTCGGCGGGATCGAAGTGAGCGGCACTCACCGAGGGGATACGGATGAGGTCCTCGAGGTCATTGCGAAGTTCGGGGAGCAGGGCGTCGATGGTTGTTGCGAGATCTTCGTGCATCCCCCGACGCTAGCGGTGCTGATGGACGGATCAGCCAGCGGCGTTGGTCAGATGAGAGATGCGACCACTCCCGCAACTGCGCCGGCCAATCCTGCCAATACCACTCCGATCGCTCGCCATTTCGGCCCGCCGCGTTTCCATGCTGCGACCGCGGCAGCAGTGAGGGCGACAACGATGCCGATCCACTTGACGACCGCAAACACGGAGCCGAGTGCAACGGCGACACCGATTGATGTCCCGCCGCTGATTGTGGGTTCGATGGCAATCAGGTGAAGGACGTTCTCCAGCCAATCGGCAGCCGCGGCGCCGAACGCGACGGTTACCGGCCAAGAAAAGCGGGCCCATTGATCTGGGCCTGCGGCGCGAGCCCAAACTCCGGCAATAACCGCCGCGTACGCCACCGGGAAGATGAAGTCGATCGTGGCAGTGAGTCGTATGAACTCGGCGATGTTCCAAGTCCCGACAACCGCGTCGAATCGTTCGGCGGTAAAGGTGACCTGCGACCGAATGATGCCGAGAGAGTCGTCTGTCACCAACGCGCCCCACACCCTGAATATGACGGCGAGGACGGCGACGGCTGCCAGCGAGATGCCGATCGTCGCCCGACGCGAGAGTGCCTGCAGGAATGGCTGAGGGTTCCAGGATTTCGCCGGCATAGAGGCCAACCGTAACGCCGGAAGCGGATTCTTGACTCACCGCTAGCGTGTCTGGGTATGACCGATGATCACCTCTTGGCGGAGATTCCCCAGTCGCCGCTGGATGACAAGCCGGTGCGTCGCATCGAGAAGGCGGTGATGACGGGTGTCCGGGTTGGATTCGCTGCGGCGGTGCTTGCGTTCGTTGCGATCGGGTGCGGGAGTGACCCGGGTGGAGACGCTGCCGTTGAATCGGAGCCGGATCCTGGGACGACGGCACCAACTGCTGCGCCGGTGTCGGAATCGACCACCACCGGGCTATCGACGACAGTGCCGATTGCGACCGTTCCAACTACCGACCTGCCTGCCGTCGCCGGAATACCATCGGTGGCGGCCCTCACCAGCGGTCGAGGCGACGACGGATCACTCGAGATCGGAATCTGGTTTGCGACCGATCCATTCGGCGAAGCCGGCGCCCGCCTGCTGGTAGGGACAGATGCCGACGAGTCGTATCCCGGTACGGGTGATCCGCGGCCGCATATCGATGGATGGGTGGAGATCACCGATTCGAACATGGTCCTTGTGGACGACGGAGCGACCATTGTCGACAACGCGACCGGAGATTTCTCCGACTGGTTCTCCTGGACTGGTGCCGATCGAGTGATCTGGCTCTACTTCATCGGCAACGTTCCAGTGCGTGCGGGAACGGTTTGGGTTGCGCTCGAAGTCGAGGGGGATCTCGTCGTTGCCGGTATCGCCGGGGCGCCCTTCGGGTCCGGTTGTTCCTATCGGGCGGCCGGAGTAGACGTCGATGCTGCGGGCGGCGACATTCCCGACTTCGGGTCCCCATGCCGCTATCCGCTCGGTTGAGGAGTACTCAGTACTCAGTTGCTCAGGGAGACCGGGCCCCCACGAACGGCCTGCGGCCGTTCACTCCCCCACAAGGGGGGAGTGATATCTAGATCGGCACCCCGGCTGTTGCCTCGATCATTTCGATACCACTTCCGTCGAGGGCGGCGGCGAGTTCGGCTGGGGTCCCGGCGAGAATCGGGAAGGTTCCGTAGTGGATCGGCATTACTGCCGGCACAGCGAGCAACCGGGCCGCACGAGCGGCGTGGTCCGGTCCCATGGTGTAATGCCCTCCAATGGGCAATAGGGCCAGGTCGGGCGACCACAGTTCACCGATGAGGCTCATGTCGCCGAACACGGCGGTGTCGCCTGCGTGATAGATCGTCGGACCGTCCGGTACCGCCAGGACCCATCCGGCGGCTTCGCCTCCGGGCACGATCCCTTTGTCGCTCGACATACCCGAAGAGTGGACCGCATCCACGAGCGTGGCGGCGACGCCGCCGGGACCGATCACCGTGCCACCCTTGTTCGAGCCGACAACGTTGCCGACACCTTGTCCTTCGAGAAAGACGGCGATCTCGTGGATTGCAAAGACTTGTGGTGAGTGCTCGGCTGCCAAGGCCAGGGTGCTGCCGACGTGATCGAAGTGACCGTGGGTGATGAACACGCCATCTACCCGCTCCTGGCTGTACTCGGCTTCGGGGCATGCCGGGTTGTCACCGAGCCACGGATCAATGAGAAGCACAGTCCCGTCCTTAAGGCGAATCCGAACCGAGGCATGACCGAACCAGGTGAGTTCGACGCCTTGAAGATTCATGAGGCTCCTTTGGGGTCATTGGGAGTCTATGGGAACATCGACTGGTCGGGCGTGCTATCCATTGGAGAACGCGAGTAGGAGTTCCGGTGCGAGAGACAGCAGACATCGTCATCGTGGGCGCCGGCATCATGGGCCTCTCGATCGCCCATCAGATCAGCCGACGCGACGCAAGCAGCATTGTGGTGCTCGACAAGGCTCCAAATGTCGGAGAGGGGTCGACCGGCGCTTCGTGCGCGATTCTGCGGCAACGCTACACGCACCCGGAGTCCGTGGCCGCGGCGCGCGATGGTCTCAAGGCACATCGCAACTGGAGCGCCTACACCGGCCTCGCCGAACCCCGCGCCGAGTTTCACCACACCGGTGTTCTGTGGATGATGGGAGAGGACCGCGCCGGCCTGGCCCCGGTTTACGAGATGATGAACGGGCTCGGAGTGGGTGTCGAGATCATCGACGGAGCGACCGTCAAGCAGCGCTTTCCGGCCCTCAGCACCTGCAACACGCCTTTCGACCTGACCGGCGAGGTTGAGCACGAGTGTGACGAGCACGATGCCTTCTTCTTTGAGACCGAGAGCGGCTTCATCGACCCGGTGAGCACATGTCAGGATCTGCTGGAGGCGGTGCGTGGCAAAGGCGTAGATGTTCGCTTCTCCACCGAGGTCGCCGCCATCCGCACCAACGGCGGTGCCGTTGTCGGCGTCGATCTTGGCGATGGAACAGCGATCGACGCTCCCGTTGTGGTCAACGCCTCGGGACCCTGGGCATCACGGCTGGCTGCCACCGCTGGTTTTGACTACTCCCCGTGGACCATCCATCCAATCCGAGCGCAGGTCATCTACCGGGAATGGCCGAGTGACGAGGTGCCGGGTCCTCTTCCCGTCGTCGGTGATGCCGCCGGCGGCATCTACTTCCGCCCCGAAGCGAGCGGCCAGCAGATCCTGGTCGGTTCGATATTGGAGGAGGACGAGCAGGAGGTGGTCGTCGATCCCGACGTCTTCAACGGGAACATCGATGCCGGATTCCGCGATGTCAAGATCCACGCTCTCCACCACCGGATTCCGAGCCTGCCCTATCGGGGGGAGATCGCTGGGATAGCCGGTATGTACATGTTGAACGTGGACGATGTGCATTCGGTCCTCGGCAAGACCGAACTCGACGGTTTCATCGTCGCCAACGGCTTTAGTGGCCACGGCTTCAAGGAATCTCCTGCTGTCGGGTCGATGATCGCCCGGTTACTGACCGGAGCAGAACCCGACGAGTGGGACACCGATGCCCCGATCGAGTTCTTCTCGATCGATCGGGAGCCGATAGAAGTGGGCGCCAAGGCAGTGCTTGCCTAGGAGAAGTCTCCAGTCCCCAGTCCGGATCTCGGTTTTGCTGGCGACTGAAGACCGGCGACTGAGGACTCTCTATCCGATCCCCAAGAACCGCAGGAACGCTTCCTGATTCGGCTCGCGGCCGAGGAAATCACCCAACATTGCCGTTGGGTCCTTTGAGCCGCCGGGTCCGAGAATCTTGGTCCGGTAGTCCATGCCGACCGTCGGGCTGAGAACGCCCTCCTCTTCGAATCTGCTGAACATGTCGTCGCCGAAGACCTTGGACCACAGATAGCCGTAATACCCGGCGTCGTATCCGAATAGGTGACCGAATCCGGCCGGATAGAACGTGTCCTTGTGGAACGGCAGCTGTCCGAGTTCGGTCGTTTCCCGGTTGATGGCTCTGAGGTCCTTCTCTTCACCGGGGCCGTGGTAGGCCATGTCGAGCTTGCCGAAGCTGACTTGACGAAGATTGCTCAGGCCCACGTGGAGGTCGCGAGCTGCGACGAGCTGATTCACTATCTCATCGGCGATGGCTTCGCCTGTTTCGTGGTGGCGAGCAAACCGAGAGAGCACTTCTGCGTTCCAGCACCAGTGTTCCATGATCTGGGATGGAGCTTCGACGAAGTCCCACTCGGTTTTGAATCCGCTGAACCGAACCAACTCGGTATGGCCCAGGCTGTTGTGAAGAACATGTCCGAACTCATGGAAAAGAGTCACCACCTCGTCGTGTCTGAGTAGTGATGGAGTATCGCCGACCGGCTTGGTGAAGTTGGCCACGATCGAGGTGATCGGGAGCACGTAGCCGTCTGATCCCTGATGGCCGGGTACCAGATCGAAAGCGGCGGCGTGACCGAACTTTCCCTCGCGGGGGAAGAGGTCCATATAGAAAGTGGCGAGCTGGTCGCCGCTGGCGGCGTCGTGGAGGTCGTAGGCGATCACATCGCCGTGCCAGGCCTCGGCGTCCTCGATTCTGCGGTAGGTGAGCCCGAACACCTCTGCCGTGATTTCGAACATCCCGTCGAGAACTTGCTGGAGTGGGAAGTAAGCGGCGACCTCGGAAGGGTCGATGCCAAATCGCTCGCGCTTGATGCTTGTGTGCAGGTATCGGTGATCCCAGTTACGCACCGATTCTCCAGCTTCGAGAGCAGATGCGAGATCGGCGACTTCGCCCTGCGCCTTTTCGGTGAGACCGGGAACGATTCCGGCGTACATCGCTTCGACGGCCTCGGGCCCGCTTGCCATCTTTACCTCCATGGCGTAATCCGCCCACGAGGACAACCCGAAGATCTCGGCTATGCGACGGCGGAGCCGAACTGCCTCCTCCAGGATCGGTTCGTTGTCGTCGACAGCCTTGTTGTAGAAGATGAATTGCAGCTGGCGTCGTAGATCTCTGTCGGTCGCCATGTCCATAAAAGGGAAGTAGTCCGGATAGTCGATACTGACCCGAAGCGTTCCAGCGGTCTCGCCGGAGGAGAGACCGCTGATGTAGTCGTCCGGCAATCCAGCGAGTTGGTCGCGGTTGAGGTCGAGGCCCCCGCGCGCCTCGTCGATGTTGCGGTTGAAGGCAACTCCGAGTTCCACCAAACGAGTGCGGTGCTCTTGGACCTCATCGCGCTCCTGTTCGCTGAGGCTGTGGCCGGCGAGGCGTAGATCACGTTGGGTGCGTTCGACGTAGCGAGCCCGCTCGGCGGAGAGTTCTGCTGCGTCATCAGTGGCGGCATAGGACTCGATGGCCTCGTAGAGATCACGCCGAAACACGAGATCCGAGGTCCACTTGGAGATCTTCTCCTCGGCCTCTTGAGCGGCATCGCGCACTTCACGTGCGGGATGGACCCGAGCCATGAACGGGCCGATCCCATTGGCGCGGATGATTACGTCGTCGAGAACGTTTAGCGGCGCCATGGTGTTGTCCCAGGTGCGGGGCTCCGCCGCGGTGACGGTGGCGACGAGTTTCTCACCGGTCGCGATGGCGTCGTCTACCGCGGCGCGGACCGTTTCAGGGGTGACTGTGGTGTAGTCGTAATGCACGATCGGCAAGAGTACTCAGTACTCAGTAGTCAGTCTTCGGTAAGAACTTAAACCTGTGTACGGCCGTGCTCTCGGGGTCGTTTCTGACTGATTACTGACGACTCCTTATCCGTTCTGCTGTCCGATGGCGTACATGAATCCGTCGCGGGTGCCGATGTAGATCATCCCGTTCCACACGGCGGGTGTGGCTTCGATGTTGCCGTTCCCGACCTTGAACGTCCACTGCAGTATCGGATTTCGCTCATCGCCGCCGATAAAGAAATCCCTGAGCAGCCCGGTGTTCCCGGCCACGATGAGGTGGCCGTCGACGATGGCGGGAGAGGACCACGAGCCTTCTCCGATGTGAAAGACCCAAACTTCCTCACCGGTCGCTCGGTCGACGGCCACGAGGTTGCCTTTGTTGGTGACGGCGTAGAGGACCTCTTGGCCAAGTGCGGGTGTTGACCACAGCCCGCCCTTGACCGGCGATGTGGTGAGCGAAAACATCCCCCATACGTATGGATCCTCCTCGTTGGAAGGGTCGAGCTTGATGAGTTGGCCTAGTTCTTCGGCGCGGGGGAGATAGCGTTCGTATTCGACCGATACGTAGAGCATCCCCTCCTCGTCGATCACGATCGAGGCATCGACGTCGTCACCGACCCAATAGTCGAAGACGATCGGAGCTTCACCGCTTTCTATATTGGTGATATCCAGGCCGAGCACGCGTCCGGCCGAATTGGCGAAGTACACCGTTCCTTCGAAGATCGCTGATGAGTTCTCGACACTCACCGCGGGGTATGCCGGGCCGATGTCGTTCAACAACTGTTCGGTCCAGGTCTCCATCTTGAACTTGAGATCGGGGTCGACGGTGACCAGGCCGAGCTCGTCGTAATCCCGGTTGAGCTTGAAGATGTAATAGATGGCGTTTTCGGCACCCTCGAACATGATGTCGTTGACGATGCGGGGGCTGGCATCCCAGTCATCATTCCAGCGACCCTCGATCGAGAGGTCGGCTTCGGTTTCCCAGATCACAACCGGCTCGGTGCGGTCGAGCGCAACGGCGCGCAGTTTGTTGTCTCGGCTCCCGAAGTAGACGAGGGGATATCCGTCGGGATCAATGGTCGGGGTCCCCTTGATGATGTCGCCGGTGAGAATCGGGGACCGGGTTGGCTGGCCGGATTCAGCGTCGAGGAAATGAAGCCGTCTGTCATAGGCTCCGAAGATCATCTCGGTGATGCCATCGGGCCGTTCCCAGATGACCGGTTGGCCGGTCCAACCGTTGCCGCACCACGTGGATGTGACGCCCAAGTCGGTGGACGCCGAGCACATGGGGGAGTCGGGGTAACTCCACTTGATTTCGGGTGTGGTCGGAATGGGGCCGGTGCCGTAATAGGTATTGGTCGGATTGCCGCGAAAGGTGAGTAGACCCTCGACGGCATTGCCCCACGGTTCCCCGACGGTTCGCCGATCGACCCAAGCGTGGAGCGGAGTGTCGGGGATTGCCGTCGTCGACGTGGTGCTTGGCTCGATGACGGTCGTTGAGACTCGCGTGGTGCCGGTGGTGCCCGTAATCTCGGTGTCCGAAACTGGCACGGTCGAGTCGATCGCAAGTGTCTCGGCCGGAGCATCGTTTTCAGGAGAGAAGAGCCAGAACAACACGACGCTCATTGTCACCAGCGCGGCGGCAAGCGAGGCACCGACGATCAGCGGCCGGTTCGGATCAGCAGGCATTGGCTGAGGAGTCTATGGCGGGTAGTGAGCAAGGTGACTTCATCCGGTTGGTGGGACAATCACTCGATGAGAAGTCGCAGGGCTTGGGAAATCGCCACCGGTCTGGTGGGGCGACTTCGCGAGTCGGGCCTTTCCACCAATGCGGCCGCCGTCGCCTACGACACCTTTCTCGCGTTGGTTCCTCTTGCGTTCGCAATGCTCGGTGTGGCGGCGGCGATTGGTCAAAGCGACACTGCGGTGGGGCGCATTGAGTCGACTCTCGACCCGATTGTCCCGGCGACGGTAAAGGCGTTCATCTCTGATCTACTGGTGGACGCCGGAGAGCGGGTCGGAAGCGGGTCGCTCTGGCTGGTGCTCGGCTCGGTCTCGCTCGCCATCATCTTTGGTTCGCGAGCCGTGGTGGCTCTGCAGAAGGCGCTGGCATCGGTGGAGGAGCGAACCGAGCGACGACCCGCGGTTCAGATGCGGCTTGTGGCGGTTGGACTGACCGCCGCCGGGGGAGCGGCGTTGATACTCACGTCTTTGCTGTTGGTGACCGGGCGTCGTCTAGTGGAGTTCCTTGCGGAGCTTGTCGGGAGTGGCCTCCTCCTCGATCTATGGACGTGGTTGAGGATCCCCATGGCCGGCGCCGGTCTCTATGTGTTTCTCATCGCTCTCTACCGATTTGGGCCACCAGAGCCTCTGCCGCGCGCCTGGTTGGCGGCACTGGTCGCCACGACTGGTGCCGTCTTGGGAAGCCTCGGGTTTGGGTTCTATCTCGGTGTGGCGCCTGAGCTGGGCGCCACCTTTGGATTGCTCGGTGCGGTGGCGGTTGCCCTCGTGTGGATCTACGTCGGAGCGTTGGCAATCCTGTTTGGTGCCGTCGTCGTTGCCTATTTCAGCCGTGGGGAGGAGGCCGTCGGCGACGATGTACCCGCTCGGTAAGGTGACCGTTCTTGACCGATTCAACAAACGATTCTGATCTTCCCGGAGGGATACCGGGGTCGCAACCCGCCGACATCACGACGGGACTACGTCTCCTCGCCCGGACCATTCGCGGCTACCGCCGCGAGTTGTTCTTCTCGATCGCTGGTGCGCTGTTGTGGATGGCAATGCTGGTCTTGGTCCCGTATCTCGTTGGGCGGACTGTCGACCAGGCGATCGAGGCCGGCAACATCGATCGAATTCCCTCGCTGGTCGCGTGGCTAACCGTCGCCGGTCTGTTCCTAGGCCTCGGGATCGGAATCCGTCGCTATTTCAGTTTCCGGGTTTCCTATCGGGCTGAGGCCGATCTGCGCAACAGGATGTTCGAGCACATTCAGCAGATGGCCTTTTCCTTTCATGACATAACCAGCACCGGGGACCTCATGTCGAGGGCTTCGAGCGATTTGGGACAAGTGCGCCTTATCTACGCGATGACCCCGATCACCGTTGCAAACCTGGCGATGTTCCTGACCGTTGTCACCATGCTGGTGGCGATAGATCCGGTGCTGGGAGCGGCCACATCGCTCACGGTGCCAACGATTCTGTTTACCGCTCGAGCGTACGCGATTCGAGTGATCCGGCTCTCGTTCGAGGTCCAGCAACGACTGGCTGATCTCAGTCGGGTTGTGGAGGAGTCGATTGGTGGCATCCAAGTCGCCAAGTCGTATGGGCAAGAGTCGCAGGAGCAGGGGAAGCTCGACGACAGCGCTCGGCGCATTTACGACAAGGCGGTCAGCCTTGCCGGTATCCGATCGCGGTTCGCCCCGATGTTCGAGGTGATCCCGTCGGTGGCGACGGTTGCCGTGTTGTGGCTCGGCGGAATACGGGTGGTTGGAGGCCAGCTGTCTATTGGTGAGTTCGTTGCGTTCACCCAGTACCTTGCTCTGCTGAACTTCCCACTCCGCATCACCGGCTGGTTCTTTGCGCAGCTACCCCGCGCCGCAGCCGCCTCCACACGGATTCAGGGTCTGCTCGGCGAGGCACCCGCAATCGCCGACCCGGCCAAGCCGGTGGCGATGAACCCGGGGCGAGGCGAGGTTCGCTTCCGCGATGTCACCTTTGCGTACGCCGGCTCCCCGCCGGTGCTGCGGGGGTTGGATCTGGTCGTTCGGGGTGGCACCTCTCTGGCGCTGGTTGGCGCTACCGGCGCCGGCAAGACCACGATCGCCCATCTGGTGCCGCGTTTTCGTGACGTCAACGACGGTGTGATCACAGTCGACGGCTCGGATGTCCGCTCGGTGCGGCTCGAGGAGCTGCGGCGCGAGGTGGCGGTGGTCTTCCAGGAGACGTTCCTGTTTTCCGCCTCGATTCGCGACAACATCGCGTTTGGCAACCCCGACGCCTCAGACGAGCAGGTACGGCTCGCGGCCCGGTTGGCCCAGGCACATGGATTCATTACCGAGCTGGTAGACGGCTATGACACGGTGGTGGGGGAGCGCGGGCACTCGCTGTCCGGAGGGCAACGCCAACGGGTCGCGATGGCGAGGTCGGTGTTGCGCGATCCCAGAGTGCTGATTCTCGATGACGCAACGTCGTCGGTGGACGCTCTGGTTGAGGCCGAGATGCTTGCCGCGCTGGAGCAGGTGATGCGGGGTCGCACCACGATCATCATCGCCCATCGCACCTCGACGCTGGCAATCGTCGATCAAGTCGCTTTTGTCGACGATGGACGGATCGTGGCCGTCGGACCCCACATGGAGCTGCTGGAGACCATCCCTCGGTACGGCGAGGTTCTCGCCCAGGAGGAGGCGCGGCGATGACCGGTGGCCGAATCCGCAGGGCTGCCGGCCTGGCTGCCGGCCTCAAATCTGCCGCGCTCGGGGCGGTGTTCGCCACGATCGTGGCCACAGTGGCACGTCTGCTCGGGCCGCTGGTTGTGCGCACCGGTATCGATGACGGGATTGCCGAGGGCGACCGACGATTGATTGCAGCGACGGCACTCGTCTTCCTCGGCTTGCTTGTTGTTCAGTATGTCTCGCAGCGGATCGCCCAGCTTGCCGTGGCCACCCTGGGCGAGAAGTACCTGCGGATCCTCCGTTCGACGGTCTTTCGGCATCTCATGCGTCTCGACATGGGGTTCTACGGGAGGTCGAAGGCCGGGGTTTTGGTGAGCCGGATGACCAACGACATCGAGTCGATTCAGGAGTTTGCCGAAGAGGGAGCGGTGACCCTGGTCACCAACCTGCTGACGATCATCGGCGTAGCCGCGGGGATGCTGTTTGTGGACGTGGGCGTGGCCCTGCAGGTCTTTGCGTTGATCCTCGTACTGCTTGTGATCAGCCGGGTCTTTCAGACCTATGCGGCCAGGGCGTATCGGGAGGTCCGCAATCAGATCGGGCGGGTCCTTGCCTCTCTCCAAGAGGGGATCACCGGGGTCCGGGTGGTCCAGGCGTTTACCAACGAACCGGGTCAGGCCGGCGACTTTGGCGGTGTAAACGAGGACTATTTCGAAGCGAATATGAGGACCGCTCGAGCCGTGGCCTGGTACTTCCCGGCCGTGGCGTTTCTAAGAGTGGCCGGATATGGCGTGGTCCTGTTCTTTGGAGGGCGCCGGGTGATCGGCGGCGACCTCAGCTTTGGATCGCTCGTCTCGCTGCTGATGTATCTCGACTGGTTCTTCCAGCCGATCACCAACCTCTCCAACACCTACAACCAGCTGCAGTCGGCGTCTGCCGCACTCGGCAAGCTGTTTGCGCTTCTGGATACCGAACCGACCGTGGTCGACACCCCAGGAGCCGTTGACCTGCCGGCCGAGATCGATGGGGCGATCCGCTTCGACAACGTTTCCTTTGGGTATCTCCCGGATCTCCCGGTAGTAAAGGATGTCGATCTGGAGATACCGCCGGGAGAGCGTGTAGCGGTCGTTGGCGAAACCGGGGCAGGCAAGTCGACGCTTGCGCGCCTGGTGCTGCGGTTCTTTGATCCCGACCGGGGCGCGGTGATGCTGGACGGGCACGATCTTCGTGCCGTCACACTGGCGTCGCGACCACACCACGTCGTGCTCATCCCGCAGGAGGGCTTCCTATACAACGGCACGCTGCGCGACAACCTGAGTTACGCCCACCCCGGAGCAACCGACCAGGAACTTTGGTCGGTATGTCGCGCCATCGGCATCGAAGATTGGGTGCGGCAGCTGCCGGAGCGACTCGACACCTTGGTGCGCGAGCGAGGAAGTCGGTTTTCGGCAGGCGAGCGGCAGTTGGTGGCCCTGGGACGGGCTCTACTCGCCGATCCCGCGGTGATCGTGCTCGATGAGGCAACCGCCAATCTCGATCCAGAGACCGAAGCGGGCGTCGAGCGAGCACTCGGGACATTGTTGGAGGGTCGCACCGCATTGGTCATCGCCCATCGGCTTCGTAGCGCCGAGCAAGCAGATCGCGTGATCATGATGGATCAGGGCAGGGTGATTGCCGACGGCACCCATATCGGTCTGATCGAATCCAGCGACTCCTATGCCAGGCTGGTGCAGGTTTGGGAGCGGGGGGTTTTGCGGTAGCGGAGTGTCTCCCGGCTCACGACACCGGGCGGGTAACCGGCGTGGTCGGCTTCGAAGTGGTTCATGGGCGGATGATGACGCGCCCGGCCTCGCTACGCCCGCCGGCAGCCATGGAGGTGAGCAGTTCGGCGGCGTCGTCCAGCGGGACATCCACC
>Ga0255047_10000433_pt1 | contig 34189 bp, 29 predicted proteins | sample JV7_2_1_MG_FD_183640 | JGI IMG/M metagenome (GOLD analysis project Ga0255047, IMG submission 183640) | Seawater microbial communities from Jervis Inlet, British Columbia, Canada - JV7_2_1 | ecosystem: Environmental > Aquatic > Marine > Inlet | place: Canada: British Columbia | collected 2016-10-06
GCTCGGCATCGTCGGCGAGTCGGGCTGTGGCAAATCGACCACCGGCCGGGCAATCATGCAGATCACCGCGCCGACCGCCGGCTCGGTGAACTTCGAGGGCAACGACCTTACCTCGCTCAGCTACCGAGACCTGCGAGAGGCCCGTACGAAGATCCAGATGATCTTTCAGGACCCGATTTCGAGTCTCAATCCGCGCCGCAAGGTCCGCGACAGCGTCAAGGATCCGCTCGACATATGGGGGCGCGGCACTGAAGCGGACCGGATCGGGCTTGTCAACTCGATTCTCGAGCAGGTCGGAATCGACCCCGAGCGAGCTTCTGAAAGCCGCCCCCACCAGTTCTCCGGTGGGCAGTGCCAACGGATCTCGATCGCCCGAGCGCTCGTGCTCGATCCGACCCTGATCATCTGCGACGAGCCCGTCTCGGCACTAGATGTCAGCGTCCAGGCCCAGGTGCTCAACCTGCTCGAGGACCTCAAACAGCAATACGGCTTGACTTTGATCTTCATTGCCCACGACCTGGCGGTGGTCAAGAACATAAGCGACCGGGTGGCGGTGATGTATCTCGGCAAGCTGTGCGAGGTCGCATCCAGCGACGATCTGTACGGCCGGCCTGCTCACCCCTACACGAACGTGCTGGTCGAGTCGATTCCGATCCCTGACCCAGAGCTGGCCGTCGCCGGCACCACGATCACCGGCGAGCCACCCTCCCCCGTGGACCCGCCCTCGGGATGTCGGTTCCACCCGCGTTGCCCCTACGCCGACGGGGTCTGCGGCACGACCGAACCGATTATGCGATCGATCGACGAAGGCCATTTCGTGGCCTGCCACCATCCACTGGTGACGCCCGCATCGATCGATTGATCGGCGACCGATGGCCCCAGCCGAACCACGCCCGACCGCGCCGGATTGGACCGAAGTCGACGCACCACGTTCGCTGCGCCGGACGCTGGGCAAGTATCGGACCGGTCGCGGCGATCCGACGACCCGAATTTCGGACGGCGACTTTCTCCGAGCCACGTACACACCGGATGGTCCCGGCACGCTGCGGCTGACCTGGAACGTCGATCCGGCGCCCGTCGACGAATGCGAGGTGAGGGCTGAGGCGTGGGGCCCAGGCTCGCAATGGCTGTTGGCAGGCGTCGAGGCGATCACCGGACACGCCGACCGGCCCGTGATGTTTCCGGATCCGCATCCTGCCGTAGAGCGAGCCCTTCGCCTGGCGCGGCTTGCCCGGATCGGCGCCTCCGGGGACGCATACCATCAGTTGCTCCCGACGATCATCGCTCAGCGGATCACGGCTGGAGAATCGATCCGCCAGTGGGTACGGCTGTGTCACGAGCTCGGCGAACCTGCGCCCGGCCCGGCGGACGTCACGGTCGGGCTGTTGTTGCCGCCGTCGCCGGCCAGCCTGCACCGGCGTCCGGCGTGGTGGTTCCACCCTCTCGGTATCGAGACCAAGCGCGCCCGACCGTTGGTGGAGGTCGCTCGTCACGCCGACAAGCTGTGGGCGTGGACCCAGGCCGGGCCGGCGGTGTTGGCGGAGAAGCTGGCACTGATCAGTGGAATCGGCCAATGGACGATCGGTTCCGTGCTCGGGCCGGTGTGCGGCGACCCCGATGCCGTGCCGGTCGGTGACTTCCACTTCGCCAACGCCGTCGCTTGGGCGATCGAACGCGAACCACGCGCCACCGACGAACGCATGCTTGAGCTGCTCGAGCCATATCGCGGACAGCGTGGGCGCGTACTGTCGGCGATCGTCACGACCGCAGGCAAAGCGCCGTCGTTCGGCCCGTCCAAACGAATCCTTCCGATCGCCAAGTGGTGATCGGGCCCAAGTGGTGATCGGCCCCAAGTGGTGATCGGCCCCAAGTCGTGATCGGCCCCAAGCACAGCGAGTAGATCGAGAGCGCTCCTAGTAGCGAAGGGCGGCATACCTACCGGCGCCCGGCCGATCACTAGCATCACGGCATCGTGTCCACGCGCTTGCTGAGTATCGACGGACCGTTCGGCGCCTTTGCCGACCGGCTACTCGCGCTCGAACTCCCCGACCTACCCGACGGCCGTCGGATCGAGACGGTCGCGTTCGTCTGCGGACGGTGCGATCGGGTGCCATCGCCGCTCAAGCTCGGCCTCGCAACGCTGACCGTGGCGGTCGGCCTGTCGGCACGGGTATTCGGGACCGACCGCACCACCACATTCCTGCAGTCAACGTCGTTGCCGTTCGTCGGCGAGCTGGCACGGATCGTGCGCTCTCTCGGCTTCACCTTCGTCTGGGAATCGTGGCCTGCGACTTCGCCGACCGGCGCCGCCACGTCAGCGGAAAGTCGCTCATGATCGAGTTGACCGAGCCTAGAGCGCACCACGATTGCCAGGTGCTGGTGATCGGGTCGGGCGCAGGGGGCGCGACCACCGCCGCGGTGCTCGCCGAAGCCGGGATCGACGTGTTGATCGTCGAGGAGGGCGCCTGGGTCGAGCAGGAATCGGTCGTGCCGTTCTCGCTCGAGCAGATGGACCTCCAGTACCGGTCGGGTGGAGTGACCGTCGCCCTCGGACGCCCCTCGATCGCCTACACCGAAGGACGTTGCGCAGGCGGCGGAACCGAAATCAACAGCGGCCTTTATCGGCGCCCGTCGGAGGCGACCCTCGAGCGCTGGCGCACGAACTACGCGATCGACGACTTTGGCGACGACGAGTTCTACGCCGCGTGCGACGAGGTCGAACACGGATTGTCGGTACAGACCGTGCCGGGCCGTCAGACACCCGCCAGCGACCTGCTGCGCCGCGGCGCTGTCGAACTCGGCTGGCAGCACGACGAGATACCGCGCTGGATGACCTATCCCGACGGCGACGATGCCGCCTCGGGGCGGCGCCAAAGCATGACTCGCACCTATCTGCCACGCGCTGTCGATGCCGGTGCCCGGCTGCTGTGTGAGCACCGGGTCGATCGGTTGATCGTCGATCGTCACCATGCGTTTCGGGCCGAGCTGACCGGGCCCGATGGTTCACCCGCAACGATCGACTTCGACGACGTGATCGTGTGCGCCGGGGCAATCCAGACCCCAGCCTTACTGCAACGCTCCGGTTTTCGCGGGCTGGTCGGCAAGACTCTCGCAGTCCATCCCACGGTCAAACTGGCGGCCCGATTCGACGAAGTGGTCAACGTCGCCAACGACGTGCCGGTACATCAGGTCACCGAGTTCGCTCCCGCCTTGTCGTTCGGCGGGTCCGCCAGCCAGCCGGGACTCGTGGCGCTGGCACTCACGGACAACTGGGCCGAGATGCGCGACGCCGTCACCGCCTGGCCAGAGATCGCCGTGTACTACGCCGCGATCACCAGCGAGGGGCGCGGCAAGGTGATCTCGATTCCCGGACTGAGCGACCCGCTCGTGACCTACCGCCTCACCCGCCGCGATCGTGATCTGCTCGGGCAGGGCCTCGCTCGGCTGGCGTTGGTGATGCTGGCGGCCGGGGCCCGCGAGGTGTTCCCGTCGTTCAAGGGGGCGCCGACGGTGCGGTCACGATCAGATTTGGCGCGACTTACCGGAAGCTTCGGCGCCAACGCTGCAAGCGTGATGACGGTCCACTTGTGTTCGACCGTCCCGATGGGCTCGGATCGTTCGAAGGCCGCCGCCGACAGCTTCGGCCGGCTGTTCGGAGCGGACAATGTGTTTGTCAACGACGCCTCGCTGCTGCCCGACGCACCAGGGGTCAACCCGCAGGCATCGGTGATGGCCGTGGCGCTGCGCAACGCCCGATACTTCATCGACGAGCACTCGTGAACACTGTTCCTCGTCGATCGGACCACCGGTCGATCACCATGCGATCGACGCCCGACAACACGATTGTCACCGGAGCCGCGGGCTGGCTCGGCACCGCCGTGACGCATGCCCTCGTCGAACCCGGCGGCGAGTGGGAACGCGGCGGCACGATTCGCGCCCTCGTTCGCAGCGGTGTCGAGGCCGATCGACTGGCACGCCTCAGCCCATCGATCGAGCCAGTCGTCGGTGACCTACTCGAGCTCGAGTCGCTCGACCGCCTGTTCGCGGGTCTCGTCGGCGAGATCGACGTGTTGCACATCGCAGGCGTAATTCATCCCGTCAAGTTCGACGACTTCTACGCGTTCAACCTCCACGGCACCAAGGCGATCCTCGCCAAGTCCGGCCAACACGCGGTGCGGCGATTCGTGCACGTGTCGTCGAACAGCCCATTCGGCACCAACTCGGGTCCCGACGACCGGTTCCGAAATGAGGAGCCGTATCACCCCTACTACGGATACGGCGACTCGAAAATGCAGGCCGAGCTGGCCGTCTTCGAGGCGATCGACGCTGGCCTCGAGGCGGTGCTCGTGCGCCCGCCGTGGTTCTACGGCCCACACCAGCCGCCCCGCCAAACGAAGTTCTTCAAGATGGTTCGCACCGGCCGCTTTCCGGTCTTCGCCGGTGGACACCAGTCGAGATCGATGGTGTATGTCGACAACCTGGTGCAAGGCCTGATGCGAGCCGAGTTGACTCCCACCGCTGCCGGGCTCGGTTGGTGGATCGCCGACGAGCGCCCATACTCGATCACCGAGATCGTCGAAACCGTTGGACGCGCCCTCGCCGACGAAGGATTCGAAGTGTCCCCCAATCGACTCCGCGTACCTGACATCGTGGCCCGCGTGGCCGAGTTCACCGACAAGACAATTCAACGCAGTGGTCGCTACCACCAACAGATTCACGTACTCGGAGAAATGAACAAACATATCGCCTGCGACATCAGCGCCGCCCGGCGCGATCTCGGCTACCGACCTCAGGTGGCCCTGTACGAAGGAATGCGCCGCAGCATTCGATGGTGCGTCGACCAGGGTCTCGACCTATGACCACCGGTCTCGTCACCGGCGGCAGCGGGTATTTCGGGTCTCTGTTGGTCGACCGGCTGGTACAGCGCGGGTACGACGTTCGCGTGTTCGACCTGAACGACGCCGCCGACCGGCGCAGCGGTGTCGACTTCGTTGCCGGAGATATCCGCGACGCTGCGGCGGTGGCGGACGCCCTGAACGGCTGCGACGTCGTGTTCAACAATGTCGCTCAGGTGCCGCTGGCGAAGGACCGTGGCCTCTTGCGAAGTGTCAACGTCGACGGCACAAGGGTGTTGCTCGACCAGTGCTTGCGGGCCGGTGTCGGCAAGGTCGTGCATACCTCGTCGAGTGCCGTGTTCGGTGTATCGGTGACGAACCCGGTGCTCACCAGCACCGTGCCCAGGCCACAAGAGGAATACGGGCACGCCAAACTGGCCGCCGAATGGGCGTGCCTCGATGCCGCCCGCGACGGTCTCGACGTCTCGATCGTGCGCCCGAGAACGATCCTCGGGCACGGCCGATTGGGGATCTTCGGCATCTTGTTCGACTGGATCGCCGACGGCGCCGACCCGATCGTGCTCGGCGACGGAAGCAACCGCTACCAGTTCGTACACGCCGAGGACCTCGCCGATGCCTGCATCTTGGCGGGCGAGACCGAGCGGCCCGGAGTGTTCAACATCGGCACCGATCGATTCGGCACAATGTTCGAGGCGCTTGACCACCTTTGCGCACACGCTGACACCGGCGCCAGGGTGCGCCGGGTTCCTGCGCGCTTGGCGGCCACCGGGATGCAGATCACCGCCCGCCTGGGACTCACACCATTCGCCCCGTATCACTGGATGATGTATTCGAAGTCGATGTGGTTCGACACCAGCGAAGCCGAACAGCAACTCGGCTGGACACCTGAGTGGTCGACAGATGAGATGTTCGCCCACAGTTACGACTGGTTCGTCGCCCACCGCGCCGAAACCGGTGATCCGGCTGCCAGCGATCACCGCCGTTCGGCCCGCCAGGGCGTGTTGCGAGGCATCAAACACATCACCAGGCTGCTTCCGCTGGCGAAGGGAGGCCCGCATGGATGATCTCCGATCGACCGCGTGGTGGCCGATGCTGCGCCATGCCCTTCCGGTCTATGTGTTGTCGAGGCTGTGCGTATTGGCCGGCGCCGCCGTAGTCGCCGCCGAACTGCGAATCGACAGCAATCTCGCCGACGAACGGTCGCTCGCCGTTGCAGATCCGCACATCGTCGACCCAGCCAACACCGGCACCGCATTTCGACCGATGATCGACGTACTCACCTCGTGGGACGGGCTTTGGTACATCGACATCGTTCGCAATGGCTACCCCAAGAACATCCCGCCCAACGTCACATATCACGTCGACGAGGCCCGCGCTGCCTTCTTTCCGCTGTTCCCGCTGCTCGGTCGTTGGTTCGATCGCATCTGCCCCGGCGGTGACTCGGTGGCGGTCCTGACGATGAACACCATCCTCGGGCTGATCGCCGTCGTGCTGATCGGGCTGATCGGGCAGCGCCTCTACGGCGAGCGCGTCGGTAGGCGCACCGCAACGCTGGTCGCCTTGTTCCCCGGCAGTTTCGTGTTCTCATTCGCTTACAGCGAGGCGTTGATGATCGCCCTCGCGGCCGCCTGCCTGTTGATGCTGATGGACCGTGAGTGGATCGCGGCGGGGGTGTTTGCTGCCCTGGCGACAGCGACCAGACCCAACGGGGTGGCGCTCGTGGCCGCTTGCGCGGTGGCCGCCTACTTGGCGATCCGTGACGATCGCGACTGGAGTTCGTTGTCGGCGGTACTGCTCGCCCCGATCGGGTTCATCACGTTCCAGGTTTGGCTCGGCGAGCACACCGGCGAATCGGGTGCCTGGTTTCGTGTCCAACGCGAAGCGTGGGGCGAGGGCGCCAGCTTTGGCGGGACGGCTGTCGAGAACACGATCGAGGCTGTCATCAACCCGCTCAGCTCGCCGACGGACATAATCACCGCGATCAGCTTTGTTGTCACCGTGATCCTGCTGGTCCTCGCTTGGAAGGCCCGTCTGCCCTGGTTCATGACGATCTACACGTGGTCGATCGTCGCCCTGATGCTGGTGCCTGCCACCGTCACGGCACGCCCACGATTTCTGTTCACCGCCTTCCCACTGCTGATCGGCGCCGCCCGCTGGTACGAGCACCGGCGCCACACCGACGAGACAATATGGCCCTCCACGATGGCCGCCTGCGGTGCCGGCCTGGTGGCGTTGACCGGCCTGTACGGCGTTTTCGGCGCCATCCCGTGAGTACCAGGAGATCATATTTAGCACCGGCCTACGCGCTGTTGGCGGCTCTCGCCTACCTGCCCACGCTGACCGCCTCTCCGGGCAAGATGCCCGCCGACAGCAAGCTGTATCTGTACCTCAACCCCGGCCGCTTTCTCGCCGACAGCGCCGGCTCGTTCGACCCACGCCAGTTTGCCGGTTGGGTGCCACATCAGCACATCGCCTACCTATGGCCGGCCGGGCCGTGGTTTTGGTTTTTCGAGGCGATCGGCGTTCCCGACTGGGTCGCCCACCGGCTGTGGCTGGGCACGATCATGCTCGCCGCCGGGCTCGGGGTGCGCTGGTGTGCCCGCCTGTTGGGACTTTCGGCCGGCGCCGCTCTCGCTGCTGCCGTCGTATATCAGACGTCCCTGTACGTGTTGCCGTATCTATCCCGCACCTCGGTGATGCTGCTGCCGTGGGCCGGGTTGGGGTGGATCGTTGCATTCACGATCCGGGCGACGCGTCGACGAACCTGGGGCGACCCGGCGGCGATTGCGTTGATCGTGTTCACGGTTGGGGCCGTCAACGCAACGGCGCTTGCGATGATCATGCCGGCGCCGGTGATCTGGCTGATTCACAGCTCCTGGCAGCGGCTCGTCACCTGGCGGACGGCGGCACTCGTTGCGGTGCGGGTCGCTGTGTTGTCGATCGGCGTCTCGCTGTGGTGGGTCATGATGCTGTTGATCCAACGCAAGTACGGAACCGATGTGCTCCCCTACTCCGAATCGGTGGCCGATGTGTCGCTGACGTCGACATCGGCGGAGGTGTGGCGCGGGCTTGGATACTGGCTGTTCTACCTGCGCGACCCATTCGCCGCGACGACGACTGAATCCTTGCGATATCTGGTGTCGGGCCCGGCGATCTTCGTCAGCTTCTCGATACCGATCGTGGGCCTGATCGGGTTGGTCTGGACGCGATGGGCACACCGCCGGTTTGCTGCACTGTTGATCGCCACGGGCATCATGCTCGCTGTCGGCGTGCACCCCAGCGACGACCGCTCGCCGCTGATCCGGCTGCTGACCGAGGGCGGGGACGAAGGTTTGGCCACGGCGATGCGCAGCAGCACGCGGGCGGTGCCGCTGTTGATGCTCGGGCTGGCGATCTCTGCCGCCGCCCTGATCGATTCGGCTCGACCGCTGCGACTACCCCGACTGGGACCGGTTCTGCGGGCGGACCATCTGGTGGGCACCGTGATCGTGCTGCTGGCGGTAGCCAATCTGCCGGCGCTATGGACCGGCGCCTTCGTCGATCCGGCGCTCGACCGCGACCAGGATCCTCCGTCGGCGTGGACCGAGGCGGCGGACACACTCGATGCATCGGACGGCGACGGCCGGGTACTGCAGCTTCCGGGGGCCGAGTTCGGGGCGTACCGTTGGGGTTACACGGTCGACCAGCCGCTGCCAGGGTTGACCGACAAGCCGCTGGTCACCCGCGATCTGCTGCCGCTCGGATCGGCCGGCGCGATGGACCTGCTGTTCGCCCTCGACGACCGCATCCAGCAAGGCGTCCTCGATGCCTCAGCTCTCGCCCCGATCGCACGTCTGTTGGGTGTCGATACCGTCTGGTTGACCAACGATCACGCCTTTGATCGATTCCGTACCGCCCGACCCGAGGTCGTTCGCGACCTCGTCGTCAACGCACAAGGCGTCGCCGATCCCGTCGGTTACGGCCAACCGGTGATCAACCGGGCGGAGGTACCGCACGTCGACGAGCGGGCGGTCGGCGACCCACGTGTCGGGCGGCCGGCGGTACCCGTCGAACTGGTCGGACTCGATCAGGCGGGCGCCATCATTCGTGCCTCGACACGGTCGGTGATCGTGTCGGGCAGCGGCGACGGGCTCGTCGACGCCGCCGCCGCAGGGTTGATCGATGCCGATTCGACCGTTCGCTACACCGCCACGATCGCGGATGAGGGAGCTGACCTCGCCTCGGCCATCGAGAACGCCACAGCGTTGATCGTGACCGACTCGAACCGCTCGCGTGCCCGCCATTGGCGCAGCTCGCAGGACACGACGGGATTCACCGAGTACGACCAGCCATGGCTCGCTCCAACACGCGAGGTGTCGGGAGACGAGCGACCACCCGTGTTCGAAGACAGCTCGCTCGATACCAGGACCTTCGCGATCCAACGCGGGCAGGTCAGCGCCGCCGCCACCTCGTACGGTGAGCCGTTCGCTTACCTACCCGAGCATCGACCGGTGATGGCGATCGACGGTGATGCCGAGACCGCCTGGTCGGTCGGCGAGCACGGCGACCCGGTCGGCGAGACGTTCCGGCTCTATCTCGACTCCGATATCGACCAGATCCTTGTGCGCCAGGCGAGCCGGATCGACTCGAGACGGATCACCCAGATCACGGTGACCAGCGGAGACTCGTCCGGCGCGAGTCTGCGCGACGCCTACTCGCTCGAGCTCGACGATCGATCACTCGTGGCGCCGGGTCAGGCAATCGAGGTCCCTCGATGGACGCGAACCCTCGATCTCACGATCGACGCCGTCGGGGGCGGAACACCCGGCACAGCCTCAGCTGTCGCAGGGGTTGGATTCGCGGAGATCACGAGCGGCCTCGGCCCTGTCACCGAGATCATCAGACCGCCACACGATGGCTTGATGGTGATCGGTGCCGATTCACCTTTGGCGTTGACGTTCAACCGGTTGCGGACCGACCCCATGAACCGTTGGCGCGACGACCCCGAGCCAACCTTGATTCGCGAGTTCGAGTTGCCGACCGCGCGCCAGTTCGAGCTGTCGCCGACGTTGCGAATCGATGCTCGCGCCTCCGATAGCCAACTCGCCGCCGCGCTCGAATGGCCGGCGGTCGCCTCCTCGCGGCTCACCGGGTCGATACGTAACGCCGGTGTTGCGGCCCTCGATGGTTCACCCGAAACGGCGTGGATCACCGCGTTTGATCAGGCCCTTGGCGCAACCCTGGCGATCGCCGATGTCTCCGAACCGATCACCGAAATCACCGTCCTTCAACCGATCGACGGTTTCAGCCGGGTCAGCTCGATCACCCTGAGTTCGGGCAGCCAAACCCGCACCGTCGATCTCGTTCCCGATTCGGTCGGTCGATCGCGTGTCGCGATCGAGCCGCCGCTGCCCCTCGGCCCGCTGGTGATCGAGCTCACGAGCATAGAATCGTCGACCACGGTCGATCGCCGTTTCGGTGACGTTGTCGAGTTGCCGGCGGCGATCTCGGAGGTAGTGCTCGCCGGTGCACCGTCGGTCGAGCAGCTGGGCACGACCATGCGACGATTCGATTGTGTCGCGATCGCCGAGATCGACGGCTCGCCGATCTCCGCATCGCTGATTGTCGATGGTGGCGGACTGCTCGATGGCGATCCTCTGTCGGCCACGCCGTGCGGATCTCGGCTGGCGATCGGCGCCGGCACCCACTTGCTCACCGCCGGCGACGTCGAGCTTCCGATCTTGCTCGACGGTCTCGTGCTCGACGACGGCACACGGGCGGCACTCGCGGGCGGCCCTGGACCGGCCACCGCCAGCGTGGCTGATGCCGGTCGTTTCGAACGACAGATTGACATCGACGGCTGCGCCGAGGGCTGCTGGATGATTCTCGGGGAGGGCTACAACGAGGCCTGGTCTGCGACTTCCAACGGCACCTCGCTCGGCGCTCCGAAGATGGTCGATGGAGGGTTCAACGGCTGGTGGCTCGAGCCCGACATGGGCACCGTCACGGTTCGATGGACCGCACAGCGCCGGCTCACGATCGCGCTGATTGCCTCACTGCTCGCTTGCTCGCTGGCGATCGGGCTAGTGGTGCTCGATCGACGTCGCACACAGACCTCGGCCACCCCTCGACAGGCGGCGCCGATCTGGTCGTACTCTTCGGCCCCGATGTCGAGAACTCGGTCGATACTGGCAGCGACGCTCTGGGTCGTGTTCAGCACACTCCTGATTGGCCCGTCCTGGGCGTTGTGGGGCGCGGTCGCGGCGATCGTGGTGCTGCGCACGCGGCGAGCGCGCCTCGCCGAGCTGACAGCTCTCTCATGCGTGATCGTCGTCGGGGCCGTGGTCGTACTCTCCGAATCGCGCAATGCGCCGTTCCCGAACGGTGCCTGGCCGACGACGTTCAGCTCGGTGCACGGCGTCGGGATGTTCGCCGTCGTCGCAGTGCTTGTCTCAGCGCTTGTCGCCGATGACGCCGATCACGATCGGGCGCCGTGATCGAGGTGCTCGAACGGCGCCCAACACTGTGGATCACACTCGGCCTCGTGTCGCCGCTGCTGCTCGCAGCGATCGTGCTGTATGGGCGCCACTGGGTGCCGGTACTCGACATGGTGATGACCGAATTCCGCGTCCGCGATGTCGGAGGAGCAAACAGCCCGCTCGTCGGCTTGCCCGGACGGATCGGCAACTTCCCCGATCAGGGCAGCCACCCCGGTCCGTGGAGCTTCTATTTGGTGGCACCGTTCTACCGGCTGTCGGGATCTACCCCGTGGGGCATGCAACTCGCCAGTGTCGTGATCAACAGCGCCTGCGCCGCCGCAATCGTGTACCTCGGCCAACGCCGTTTCGGCCTGCGTGGCGCCGTCGTGTTCGCCGCCGCGGCAGCGATCGCGATCCGTGGCTACGGCTTGAACGTGTTGACCCAGCCCTGGAATCCGTACTTCGGCGTGTTGTTGTGGATGTTGGCCCTGATCGCCGCATGGTACGTGCTGGCCGGGGACAGATGGATGGTCGTCATCGTTGTGATCGCCACGAGTCTGGCGGCACACACCCATGTCTCGTACCTCCCCGGCGCGATCGCTCTGAACGCCTTGGTGCTGGGGTGGCTGGGCTGGAGGATCGTGGCCGCCGGCGGCGACCGGACGGCCCGTCCGATTCGACCGATGCTGACGATGCTCTGCATCGGTGCGGTCTTCTGGGTTCCTCCGATCGCACAGCAGCTCGGCGACGATCCGGGCAACATCTTGCGCCTGATCCGACACTTCGCCACCGATCAACCCGAGCAGTCGATCGGGTTGTGGTCAGCGCTGCAACTGGTCTCACAACACTTCGACGTGTTGTCTATGACCAGGGATCTCGTGGTCGACGACCAGGCCTTCGTGCTGCGCGCCTCGCAGGCCGGCAGTTTCAGTCTCGTTGGGATGATCGTGCTCATCGCTTGGGGGATCGCGGTCTCGTGGGCGGTTCGGCATCGGCATCGCGATCTGCTCACGCTGCACCTGGTGACCGCGACGGCGTTGTTCGCCGGGTGGATCTCGATCTCGCGCATCTTCGGAAGAGTGTGGTTCTATCTCACGCTCTGGATGTCGAGCGCGGTGGTACTCGCCGTGCTCGGAATCGTCTGGACGATCTGGATCATCGTGCGCCAACGGCGAGCCGAGGCGGCGCAGACCACACCACCGGATCGTTCGGTCACGCTGGCCGGCGGTGCGATCGGGGTGGCGGTGACAGTGCTGTCGCTCGTCGCCGCGACCGGTCAACAGGAGCCCGATCACCGCACCGCCGAGGGCGTCAGAGCGGTCGTTCCGAGCGTTCTCGAGGCGTTGGAAGACAACCGGGGAACGGCGACCGGCAAGCAGGGCACCTACATCGTGTACTGGCAGGAGTTCGCCTTCCCAGGAGCGCAGGGCTTCGGGCTGCTGGGTGAACTCGAACGGCGCGGCTATCACGTCGGCGTCGACGACACCTGGCGCGTTCCCGCCACCGCGAAGCGGGTATTGGCGTTCGGCGAATGGGATTCTGAGATCCATCTCGTGAGCGGAGCTTTCATCGACGAGTGGCGGGCACGCGACGAGAGCTACGTCGAGGTCGTCGAGTTCGATGGTCGCAGCGAGGCCGAGCGGCAACGATTCGCCGAGCTCGCCGAGCGCGTCGGCCGACGGTTGATCGAAATCGACCAGGCCGAGCTTCTCACGATCGTGCCCAACATTCTCGAAGCCTCGTTGACACCGGGTTTACCGGACGACATTGTCGGTGATCTTGGCGAGATGGTGGATATAGGCGAGCCTGTGGCAGTCTTCATCGCCCAACCGGGGGCGTTCCTCGAAGGCCTCGCACGCCGCCAAACCATCGCCGTCTCGTAGTTTCGAGGTCGGAAACTCTGAGGCCCGACCCCGTCATACCGCGCCGGCCGCTGCCAGCTAGCCGGCTAGCCGATTAGCTACGTCCAAGCCGGCGCAGCCGTCGCACTCGACCGGCGATCCCCCAGCGCGTGACCAACAGCATCGATTCGATGATTATCATGCCGGACATTTTCGACTTGCCGAGCGTGCGATCGCGGAAGATGATCGGCGTTTCGGCGATCGCGTAGCCGTGCCGAGTCAGGCGTTGCACCAACTCGGTCAGGAATGCGTAACCCTCGGCGGCCGTCGAGTCGGGTTCGATCGCCGACAACGCCGTCGCCCTGTAAGCACGAAACCCCGATGTGCAGTCGCGAGTCGGGAGTCCGAGAATGAACCGTGTGTAGGCATTTCCCCATCGCGACAACAGTTGCCGGCGAACGGGCCAGTCTGTGGTGCCACCACCGGTGACGTACCGCGACCCGATCACCACGTCAGCGCCACCGTCGAGCATCTCGAGCATGCGCGGGATCACCGATGGGTCATGCGACATGTCTGCGTCCATCGAGATCACCACGTCGTAGCCCTCGTCGAGGACACGACGGAAGCCGGCACGATAGGCACTACCGAGACCTACCCTCACGACACGGTCGAGCACAGCCACACCGCCGAGGCCGCGTCCGAGCTCTCGCGCCAAATCGGCGGTGCCGTCGGGGCTGTCGTCGTCGACGACGAGCACCTCGATCTCGGCGCTCATCTGGCGCACCGCCGTCAGCAGGGCACCGATGTTCTCACGCTCGTTGTACGTGGGCAGCACAATCACGGTACGCACAGCGGCCAGACCCTAGCTGGGCTTTGCTGCACACCGCAGCACTTCGGCGTGCAGGCAGCGGGTCACGCCCAGCGCGGACGCCTCCCATGTCAGCGTTTGCGTCCGTTCCAGGGCGGCGGTTGCGAAGCTTTGTCGAAGCTGGTCGTCGGCGAGCAGGTCGCCGATCGCTGAACCAAGCCGGTCCTCGGACACCAGCCGGCCCGTCCGTTCGGCGATCACGCTGCTGCGGTGCCCGTTGATGTCGGTCGCCACCGCCGGCGTCCCGCACGCCGCAGCCTCGGTCAAGCTCAGCCCCCAACCTTCAGCCAACGAGCCGCTGACGACCAACCAGGAGCGGCGGTAGTGATCGATCAGAGAATGATGATCGATCCATCCGAGCAGCTCGATCCAGTTGCCGCCACCGACATCATCGATCTTGCGCTGCAGCTGATCGCGCATTCGGCCCTCGCCGACGATCGAGAGCTGGAGGCCGGAGAATCGGCGTCGGGCTTCGACTGCGGCGTCGATCACGAGATCAAATCGCTTGACCGGGGCTAGCCGGCCGACGGCGATGATCGATGGGTGCGCCGTCTTGTCGCCGCCCGGCGAGAACATCGGGTTGGCGCCGTTCGGCACGGCGACAACACGGTCGGGCCGGAATCCGAGAGCGAGCAGTTCGTCGCGGGTTGCCTCAGAGGGCGTAACCGTCAGGCCGCGACGGTAGAAGGGCGGGGCGATCCGGGTCTCGAGCGTGCTCCCGAATTTGGCGAGTGGCCCTGGCAGGATCTGGTCCCACATCGGACCGTGTACGTGATGCAGGATCGTGATCTTCGGGCGGCGACTCCACACCGGCGAGAACCACGGCACACCGTTCCAGATCTCGACGATGGCGTCGGCCGATCCCATCCAACGTGTGATCTCCGAAGCGATCACTCGGGGAAACACCGTGTAACGACTACCTCGCCGGATCAGTTGGTACCCGTTGCGCCGGTCGACGTCGGGCAGCCCCTCGGCTCGCGATGTGCGGTGTAGTACCTCGATACCCCGTTCGGCCCAACGGCTCATGAACTCATCGGCATGCACCTCGGACCCTCCGGCATCGGAATCGGCGAGATCGCGCCATCCGAACACGTGGATACGACGAATCCCGCGCAGGCGCAGATCGTCCACGAACCAATCGAGGTCGTGTTCGGGCACGCAGGCAGACGTCGGTACGTCGCTCATCCGGCCCCCATCGTTTCGAGCAGCACGACCAGCGGGTCGTCCCCCTCCACGTACACGACGCTGTTCGGCGCATCCTGTCGGGCGAGCGCCTCGTCACCGCTCCACAACACGAGTCGTTCCGGCTCGGTGCCCTCGGCAACGCGACTCTCGCCGAAGCGTCGCTCCTGCATCGGCCCCTCGAGGCGGTACTCGATGCCACGCTCGCGCAACACGACGACGATCGGATATCCGAACGGATGCCCGAAAAAGACGTGGCTCTGATCGATCACGACAGGCCCACTCAGGTCGACGTCGTGAAGCTGTTGGGTCATCTCGGCGGTCAGCCGCAACTGTTCCCGGTACCTATCGGGCGCGGTGACCTGCTGCGACGCCGGAAGATTCGCGACGGTTACGACAGCCAGAACAACCGCGAAGCCGACGGCCGATGCACGTCGGCCCGCCTCGGTGGCGACCGAGGCGTAGTGGGCGACCGCGACGAACCCGCCGAGCAGCAAGAACGCCGTGGTCGACCACAACCACCGGAAGTTGGCCGGGCTGAAGCCCATCAGTCCGAGCTGTGAGATGGGCAGGCTGGCGGCGTCGATCACAGCGGCTACCAAAGCGGTCACGGCGACGACCAGGCCGGACGCTGCCACTCGCCGCCGTTGCCCGACCGCAACAACGAAGGCCATCACCAGGGCCCCCAGCGTCATCAGAAACAGTGTCATGCGAACATCGCCGGCGACACCGACGTCGGGTTGCCAGTTCCCGAACCCGGGTCGCACGTATCCGCGAGCCGCCGTAACAACGTGGGCGACGATCCGAAAACCACTGTTGAGCCCAGGGCCGTTGGCTTCGCCAGGCGACGACAGCGCGGCCGCGAGGTTGCCCCACCCGGCAACCTGGTCGATCCCGGTCTGCAACCACAGTACGGCTGAACCGATGACAGCGATTCCCCACGGCCGGACGAACTCGGCGAGACCGCGCTGTCGGGCGGCGTTGACCTGACCGGCGATCACCGGAATCGCCAGGCCGGCAACGAGGATCGGATAGCTCAGGTGTGTTTGCGTCACGAGGCTGCCGGCAGCGACAAAGGGCACGAGTGCCCACCGATCCCCCGCCGTCGCCGCCCAGGCGGCGACGAGCACGCACAGGTATGGAAGCACGAGATACTGATGTTGTCGGGCGGCGATCAGCATCTCCGAGCCGAGGATCCAGGCCAGCACAGCCACCGCCGCCATCGCCGGCAACACCGCGCGGTGCCCGGCCACCCGCCTCACCAGCCAAGCGATCGTGGCGATCGCCGCGATATGGACCGAGACCACGCCGATCGCCGTGCCTCCCATCGGGGCGACCTTGGTGAACGGTGCCAGCAGGTCGAGCTGAAGTGGACCGAGACTGTTGACCTGTCGTGAGAGCCCCGTCGAACCCGACGACCAGGCACCCAACAGCGGATGATGGTCGGTGGCCACGTCCATCGATCGGGCAGTGAAATAGGCGTCGTCACCGATCGGCACCCACGACGACGCAGCTGCCCGTACTCCGGCCACCAGCACCGGCAACGCCGCAACGGCGGTCGCAAGCCGCGAGCGCCAGAGCGGCGAGATCAGTTGGGGGGCTTGCGTCGTTGCAGTTTCCATACACAGCCCCGGCCGGGCTGCCCAGCAGGTTACGTTGCGGACCGATCACGGCGTTAGCGAACAGTCAGACGAATCGAACTTCGTGTTATCTCGTTCGGCTCGACCCCACGGCGCTGCTGCCCGCACCTTGGCGGACAGGCGGGGATTGCCGGTGGCGGGCAGCAATCTGGCTACCGTTGCGGCGGTGTCGAGCGAGCAACCGCGTGCCTTCGTGCTCGGCGGTTCGCTGCCGCGCCGTATCCACCGTGATAGTTGGCCTGCAATCTTGGCGATCGGCTCGGTGCTCGCCGTGATCGCCCTCCCCCTCAGGGGCCTGTACGTGAGTACGGGCGCATCGATGGAGGAGGGTTTCATGTTGGTGTTCCCGACGCTCGTACAACGCGGCCAGGTGCCCAACGTCGACTTCTTGCACCTCTACGGCCCCGCCTCGCTCGATGCGCTCGCTGTGTGGTTCCGCCTGTTCGGCGATTCGCTCGAGAGCGAGCGCACGTTCGGGTTGTTGCAGCATCTAGGGATCATCTTCGGGATCTACACGATCACCAGGGCCTACGGTTACGTCGCGGCTACTGGAGCGGCGATCGTTTCGACGTTCCTGGTTCTGACTCCGATCGGGTTGGCGGCGTTGGCGTGGCACGGTGGTGTTGCGCTCGGGCTGTGGTCGCTCGTATTCGCAATCCGAGGGCGTGCGACCGCGAACGCGTCGAACTGGTGGGTCGCCGGCGGGCTGGCCGGGCTGGCCGTGGGGTTTCGGCCCGATCTCGTCGTGGCCCTGTCGATCGCATTCGGCTGGGCGTTGTGGCACCGCCGCCAAGACCTCAAGGTGTTCGGAGCCGGTCTGCTGCTCGGTCTCTTGCCGATCTTGTGGCACCTCGTGCGAGCCGGTCCCGTCGATGCGGTCGACGGCATGGTGATCGACCCCGTGTTCAGGTTGCGTCCCGGGCGCGAGCTACCCCGCCCGCCCAGTTGGGGTCATGTCGATGGCGCTCTGCAAGCTGTCGCCGAGAGCCTGCCGCCGTGGTGGCGATTCCCGGCCTTCGCCGCAAGCCACCAGCTGTTCATTTGGTTCTGGACCGTGATTCTGGTCACGATCGCGCTCGCCGTGTGGGCCGTGCATCACCACCGGTCGACCGGCGCTGTCGTCGGCGGCCCGAGCGACGCCTTGGCGATCACGGCGCTGTTCGGGCTGGGAATCCTGCCGCAGGCGCTCCAGCGCCCCGATTCGACACATCTGGCGTGGGTCGGCGTTGTGTCGTGGTCGCTGGCCGTCGTCGTGATCGCCCAAATGCTGCGCGGGTTCCTGACCAAGTGGCGGCCGGCGGTGGCGGCGACCGCTGCACTCGGGCTGTTGATGTTCGTGGTGTGCCCGTTCTTCACCTACCGCACGTATCTGTTGCACTCGCGGGTGTCGGTCGGCAACCTGCCGGTGCCGTTCGAGATCGAGCGCGGCGATCACCGCTTCTGGGTCGGCGACCCTGCGGTGGCGAGCGCGATCGGCCAGATGATGCCCGACCTCGAGGCGCGAGCCGTGGCGGGCGACTCGTTGTTCGTGGGCCCCGGCGACCTGAGTCGCACGGTGTACGCCGACACATACGTGTACTGGTTGTTCAGCGAGCTCGAGCCCGCCACGTACTTCATCGAGATGGACCCTGGGCTCGCCGATTCCGAGAACTCAGGTATGGCCGCCGACATCGAGTCAGCCGACTTCGTGGTGCTCACGAACACTTGGGGAGGTTGGACCGAGCCAAATGCGTCGGCCGAGTTCGGCTCGCCCGAGCACAACGCGGCGGTGGCCGATCATCACTGCCTGATCGGCAGCTACGAGACCAATCTGGTGCTGCTATTCGAGCGGTGCGATGGCGGTGGCGGCCTCAACCCCAAAGATGTCGCCGGTCGAGCGCCCGGTATCGGTGGCGGCGGAATCGACCCGAACGCACCGGATTGATCGGTTGCCCGGCGTTCAACCGAGCGGGAGGCGCCGGAAGATCGGGCGCGGCAGATGGCGCACAACCATGAAGACGTAACGCAGGATGCCGGGCGTCCACACGGTGTGCTTTCCCTTTCGGATCCCGGCCGCGGCCAGTTCGCCGACCATGCGCGGTGTCGCCGCGAACGGTGCCGACTTCATGCCGCGGGTCATTCGGCTGTGCACGAAGCCGGGCCGAATGACGGTGACCTTGACGCCGGAACCCGCCAGCGAATCCCCGAGCCCTTGGGAGAATGCGTCAAGGCCTGCTTTCGACGAGCCGTAGACGAAGTTTCCGGCTCGTGCCCGTTCGCCCGCCACGCTCGACAGCACGGCGATCTGCCCGTGCCCCTGGCGCCGCATCTGGGCGGCGACCGCCAGCGAGGCGCTTACGGCGCCCGTGTAGTTGACATGCACGGCTTGCGCCGCGCCGTGTGGATCGTCGTCGAATTCGGATTGGTCGCCGAGCACGCCGAACGCCACGACCACCACGTCGATGTCACCGTGATCATCAGCGAGCTTGCGCACGAATGCGTCGTGGGTCTCGGTGTCGGCGGCGTCGAAGTAGTCGACCAAGACCCGCATTCCGTCGCGGTCGAATCGTTCGGGCTGCGCTTCGTCGGGCCGACGGCAGGCCAACACCAGTGTCTGCGTCGAATCCGACAACAACTCGTCGACGATTGCCCGCCCGATCTCGCTGGTGCCACCGAGCAGCACGATCGTCTGGAATTCCTTGAGTGCGTTCTTCATGATTCCGTTCGTTCAGATCGGGGTCAGCCCGAGGCGTCGGCTGAGGTCGCTCGCCCAAATGCCGGCCGGGTCGACGCGCTCGCGGATTTCCAGCCATTCGTCGAGTCGTGGATACCCACGCCGCACCGACGCCGCGCTGGTCTGGAAGTCCTTCGCCAGATAGTGCCGCCCGCCGGCATCCAGAACGAGCGTGTCAAGGCCGTTGAGCAGTTCGGACAGGCCCACACGGTGTGCGGGCACGTCGATAGACAACGTCCAGCCACCCATCGGAAAGCTCAGATGACCAGGGTTGCCATCACTGAACCGCTTGAGCACGGTCAAGAAGATCGGTAAAGCCGCGGCCGAGATGCGTTCGATCACCGAACGCAGCACATCCTCAGCGCCGAACGGCACCACGAACTGATATTGCAGAAATCCCTGGCGCCCGTAGACACGGTTCCAGCCGCCGACCATGTCGAGCGGATGGAAGAAAGCCGGGATCGACTGCAGTTCGCCTTTGCGAGCGATCGGCGCCTTGCGGTACCACATCTCGTTGAAGGCGGCGACCGACAGTCGGTTGATAAGGCCGCGCCCCGGCACAAACGGCGGAATCGCCACAATCTGTTGTGCGCCGTAGCCGAGCGGCGCCGCTGCTTGGCGCGGCCCGAGCTGACCGGCGGAGGCGTGTTCTGCGTTGGTGAGCACGCCGCGGCCCAAATGCTTGCCCTTGGCGAGCAGATCCAACCAGGCCACCGAGTAGTGCACCTCGGCGTCGCTCTCGGCCATCCGCGCCATGATCTCTTCGAGGTTTCCGATCCGACGCGTGTCGACCGACATCCGACTGCTCTGCAGCGGGATCAGGTCGAACGTGGCGTCGATCATGACACCCGTCAGGCCCATCCCTCCGACGGTTGCCCAGAACAGTTCGGGATCGTTGCCTGGCGCGATTGTAACGATCGTCGTGTCGGCGAGCATCATCCGCAGGCTGGTCACGTGGTCGCCGAACGAGCCGTCGGAGTGATGGTTCTTGCCATGGATATCGCTGGCGATCGCCCCACCAATCGTGACAAATCGTGTTCCGGGTGTGACCGGGACGAAGTAGCCGCGCGGCACGATCACCGCGAGCAGGTCGTCGATACTGACGCCTGCCCCGGCGGTAACGGTGCCGGCAGCATCGTCGATCACGATCTGCTCGTTGGTTGGTGCCAGCCGAAGCACATGTCCGCCGGCGTTCTGCGCAGGATCGCCGTATGAACGACCCAGCCCGCGGGCGATACCACCTCGCTCAGGAAGCTCCTTGATCGCAGAGGCGAGCGAGTTGGCGTCGACGTCAATCAGCTCGGCTGCGCTGTGTGCCGCCATCCCCCAACCTGCGAGCAGAGCGCGCCGGCCGCCGGAAGCTGATTCGGAATGTGCCACAACGCGACCAGGATACCGATCCTGTGCGGCTGGTTTGTGCCAAAGTCTTCGGCGGGGCGGGAGGCTTCGACGGCTCTGCTCGTCCGGTAGCTGGACCAAGATGAACTATCTGACCACCGGCGCACACACGCTGCGCTGGGAACAGGCAGAACTCAGGGTTCTCTACCTCCCAGCGTGCTCGACGCGTCCCTGAGCGTTCCGGTCTGCCAGTGTGAGCCGCCCTCGATGGCGGGCGGGGTAGATCGGGACGTGCCGTTCCCGCGCACCCGCGTGCCGGGCGTTCGGCGCTGGTATTTGCGTCAACTACTTGTTGGAGCGTCGAACTCCAGAGCGAACCGGTCCGGCTCGGACGGTCCACACGCGAAGTCGGGCTGATCGGCGATCAAGTACTTGGCCTCACCGACGCGATGCAGCGCGAACGTAACACCGCTGTCCGCTCCACCGTCGAATGGCGACCCACCCGGAGCGAAGACGCTGAGATGGCTCTCGGTGAACATCAGCACCAGGTCGTCCTTTTCGGCTGAAGGCTCGGTGATCTCGGCTCCCACCATCGTCGGTGGAGTCGCACCCCATTCGATGAGTGACCTGCACGTCTGATCGTCGGCAACCATCCAACCTGCGGGGATCTGAGCCCGGTAGTAACCGATCACGTCGTCGGCCACCGCGTCCGAAGGCAGTTCATAGGTGACGCGAAGCCCGAAGTGCCCCGTACCGCCCGAGTCGCTCATGATCTCATATCGCTCGGCGTCAGCTTCGCTCGCGCCGGGGAACACCGGGAAGTGGTCATACACCCAGCGGCGATCCGCTGCATCGAACACAACGTTGCTGCCACCGATCACGGCGTTAGCGAACAGCCCAACGCGGAGAAGTGCATCATCGATCACGGCATCTGCGATCAACCCCACGCCGAGAAGCGAGCCGACGAGCAGGCTGATACGTCGGGGACGGGCACCCATTCGAGACATCGTCTCACAGCACGCCGCTGTGAGCAGACCGATCGGTGGGTCGTGCGCTCCGCCCGGTCGTGATCCAAACAGAACCGGCCATGAGATCTCCAGCGGCCGGCCGGACAGCGCTCGGGAATCGCGACACAGTGACGGCGATGGGGACCCGATGTGTGGCCCACATCACGGGTTCTAGCCGATCGTGTACAAGGAGATCTTGCTATCCGCCCTGGCCAGGATCAGTTGGCCAAGCCCGTTGAAAGCCGCATCGCTGATCTCGGGGAGGTCCTCCAGAATCTCATCCACCTCGTTGTCGACCCGGTGGAGCGTAACCTTCCCGTCTGGGTCCGTGAGCACGGCATACACCGCCGAGCCGTCTGTGATCAACTTCGGTCTGGCCCAAGGGGCCACCTCTCCGAGCGGCAGGCTGAAACCATTCGGACCGTTGACGGTGACCTGATAGGACTGATTGGAGGACAAGGACCACGTCGCCTCGACCCCGTTCTCATCGGTGATCTCGACGGTCGAGACCCCCGGTGGCGTCAACTCCGGAAGCTCCCCGTTGTAGTCACTCCTCTCGCAGGTCTCGAGGTCATACCGGAGAACGTCGCTTGTCCCCGGGGGTGACTCACCGGCTGACTCACGCTGCAACAGAACATGACCCTCTTCATAAGCGGCATGATCAGGCGGGATCTCGTGCAACGAATAGCGGAAGTTGGTCGAGAGCTGCTGGCACACCAGCTCGCCCTGGTCGTTGAACACGGTCAGCCGACCCGCTGGTTGGAGCATCACGCGCAGGCCTTCGACATCGACCACCGGGCCCGCATCACAGAATTGCGAGTAGGCGACCTTCTCCAGCATGCCGTCAGGGCACAAGATCATCGGGGACGTCCACTGGTCGACCGGATTCTCCGGGTCGGTGATGTCGTAACAGTGCAGTACGCCTGCGGTGTCGTGAACCAGCACGCATCCGGTCGGGTCGAAGCCGGCGACGGTGTTTCCGCATCCGGTTCCGTCCGGATCAGGACATTCATCCGCAGTCGGCAGGTTGACCTCCGCGAACTTCGTCAGTGCTGTCGAGGTCGGAGATCTCCGCAGCCCCACGACCGGGTTGGCCCACTCGACGACGAAGACCGGGCCTCGGATGCTGAACTGGATCACGGTCAGCCGATCGAACGAGTGGATTCCGGTCAGGAACATGCCTTCGGCCGGCGAATCGAACGACATCAACTCCAACAGCTCCCCCGGTGCGAGCTCGGGCGAGGTTGTCGAGGTCGTCGTCGCCGGAGGTGGCGGCTCGGTCGGCGTCGGGGGTGGCGGCTCGGTCGTCGGCGGCGGCGCGGCGACCGTACCGCTCGGCGCCGCTCCGGCATCGGGCGTGACATCGGGCGCAGCATCGGTCCCTGTGTCAGGTGTCGAATCGGCGAGATCGCCAGAGATCTCATCGTCATCGCCCCCACCACCGCAGGCGGCAACCGAGATCAGCACAGCGAGCCAAACGGCCCGCCTCGGCAAGATTCGCGTCATGACTTTCCCCCTCCACATACCGGTCTAGCAGCCCCGACCGAGCCTGCGCCGAGTCTGCAAGGCCGCCGCGACGTCATCACGGTGCGTCGCTCTCCGCCGGAAGCACGCCAATGGCACGAGGCTGCGCCATCCGATTCTAGGGTCGAGCGCAGGACCGACAGCTGAACGTCAGGTGACGACGACGGCATGCCAGGGGGCGAATTCCTGCTCGCCGAACCCGAGCGATTCGCTCTGGATGGGCGGCCGCCGGCGTCTCGGGGATCAGTTCGACCAGGCGCTCGCCGGTCGGTCAGCGGGTGTCGAACGGGGATCGGGCGAGCGTCATTCTGATCCGCAGATCGTCGTCGTTGCCGATGTATTCGCCGTCGATGAATATCTGCGGTAGCGCCATCGCTCGGGGCAATCGGAGTTGCAGCTCGGCGAGCTCGTCGGGATTGTCGATGCGTCTCTCGACGAATTCGATCCCATTCTCGATGAGCAGCTTCTTGGCGGCTTCGCAGTGAACGCAGTTCGGTCCGCTGAAGACCTCGATCTCAACCTGCGTGGTCGACATGCAGAATCGGCTCACCGCCCTGGAACGCCGGCTCGAGCCCAACCCCGAGCGCATCACCGAACTTGCTGATCGCGATGTATTGCGTGATCACGTAAACCGCCTCGACGATCTGAGGTTCAGTGTAATTCGCTTTCACTCGATCCCAGATGTGATTTGAAACTCGGTTGGCGTCGATACCGATCTGCACGGTCAGATCGAGCAGTGCCTTTTCACCGTCGGTGAACAGATCGCTGGTCTTGTAGGTGTCGCCGTCGAGCGCTGCGATCGTCTCTTGGGTGACCCCGAGTCGTTGGGACACCGCCTCGTGCTGGACGACGCAGTACTGGCACTCGTTGCGATGTGTCGCCTTCAGGATCATGAGTTCCTTGGTCTTCCAATCGAGCTCTGCGTCCTGCAGCATCGCCATCACCGAGTCGGTGAAACATGTACCGAGGACGGGTGTGTGCCCGAACACTTTGAAGATGTTCAACAGCATCTCGAACCGGCCGGTCGCTGCGTCGTAGAACTGCTTGGTCTGCACGTCGGCGTCGTCGTACTCGACATATGAAACAGTCATGTTGGGCTCCTCGGTGATTGTTTGGAATGCTCGTTCCGTACTATTATCCGGGCTACGGTCGCTGTCAAGGCACCGATCGGTGACGGCGTCGAAGGAAAGGACTCCAGATGCCCTGGGAGAAACATTTCGACGCCGACGAGATCCTCGAGGTGACGATGGAATTGTTTTGGGAACGTGGGTACCAGCGCCTGTCGATCGCAGATCTTGTTCACGAAACGGGTGTCAGCCGATCGAGCCTGTATGCCACCTACGGGAACAAGGCTGACCTGTTTCGTCAGGCGGTCGAGCGCTACGACCGGGTCCATCGACAGGAGTGGTTCGAAGAACTTGGCGTCCGGTACGCCCCGCTTGACTCGATCCAACATGCGTTCAACGCGGTTGCGGGCGCTCCCGACCCTGCACGCCGATTTGGGTGTCTGCTCGTCAACACTACGCTTGACGTGCATCCCGGAGAGTCCGACGTCGCCGACCTTGTGCGGGCCGCGTTTGGGGCGACAGAACTATTCTTCGACCGTCAACTCAGACTCGCCAAAGCGAGCGGGCAACTGTCGGCCGCCACCGACACCGCTGCCCTTGCGGCCACGCTGATGGCACTGTTTCTCGGCATGCGGGTACTGGCGCGGTCACAACGACCCCCAGATACGATCGCCTCGATCCTGCGTCAGGTCGACACGATGCTCCAGCTCGACACGAGATCGTGAGGGGACTCCAACGTGATCGAACTGCTGATCATGGCCCTCGCCGTACTCGGGTTTGCGATGCTGTCCGAGCGCCTGGCGATGTCGCCGATCACTGCGCCGATGGTGTTCACATCCGTTGGCTTGGCTGTCGGGACCGGCGGGTTCGGATGGTTCGAACTCGAACTTGAAGGTGAAGCGGTCTCGATACTGGTCGAAGCGACGCTCGTACTCGTGCTGTTCACCGACGCGATCCGGATCGACCTCAGGATCCTGAGGCGGCAAGCCGGGATCCCCATCCGTCTGCTCGGGATTGGGCTACCTCTCACGATCGTCGCCGGAACAGCTGTGGCTGCCGTCATTCTTCCGGATCTCGGATTGGCGGAGGCTGCGCTGTTGGCCGCGGTACTGGCCCCGACCGACGCCGCCCTCGGACAAGCGGTCGTCTCCGATCAGCGTCTCCCGGCGCGTATCCGTCAGGCGCTCAACGTCGAGAGCGGCCTCAACGATGGCATCGCCGTCCCGGTCGTCGCCGTACTGCTCGCCTTGGCTGTCGCCGATCAGTCGAGCGGGGTGAGTGGCTGGATCGGTCTTGCCGCCCGCCAGGTCGGCTTTGGAGTGATGGCGGGCGTCCTGGTCGGGTGCATCGGCGGCCTGCTGCTCGACTGGCGGGCCGCTGCCGGAGCGGTCGAGGGCATCTATCGCCAACTCGCCACGATCTCGATCGCGATTGCGGCGTTCGGCCTTGCGGGCGTGCTCGAAGGCAACGGGTTCATCGCCGCCTTCACAGCAGGACTTTCATTCGGACTGGTCGCCCGCAACCAATGCAGCGGCGTCCAGGACTTCACCGAAGACGAAGGTGAGCTGCTGAGCGCGGTGACCTTCATGGTGTTCGGGGCCGTGCTCGTCGGACCGCTTCTCGACGACCTGTCGTGGCGCATCGCCGCATACGTGCTCGCCTCACTGACCGTTGTGCGGATCGTCCCGGTGGTCGTGGCGATGACGGCGTCGAGGACATTGTTCGAGACGCGCCTGTTCCTGGGGTGGTTCGGGCCGAAAGGTCTGGCGTCGATTCTGTTCGCGTTGGTCGTAGTCGAAGAACTGGACACCGCAGCCGGCCGCACGATCTTCACGGTCGCCTCGTGGACGGTTTTGGCGAGCGTCTTCCTGCATGGCCTGACCGCCAACGTATGGACCGGTCGACTCTCACGGCGTCTTGCCGCCGAAGCTGAACCGATGCCGGAGATGACGCCCGTCGAAGAGCTTCCGACCCGACGACGCCTCAACCGCTGAGAGCTCGACAATTTCCTCGTTCCGGTCGCGATACTGGCGCCGGCGCCGCCGTTGCATGACAATATCGTTAGAGGCGGCGTTAGTAGGGCCACTCGGGCGGGGTACGACCGAGCTTGCTCGACAGCTTGGCGAGACCGAGCGACAGCAGCGCCTTGAGGACAAGATTCCTGGCGAACCAGGGCAGCTGCGCGAGCTGGCGGGCTGCATTACCCGCCCGGCTGCCACCCGAACAAGCCTCGTAGACCGCCAGCGAGCGCGACCTCGTCACGTACCGAAATCTGTCGCTGACGATCAGCTCGCGCAGAATCGCCGCCGTGACGCCTACCGAGGAGAACGAATCGTGGATCAGCAAACGACCGCCCGGCTTCACCCTGGCGCCCCATTCCTTAATGTCGGCCCTGGCGGTTTCATAGCGATGGGCGCCGTCGATATAGAGCACGTCGATGTCACCCTCGACGTGTGGGTGAGCGCTATTCGAGAACTCACGGACGTGGGTCACTCGATCGTCCACACCGGTGGCGACGAGGTTGGCCTCGAACTTGGCGAGGTCGTCGGTGGCTGCTTGTTGGTAGCCGGCGATCTCGTGTGGACCGCGGTCATTTCCGGCGTGGGGGTCGATCGCCACGATCTCGACACCCGTTTGCGCTGCGACCGCGAGCACAATCGTCGAACGGCCGTGGAAGCTGCCGATCTCCACGATCCGGCCATCGGGCGGGCACGCCGCGGCAGCCTCATACAGGACGAGCCCCTGACCCTTCGTCAACCACCCATCGACGTTCGTGACGGCCGCCCAGGCCTCGGCGAAGCTCACGTGTAGACCGCCACGCCGTACACGATCATCCACGTCAGTCCGAGTAACTGCAACACACGGTCACGCCCGAACACCTCCTCTGGAGCGGCCCCGTGTCCTTGGTCGAGCACCAGCGCGTAGCGCAGGAATGCTGTCATCATCGGCACGATCGAAAGCTCGTAATACGGCAGATCACCACCGGCGAGCTCGTTCGTCTCGAACGCCCAGACGCAATAGCTCACCAGCGCTCCGGCGCTGGTCACGGCCATCACAAACCGCAGGTACCCCTCGGTGTAATCGCCGAGCGTGGCCCGAACCTGATGGGCGTCACCACCGAGTTCGCGTGCCTCGGCGTAGCGTTTGCCGGTCACGATGAACAGCGAACCGAACGTGGTGACGAGCACGAACCAGCTCGACATCGGCACATCGACGGCTTGTGCACCAGCCGCGGCGCGCAGAACGAAGCCCGAGGCGATCGCAACCAGATCAAGTACCGCTACGTGTTTCCAGACAACGCTGTAGCTGAGGGTGATCGCCATATATAGGCCGACAACGGCAACCGGCTCCCATCGGCCGGTCAGCGCCACGACGCCGAACCCCGCGATCGGCAGCAGCGTGCCCAGCAGCTTGGCGGTCGTGAGACCGAGCTCGCCGGAGGCAACCGGGCGTTTCGACTTGGTCGGATGGGCACGATCGGACTCGACGTCGAGCACATCGTTCCAGAAGTAGGTTCCGCTCGCCGCCAGACAAAAGGCGACGAACGCCAACAGAGTCTTGCCGAGCGCGGAGGGTTGATCGAGGACTCCCGCAGCCCCGGGTGCAGCGAACACCAGGACGTTCTTGAGCCACTGTTGCGGACGCGCGGTGCGGAGGATCGGGTTCATCGGTCGGTCGTGTCAGAGGGACGGCGCAACGCTATCGAGCGGGTCGGCGACCCAAATGGGATAGTCGGAGAACTCGAGCATGGCGCGATCGCCCTTTGAGTCGCCATATGCCCAGATCGTCGTATCGCTGCGGTCGATGCCGAGCGACCTCATCCACTCCGACAGACGCCGCACCTTCTCTTCGGCTCGACAGTTGGCACCCGACAGACCCCCGGTGCATCGCCCCGATCGATCGAACTCGACACGCGTCGCCAATACTTCGTCGACCCCGAGATGGTCACCGACGAGACGCACGTACTGCTCGTACGAGGCCGACACGATCACGATCAGGTGGCCCTGCCGGCGATGCCAACCGAGCCGTGCCACCGTGTCATCACGCAAGCCACCGTCGATGATCCGTTCCGCCAGTTCGGTGGCGCGGCGGTCGAAGTATTCACGGGTCACGCCCCGAAGAGCGGCCTCGCTTGCGAGCGCCCTGAGCGCATTGGGATCGCGCCGGGCGACAGCTGACGCAATCCGAGTGGGGCGTGCCATCAAGCCGCCCGCCAGTCGCTTTCCGGCCACTCGCCATAGGAACGGCACAACGTTGTCTCGTCGGGTCAAGGTTGCGTCGAAGTCGAAGGCTGCGATCGTCGTCGAGGTCATGCAAACGTCTCGTCGAGCATCATCCAGAAGCCGGGCCAGCTCTTCGAGACAACATCGGGATCCTCGATCTCGATGCCGTCGGTAATCGAACCGAGCACAGCGAACGCCATCGCCAGCCGGTGATCGTGATGGGTCCCAAGACGGGCGGGACGCAGAAATTGTCGTGATGGCCTGACGTCGAGTCCGTCGTCGGTCTCGGTGATGTCTACGCCCGCCTTGCGTAACTCCGCCGCAAGATCACCGAGCCGGTCACTCTCCTTGTCCCTGATGAACCCGACGCCGCGGATCCTGCTGGGTGTGTCGGCGACGGCGGCGACCACGGCCAATGTCGGAACCAGGTCGGAGGCGTCGGACAGATCGATGTCGATGCCGCGCAGCGGCCCGACTCGACGCACTCGAACCATGTCTTCGTCTCGCTCGACCTCGCAGCCCATCTCGGCCAGATAATCAGCAAATCGGGCGTCGCCCTGCAATGCGGTCGTGCCGAGCCGATCGACTTGCACCGCTCCCCCGACGACGGCCGCAATCGCCAGCGGATAGCTGGCCGACGAGGCATCGGGTTCGATCGCCATGTCACAGGGCCGGTAGCTGCCGGGCGCGACGGTGATCAGATCGTCGCCGACCTCGACCTCGGGGAAATAGAACCAGCCCATCACCGCCGCGGTCAGCTCGACGTAGGGCCGCGAGATCAGTTCGGTGGTCAGCCGCAACCGCAGACCACCGGGAAGATACGGGCCGATCAGCATCAACGCAGTGACGAACTGGCTCGACACGGCACCGCCGATCGTCGCCCGGCCTGTCGACGGCGGCCCCTCGATCGTGGCCGGCAGATTGCCGAACGACGCACCCGGCGTCACCGCCACACCGAGTTGTGTTAGCGCCTCGTGGAGCGGACCGAACGGTCGGCGCCGCAGCGGTGGGTACCCGTCGATGGTGAAAGGCCCACCTGCCAAAGCCACCAACGCTGTCAGGAACCTCGATGTCGTTCCGGCCAGGCCGGCGTGCAGCGTGTGCGGCCCCTCGGCCCAGGCGGTGCCGACACCGTTGAGCAAGACCCGATCACCTTCGAGCTCGGCATTCAGACCGAGTTCGCGCAGGCAGCCGAGCATCGCCATGGTGTCGTCGCCATCGGGCACATTGGTCAGCACGCTCGGGCCCTCGGCGAGCGCCGCACACACCAGCGCTCGATTGGCGATCGACTTCGAGCCGGGCACCGGCACGATCACATCGAGCGGGCCGCCGACTCGCCGTATCAGACGCATCTCGGGCATCGGTCACACGAGCGGCGAAACCGCTGGCTTGAAGCCGCGTGCGATCAGGCCACCGCGGAACACCTCGCTCGCCGCGGAATCGACGAGCACGACGGCGACACCACGGTTGCCCTCGGCCAGGTGAACGACCTCGAAGTTCGAGATGTTGACGCCCAGATCGGCGGCGAGCGTGAACACCTCTGCGGCGGCACCTGTTCGGTCAGGAATCGGTATCCGAACCTCGGCGAAGGCTTCGGGGTGGGCAACCCGCCCTGGAAGGTTCGTGCGAGCTTCGCGGGCCGACACCAGCAACGATCGCAGAGTGAGTCGGTCGGATTCGTCGACCACGTCACGGATTTCAGACAGTCGATCGATAAGCCCACCGAGCGCGGTCACGATCGCCGGCCGGTTCTCGGCACATATATCGAGCCAGATGTCGGGGTGCCCAGAGGCAATCCGGGTCATATCACGGAAGCCGCCGGCGGCGAGACGCAGCAGGGCGACATGCTCGTCGGCGCGGTCGGACGCCAGCTTCATCAGCGTCGCCGCAGCCAAGTGCGGCACATGGCTGATCACGGCGACGACCTGGTCATGCTTCTCGGGGGTCAAAGCGACGATCTCGGCACCCAACTGCCGTACGACGCCGCTGACCGCGGCGAGCGCGTGATCGTCGCTGTGAGCGACCGGCGTGAGCACCCACACCGCCCCGTTGAACATCTCGACGTCGGCGCCTTCGAGGCCTTCGAGCTCACTGCCGGCCATCGGGTGACCGCCGATGAACCGAGGGTCGTCACACCCTGCGCACACGGCCGTCTTGACCGACCCCACGTCGGTCACCGCCCCGGTTGTCTCGCTGAGAGCCCGTTTGACCTGGTCGGCGACGGCCATAACCGGAACCGCCACGAAGGTGACGGCTGCGTCGGCAGCCAGACCGACCCGGTCGATGATCGAGGTCTGGAGTGCACGGCTGACGGTGGCTTCTGACAAATCCTCACCGTGCACCCTCCATCCGCGCTGGCGCAGGCCGAGCGCGATCGAGCCACCGACCAGCCCGAGGCCAATCACGTTTGCAATATTCTGCGGGGCGGTCGACGGCGTTGTCACGAGGGGTGATCGTACCGGCGAGCCTGTTCGGCGACCGCCTCGGTTAGCGCCCGACGTTCGCCCGTCGAAAGTTCGCGCCAATCCCCCGGTCGCAGTGAGCGGTCGGTGATCGGCCCGACCCTCGTGCGCACCAGCCTCAGCACGGGATGGCCGAGCGCATCGCACATCCGGCGGACCTGACGATTGCGGCCCTCGTGAATCGTCAACCGAATCACGCCAGGCGTCGGCTGCGATGCATCGGCCGGCGCCGTGATGCCATCGTCGAGTTCGACCCCATCGCGAAGTCGACGCAACTCGCCCGACGACAATCGGCCCTTGACATGCACCAAGTATTCCTTTTCGACGCCATGGCTGGGATGCGTGATTCGATGTGTGAGATCGCCGTCGTTGGTGAGCAGCAGCAGACCCTCGGTGTCTGCATCGAGCCGCCCGACAGGGAACACCCTCGGTTCCAACGGCACCAAGTCGACGACCGTCTTGCGACCGTGGGTGTCCTTGGCTGTGGTGACCACCCCGGTCGGCTTGTTGAGCAGGTAATACACAAGTCCCGGTTTGACACCAACGGGCGCATGATCGACCTCGATCAAATCGTGCTCGGGGTCGACGCGACGGCCGAGTTTGGCGACTTCACCGTTGACGGTCACGCGCCCCTCGGCGATCAGCTCCTCGCAGACTCGGCGGCTACCCCAGCCCGTCGAGGCGAGCACCTTCTGAAGCCGCTCACCACCGGGTAGTTGCCGGCTCTGCTCGGCTATCTGCTCCCATAATGGCGGTTCGGGCAGTGGCGGTTCGGGCTCGGGGAAGTCAGGCGTTGGGAGTGTCATCATCACCCGCTCGCTCGACCACCGGATCGACGCGCAAGCCGTGTTCGAGCGCCTCGACGACGTCTGCGTCGGGGATGAACTCGGCAATCGGCGGCAGGTCGTCAAGTGTGTCGATGCCAAGCTTCTCGAGAAATTGAGCGGTCGTGCCGAACAAGATCGCCAAGCCCGGGCCCGGGTCGCGAGCGACCTCGTCGATATAGCCGCGGGCCTGCAGGGTGCGGATCACGCCGTCGGGATCGACCCCGCGAATCGATGCCACCTGGGCCCGCGAGATCGGCTGCTTGTAGGCGATGATCGCCAGCGTCTCGAGCGCTGCACCTGACAGGCGGGCTTTCTGGTCGTGCAACACGAAACGCTCCACATACGGGGTTTGGTCCGGGTGCGTTTGGTAGCGATATCCACCGGCCACCCGGCGCAGTTCGAACCCGCGCTGTTGCCCCACGTACTCGGCCGCCAACTCTTCGCACCAACGCTCGATCGAGGTGGTCGGCTGCTCGATCAACTGTGCCAACAGATCGATCGGCACCGGATCGTGCGAGACCATGATGACAGCCTCGATCGCACGCTTGAAGGACGCGATTTGATCTTCGACCGGGAGCATCTCGTCAGTCATCGCGCAGCAACCCTACGGCCTCACCCGTCGTAGGCGTCGATCAGGATGCTCTCGACCGTCACGTCGTCGAGGGCGCACCACGTGATCTCGATGTCGCCGAACCGCTGCGACTGATCGAGATCGACATAGCCCAGCTTGAACAACTCGAGCACGGCGAGGAAACGCACGATCACCTCTATCCGATCGCCCAGATCGGCGGTCAGTCGGCTGAAGCTGATTTGCCCTACATGCGGCAACTCGTCGATCAGCTCGGCGACCGCTTCGGCGACGGTGATCTTGATCGCATCGATGTGGAACAGGTCGACGATCGGAACCGGCCGCGGCGCGAAGGCACGGATTGCTGCGCTCTGGAATCGGCGCAGGCTCGTGCCCTCGAGTAAGTCGGGCATGATTCCTGCGAAGCGCTCGTCGGGCCCGACGGTGCGGGGGAACGACAAATCGGCTTCGTCGGCGAGATGATGAAAGACCTCGGCGACGTCTTTGAAGGTCTTGCACTCGATCAGCCGAGCGAGCAGCAGATCGCGCTCTTCCCACAGTGCGAACTCTTCGTCGAGATCCATATCGCTAGAGCCCGGCAGCAGCCTGCGGGTCTTGAGTTCGACCAGCGTGGCAGCTATCAGAAGGAACTCGGTGGCGACATCGAGGTCGAGCGACTGGAGCTTTTCGATCTCGGCCAAATAGGCGTCGACGATCCGCGAGAGGTCGATCTCGTAGAGGTCGACCTGCTCTTTCAGGATCAGTTGCAACAACAGGTCGAACGGACCGTCATACAGCGGGGTGTGAACGTCGATGGCCATTTCGCAATAGGTTACCCGTTGAAGTTACATCTGTGTAACCAGTCAGTCGAGGGTCCAGTCGGGCGCTTCGCCGGTCTCGATCTCGATCACCCGTGCCTTGGCCCGACGCCAGGCGAGATCGGCCTCGGCCACACCCTTCCCCGAAGCGCGCGCAGACTTGGCGGCGCCGATCGCCTTGTCGAGGTCAATTCCCGCAAGCCGAACTGCCTCGGCATGATCAGCGGCGATCTGCGCCAGACGGGCTGCCTCCTTGCGTTCGGCCTCGATCCGATTGCGTTCCGCCAGAGCTTGCTCGTCTGACTTCTTCACAGCAGCAGCGAACCGGACCAGCGGATCGGGATTTTCCGGCTGCTGTTTGTTGCGTCCGCGGCGCGCAGGCATACCTTGACTCTACGAACTGAAACCGGGGACATGCCAGTTCGGACCCAGCAGGTAGCCTCGCTGACCGTGACTCGAGTGCTTTCCTGCATCCAGCCGACCGGCGACGTCCACCTCGGGAACTATCTCGGCGCGCTGCAGAACTGGGTGACCGGCCAACACGACAAGGACGTGTTTCACGGCATCGTCGACCTCCACGCATTGACCATCACCGAGCAGCCAGGGATCCTCGGCGAGGCCACTCTCGAGCTGGCGGCGATGCTGTTTGCGATCGGGCTCGACCCCGATGTGGCAACCGTGTTCGTGCAAAGCCACGTCACCGAACATTCGCAGCTCGGTTGGATCATGGAGTGCACGGTGTCGTTCGGCGAGCTCAGCCGGATGACCCAGTTCAAGGACAAGACCGCCAACCGCGA
>Ga0255047_10000434_pt1 | contig 34164 bp, 36 predicted proteins | sample JV7_2_1_MG_FD_183640 | JGI IMG/M metagenome (GOLD analysis project Ga0255047, IMG submission 183640) | Seawater microbial communities from Jervis Inlet, British Columbia, Canada - JV7_2_1 | ecosystem: Environmental > Aquatic > Marine > Inlet | place: Canada: British Columbia | collected 2016-10-06
GTTTTATTCAGCCATTTCTTGGGCTGGGAATAACGATATTTATATAACTCAAACGGGCACAGGTCTAACTTTAACAATTGACCAAATTGGTGCCACTAATACAATAGGTACAAGTGGTACTAGAGCTGTTATATCGGGCACCAGTATGACGGTGGACTTAGATCAAATAGGTTCTAGCAACAGCATTGTGGCTAGTATTCTACAGGGTAATTCTTCCAGTTGGACTTACAGTAATACAGGTTCTAGTGCTTCAGCTACTTTCGCAGTGGGAGCAACAGGAGATGTAGCAGGGTCAGATTTTGATTGGACCGCTACAGGGGGAGATGGAAACGATTTAATTTTTACCCAGGGTTCTGCTGCTACAGCAACTTCAGGAAACCAAGATTTTTCAATTACAGGAGCTTCTAATAACTTAAATGTTAAATGTGAGGTCATAGGTTGTATAAATAATTGGACTGTTTCTGGAAACTCAAACGATATAGACACTGTGCAAACAGGGGCTAATGATCACGCAATTACTGTTAATCTAACAGGCAGCTCAATGGATATTGATATTGACCAGACTGATGCCACAAGCACAAATGTAGCTAATTTATTACTACAAAGTAGTGGTGGATCAGGAAGTTCAGTCAATATTGACCAATGCGCCAGTGGCTGTTAATACTATTTTTTGCTACTAATGCTTACTCTGAGATAGGAGAAATATCGGAACTTAGGGGTAATGGAGAAATCCTAAGACAAGCAGGTGGAGACAAACTTCTTGCAGAGCTTGCTTTAGATATTCTTTCTTATGATAGTATATTTACTGGTAATGGGCGCATCGCTATTGAATTTATTGATGAGTCTATTATAAAGCTGACAGAACATTCCAAAATTGTCATAGACGAATACATATACGACCCTGACCCATCTAAAAGCAAACTAGCCCTCAATATGGCTAGTGGTACTGCTCGTTTTATAACAGGCGCACTAGGAAAGATAGATAAGAAAAACATATCTATTAGAACTCCATCAGCAAACATAGCTATAAGGGGTACAGATTTTACTACAACAGTTGATGAACTTGGCAGGAGTTTGGTCATATTATTACCTGATGCAAATGGAACCACCTCTGGAGAAATAGCTGTAGAAACGTGGTCAGGCACGGAAATTCTTAACAAACCCTTTCAAGCTACAATGGTTTCTACCTTTGAATCAAGACCTACCAAAGCAGTTGTATTAGGTGGCATTACGTTGGGATTAATAGACAATATGTTAATCATCAATCAACCGCCAGAGGTAACTGAAGCGATAGAAGAACAACAAGCGGAATCAAAGACTGAATTGGATAAAGACTTCTTTGAAGAAGGTAATGATTTAGAGAAAGATTACTTGGAAATTGAAGAAGAAATCAGTCGCTTGGATATAGATTTGTTAAGTTTTGATTTTCTAGTTGATCTATTAGCAATGGTGGAAGCAGGCTCTAAAAAGAAAACTGAATCAGGAGGAGAGTTAGACGGAATAAAGTTAATGGGCATTGTGCCTGGATTTGATCCAGTTTATCAAACTTATTCTTTTGTGGAAGGCGAACACTTATATTTAGTTCATCAGGGCAGCAATACATTCGACATTGGTTTAGATAAATACGCAGCAACTTATTTGAATATAAATACAGCAGGAATCATAATGGAGATAGAGGTTAATGGTGCAGGTGACAATACTATTATTATTTTTCAGTCTCCTTAGTTGTAGCGTTTTTGCAGGTGATAACCTGATTACCCTACAAACAAAAGGAAGTGGCTCTACTATAACAATTAAACAAACTGGGAACAGCAACACCACAGGTATTTATTGTGGGTTAGGCAGTTTTGATAATTCATTGGTGAACACTCATACTTGCGACAATGCCACCATTACCGCAACAGTAATAGGCAACTTAAATATAGTTTATTTACAGTCGGTATGGTCTAACCATACAGGGCAAAGCTGGATAACAACTGTTGACGGAAATGATAATTATGCAGTTATAGACATGGATGAAGATGACAACACTTCAACCATTATTCAAGACGGAAATGATAACGATGCTTGGATTTTAGGCTCTGGAGACAATAGTGTTTATAAAATAGAGCAGTTAGGAGATGATTATTACGCCAAGATTTATGCTTTTTCAGATAATTCTGATGTTTGGATTACCCAAGAGGGCACAGGAGATCATAATGCTTATGTTCTTAACTACTCAGGTGGAGATAATAACTCTACTAGATTAATTCAAAAGGGATCGGGAGTAAAAGATGCAGATGTATATTTTTACAGTGGGGCTGATGATAATGACGTTAATTTAACACAACAAGGAAACGGCTCACATACTGCATATATGAGATTTTATACTACGGATTATGATGTAACTGTAATTCAAAAAGGTTCATCCAATCAATCTTATTCAGCTCAATTTAATTGTACTGGCGGTGGTTGCGATAAAACTATTTCAATAACCCAACAATGAACAAATGGTTAATTGGGGTGCTGATTACAGGCGCTTTAATGGTGCCTTTATTATTTAGCTGGAATGCTTTAGAAATAATTAAGCTCAAAACTTTTGATGCTTTAATTCCAGAGAAAGAAACATCAGGTTATTTCTCTATTCTTAATATAACTGAAGAAGATATTGCACGCGAAGGAGGCTATCCCTTACCTAGACAGCGATTAGCTGAAATACAGGTTGATTTATTAAACAAGGGAGCGATTGGAATAGGTTGGGTTATGGCTTTTCCACAGCCTGATCGACTCGGAGGAGATTCCATATTTGCAGAAACACTAGCCTATGCGCCCACTGTCTTGGCAATGTTTGAAAATAATAGTGGAGATTATCCCTCAACTACAGGCACTGTCATCATGGGAGAAGATCATGGAGGAATTGATGCAGAAGGAGTTATTCAAAATATTGAGGTTCTTAAACAGAGCGCTAGTCAAGGCATTGCCGTAGCTAGAACAGAGGTTGATTCTTTAGTTAGAAGATTACCCTTATTATTAAGAACTCCTGATGGATGGGTTTCCGCCTTTGGTACGGAGGTTTTAAAAATATTGGCTGGTGCAGACACTTATCTTATAAAAACAAACGATAATGGTATAGAACAGATAAGAGTTAAAGGGCTGTCACCAGTCTCTACTGATTCACTAGGAAGAAAATGGATTAGTTGGGTAGATACACCACAAACAAATTTAGAACAAATGGATGTTAAAGATAAGTTTGTTTTTGTCGGGTTCACAGCAAAAGGAATAATGCCTCAGTTAAGCACTCCTGCTGGATATTTAGAGCCTCACAAGATACAAGCGGCATTAGCAGAAAGCATATTAATTGAAGATAGTCCATACGTTCCAGATTGGGGTCTGGCAGCAGAAGTTTTAGCTTTTGGTGTTACAGTGCTCTTAGCATGGTGTTTGATAAATATTTTTGGAATAACTTTAGGCATATCTTTTAGTGGTTTATTGTTTTTATTAACAGCAGGAAGTGGGTACTATTTAATACAACAAGGACTTCTTATAGATGTTACTTGGACTTTAATGTCGCAATTTATCATAGCGTCCACAGCATTTTATTTACGTTTCAGAGAACAATATAAGTTAAGACAGCAGATCAAAGCTCAATTTGGCAAGTATCTTGATCCAAGAATGGTTAAGAAATTACAGGATAATCCTGAGTTATGCCAAGTAAATGGCAAAAGAGTTGATTGTTCTATTATATTTACAGACCTTAGAGGATTTACTAGCTTATCTGAGTCAGTAGAGCCTGAAATGGTCACCTATATAATGAACAATGTTTTAGATGTGCAAGTAAAGGCAGCTAATAAATACTTTGGATGCACAGACAAATTCATTGGTGATGCGGGTATGTTTCATTGGAACACTATAATCCCACAAGAAGATCACCATACGTTAGCTTTAAAAGCTGCTAAAGAAATAGAAAATAACATAGACCAGTTAAATATTAAATTTAAAGAAGAAGGCATACCTGAGATAGCTATAGGTATAGGGGTTAATTCAGGTATTTGTATAGCTGGTAATTTTGGAGCAACAGATAGATTTTCATTTAGCTTAATCGGAGACCCCTGTAATGTAGCTGCTAGATTAGAGTCAAGCACGAAGATCGCAGGAGTAGGAGTGTTAATAGGCGAACAAACTGCAAAAAATACAGATTTTAAGTTACAATTATTAGAACCTATTAAAGTTAAAGGTAAAGCTAAAGCATTAGAAGTTTATACATGGGCATAAAAAATGAGTAAAATTTTACTAGGTGTAATTAGTGTTCTGTTACTGATATGTGGTTTTCTTTACTATCAGAACAAAAATCTATACACATTAAATCAAGCTTATGAATTAAGAGATTCTGAGCAAAAGGCTGCAATAGAATCATTACAAAATGATTTTACCCTTCAAACAGAAAGTTTATTAAATATACAGTCAAGAAATCAAGAGATAGAAGCAGAAATGAGTAGATACCTTGATATTTTTAACCGACATAATTTAAGTAAATTGGCTGCTGCTAAACCAGGGTTAATAGAGTCAAGAGTAAACAATGGGACAAAAGATGTATTTGACAGTATCGAAGAAGCTAGTCGCAATATTGATAATCTCGATGATGGCTTGCAGTTGCAGCCTAATACCAACTAAAAAAGTTGAGATTGTAACTGCGCCTATAGAAAGAAAGATAGTTCAACCTATCTTGCCTCGCGAAATAGACTTAAAAGAGCCTTATTGGTATGTTGTTTCAGAAAAAAATATAGATGAGTTTTTAGGCAGATTAGAAGAAGAACAAGGGCAGCTCGTATTCTTTGCCATGTCGGTTCCAGATTATGAGCTTATGGCATATAACATGCAAGAATTGAAGAGGTATATAAATGAACTTAAAGAAGTGGTTGTTTATTATAGGACAGTTACTACGAATACTTCATCAGAGAGAGAGGAGGAGCAGTGATATGAGCGATGGAAATAGGTCTATATCGGCAGAGGGAATGGCACTAATAAAAAAGTTTGAAGGATGTAAATTAGAAGCTTATTTAGATGCTGTAAACGTACCTACAATTGCTTATGGAAGAACTAAAAATGTAAAAATGGGAGATAGTTGTACTAAAGAACAAGCAGATTCTTGGGTTGAAGAAGAGATGCAAGAATATGAAGGTTATATAAACAACCAAGTGAAAGTTGACTTAGAGCAATATCAATTCGATGCTCTTGTTGCTTGGGTTTATAATTTAGGACCAACTAATTTAAAAAATTCTACTTTATTAAAAGTATTAAATGAAGGTAATTATAATGATGTTCCAGCACAAATAAAAAGATGGAACAAAGCTGGAGGCAATGTTTTGGACGGATTAATAAGAAGAAGAGAAGCAGAATCTTTGCTTTTCCAAGAAAAAGAATGGTACAAGGTTTAATATGCCTTTATCAAAATATAAATTTAGACCTGGTATAGATCGGGAAGGAACTAATTATAGCAACGAAGGCGGATGGTATTCTGCAGACAAAGTTAGATTTAGAAGGGGCAAGCCAGAAAGAATAGCTGGATGGGAAAAAAATACGCTCGACTCTTTTACAGGCACTTGTAGAAATCTTTACTCTTATAGAGATCAAGGACAAACTGATTATGTAGGAGCTGGCACTCATCTAAAATACTATGTATTACAAGGAGATGACTTTAATGACATTACTCCTATTAGAAAAACATCTACAAACAGTATTACATTCGCTGCCACAGATGGCTCTTCAACTCTAGTTGTTACTGACTCATCTCATGGTGCAGTAGCTAATGATACTGTTACGTTTGCAGAAGCAGTTTCTTTAGGTGGAGTTGTTACAGCAGACGTTTTAAATCAAACTTATATAATAGTTAGAACATTAACTGTAAATACATATGAAGTCACTGCAAAAGATACCTCTGGAGATACAGTAACCGCTAATGCTAGTGATTCTGGTAATGGCGGCTCTGCGGTAGATGGAGTTTACGAGATAAATGTTGGATTGGATGTTTATGTTAAAGGTACTGGTTGGGGGGCTGGAACATGGAGCGCTCTTACTTGGGGGTCAGTTAGTCCAATTTCTTCTTCAAGTCAATTAAGGTTATGGTCTCAAGATAATTTTGGTGATGATCTAATTTCATGCATCAGGGGTGGTGGCGTTTACTATTGGGATGAAAGCGCAGGAGCTACCCAAAGAGCTGTGCCTTTTTCAGATTTAGGAAGTGCTAGTAATGTGCCAACATTAGGCTTGCAAATTATGGTTTCCGATGTAGATAAACATATTATTTGTTTTGGCGCTAATGCTATTGGGGAGTCAGTTGTTAATCCGCTATTAGTTAGATGGTCTGATACAGAAAGTGCAAGCGATTGGACACCAACATCAACGAATCAATCGGGTGGCGTTCAATTATCACAGGGCTCTACAATAATTGGTGCTTTACAAACAAGACAAGAAATATTAATTTGGTCTGATGCAGGCTTAACCTCTATGCGATTTGTTGGAGAGCCCTTTATATTCTCATTTATAGAAGTTGCATCTGGTCCATCTTTAATATCGCCAAACTCAGCAGTCAGTGCAAATAATAAAGTTTATTTTATGGACAGAGGTGGGTTTTATGTTTATTCAGGCTCAGTATCTAGACTGCCCTGCACTGTATTAGATTATGTATTTTCTAATATAAATTTAGGTCAGCAGTTCAAATGTTTTGGAGCATCAGTAGAAAGTGCAAATGAAGTTATTTGGTTTTATCCATCCAAAGATAGCTTAGAAATAGATCGTTATGTTACTTATAATTATTTGGAAAATGCGTGGTCAATTGGTACTACAGATGATGGATTTACAAGAACAGCATGGATAGAAGCTGAATCATTAGATTATCCTTTGGGTGCTGGAAAAACATCGGGCAGCAATACCAACTATCTTTATAATCAAGAAAAAGGGCATTCAAACGATGGCGGTGAATTTACTGCATACATAGAATCAAGTGACTTTGATCTTAATCCTGATGGAGAAAGACTTATGTTTCTTTCTAAATTAATTCCTGATGTGGAATTTAGAGATCAAGATACAACTGATGATACTGTTACTTTTACAATAAAAGGAAGAAATTATCCTTTAGGTACTCTTTCAACATTACAGACAGTTAATGTAACACCTGAATCTACCTTTACTAACCTAAGAGCTAGAAGTAGACACGCTGCAATTAGAATATCAAATACCAGTATAAATTATGGTTGGCGAGTTGGAGATTTAAGATTAGAGATAAGACCTGATGGGAAAAGATAATGGCTGATATAAAAACGATAGTATTGCCAACACCTAATCCTGAATATGATAGTAATGATGAGGCTGTTACAAGAAGAGTTATAGAACAAGCTGTCGAGGATTTGACTGTAAAGATTACAAGAGTCCAGAGATTACAGGAAGTAATGACTTCAAAAGCTATGAGGCGGCACCAATTCCTCTTAATGGGGGTTAAACATGGCTGATATTTTAAAGGTATTAGGACAGGTAGACGCTGCTGCAACCACTATTACTACGTTATATACAGTTCCTGATATGACTATGACTACTGTTAGCTCAATAGTAGTAGCAAATAGAACTGGCTCTGCAATAACATTTAGATTAAGTGTTCATGTGGGTGGCGCAGGCGCAGATGACAAACAATATCTTTATTACGATAAATCCGTTGCAGCCAACGATTCACAAACAATAGTTATCGGAATTACATTAAATCAAACAGACGTACTAAAGGTTTATACGAGTGGAGCAAATATGAGTTTTAATATATTCGGCTGTGAAACAAAAGAGGATAGATAATGCAAGAATTTAATACAGGAGGTCGAATGAACCTACAACAACAAGTAAATAATGTAGCAGCACAGGGTCGTTATGGCGATTCAATGCTGATGCATGTTAATCCAGCAGAAGTGCGAGGGCTATCACAGGTAGCACCAATAACAATTAATCCAGAAACAGGACAGCCTGAAGCTTTCCTACCTTTCTTAGCGCCATTATTAGGCAGCTTTTTAGGTAGTGCTGCTCTTACAGGAGTAGGAGCAGGAATCTTTGGTGCAGGGGGTCTTAGTTCTCTAGCAGCAGGAGCTTTAGGTTCAGGACTTGCACAATGGGCAGCCACTGGAGATATAAAGAAAGGATTACTTGCTGGTATAACAGGTTATGGTATTGGTTCTGCATTGCAAGGCGCAGGTGCAGCAGCAGCAGGAACAGGGGAAGCAGCAAAACAAACCGCAGCATTAACAACAGATGCTACAAATACGCTCTTACAAGACCCAACTATGGTAACTCAAGGAACGCAGGCGCTTAATACAGCAGGTCAAACAGCGCTTAATACAACAATGGCTGCAGGTCAACCAGGAATACAATATGCAGGACAAGCAGCAGCAGATGCTTATACAGGCGCAGGAACAGGCGCTTTAAAAGACGCTTTCTCAGGTACATTTGGGGAAGGTATGAAAAACTTGGCAGCAGGTGCTTCTCAACCAATGGCTATGGCAGGTATAGCAGGCGGCATGGCTCCAACTGCAGTTATGGAATCGGAAGAGCTATTTGCAAGACAGACTGCTCAAATGGAAAAAGACGAAGAAGAAAGAAAAAGACAGATGTGGTTAGATTCCCCAGAGCCTATCCTTTATTCCGCACAAGGTGGACCCACCAATATGGATGAGTCACTTATGATGGATGTAAATTTATTAAGTGGCGCTATGAATGCTGGCGGCAGAACTGGCTATGATTATGGCGGAGAAATTGGGTTTAGCGGTGGCTACAATGGTCCTAATACGTTTTCAGGAGACCAACAGCGTTTTACTCCTGCCAGACAAGCTTATGATATAAACCCTGCATTTATGGCAGGCTTCCAACCTGAAACTATGTATTTTCAACCTAATACTATAAATCAACCAGCAACAGCTACTACAACAGGTGGAATGCCTATACTCAATGATCCTTATACTGGAAGTCAAGGTGGATATAATACGATGGGCGTAGCAGAAGCTCCGCTTCAGACAATAGACCCTTACGCTGCTTATACTGGATCAGCTCCTCAAGGCTTAGTTGAAACAGGTTTTAATCCAGTTCCAGTTCCTGAGCTTCCTGTGGCTCCAGTCACGCCCCCAGGTACACCTCCAGGTACACCTCCAGTTACACCTCCAGTTACACCTCCTTGGGTTGATCCTTGGGATAATCCTTATGACATACCTTTTGAGCTTGGTGATTTAAGAGATTTAGAAGATAAATATGGTATATCTCCAGGTGATTTTATGCCAAATGGAGAAGGAGATTTTGATCCATCTACTTTTGATCCATCTGGTTATAATTTACCTGACTTAACAAACCTTGATCCTGATACGTTTAATTTACCTGATGGAAATACATTTACACCACCAATGCCTGAAGATTATGGAATGAATAACACGCCATTTTCTCTTATGCAACCACCGATGCAGCCACCTGCTATGATTCCAGAACCTATACAACCAGTAATGCAACCGCCTAGTGTCGGTACACCACCACCATATCCTATGGGGCAAAATCCCTATGAATCACCAATAGTTCCTGGAGAGTTCCAGGAAGCACAAGGGACTCCAGTGGGTTTAAACCCTGATGGTACTCCTTATACCTCACCTTTACCTCTCGCTGCTCCTGGAGTTCCAGTAGGTCCAACACCTATGCCTCCATCAATAATGCAGCCACCAGCAATGCCCACACCACCAGGGCTAGTTAGCACTCCTTTAGCGCCAAGTGATAAACCAATGCTAGGAACTGGAGACCCAAGTAAGCCAAAACCTGGAGACCCGCGTAAGCCAGAAACACCAACTGTAGGAAACATATCAACAAATGAAAATGGACATACTGCCGATGAAATTCGGGATATGATTGTAGGAACAGCCCCAATGCCAGCAGGTGTAAATTATAACATGGCAGATGCTCAACAATTACAAGCTCAAGACGCTAGCCTTATAGAACAACCAAGTTCGCCAGTGCGCCCAACAAGAGGCGGAGGCGGAAGAGGCGGAAGAGGCAGAAAAGCAGAAGGAGGAGAAACTGGTAATATAATGCAAGACCCTATTACTCAAGAAGTTGTCTTGTTTATTACAGGAGAGTCAGATAATCAACAAGCTGTTAATGATTTTGTTACCAAATATGGTGCTGAGACATTCGCACAACTAAGAGATTATGTACTAAAAGCTCTTACCAATGAGAGCGTTCAGACAGAAGGACAAATAGAGGGTGTTGGCAACAGTGGAATGGCTGATGACATACCTGGAATGATAGGTGCTAATGAAAAAATAGCCGTATCACAAGATGAATTTATTGTTCCTGCTGATGTAGTTTCGGCTTTAGGCGATGGCAGTTCTGATGCTGGCTCTAACGAACTTTACGCAATGATGGACAGAGTAAGGCAAGAAAAAACAGGAACTACTAGACAAGCACCTAAGTTAGCTAATGCTGGAGGTTTGTTGCCAAGATGAATCAGCCCGCAGTAAAACAAGAAGCTAGTGAAGAATATAAGGTTTCTTTAATTATGCCTGACCAGTTAATGATAATATGGGATGATGTAGAAAAATATTTAAGGAAGTCTTGTAAACGATCCAAAGGAAGAGTAACAACCCAAGATATACTTTATCAATGTCTTAATAATGAAGCTTCTTTATGGATTTCTTTTGACACAGGTAATTTAAAAATAATCGGATGTGCCGTAACTCAGATTAGCGATTATCCTTCAGGCAAAAGAATGCTTAATTTAGATCATGTTGCTGGCAAAAATATGTCTAGTTGGTTCGATGATGGTTTAAAAATTTTAGAAAAGTGGGCTAAAGATAATAAATGTAGCGGCATTGAAGGTGTTGGTAGAGAAGGTTTTTGGAATTGGATTAAAGACAGAGATTGGGAAAAAACAGCAGTTTGTTTTGAATATAATTTTGAGGAAATAAAATGAGAAGATTTAAAGGCGGAGGTGGTAGTAGTTCACCACCACCACAAGAGGTAACAACCACCACATCTAATCTGCCCGATTATGTAGAACCTTATTACAAGAGACTTTTACAAAGGGGTGAAGCAGAATCTTTACAGGGATATACGCCTTATGGTGGACAGCGTTTAGAATACTTTTCACCTGATGAATTAACATCACAAGCAATGGCGCGTGGGTTTGGTACTGCGGGAACACCACAAGAATTTACTGATGCCTCTAAAAGATATGGCGATCAAGGAAGTATTGCAGGAGAATATGCTGCAGGCGATGTAAGTTCTGGTTATCAAGCAGGAGCAATGGGACCTGGCTTTCAAGGTTCTACTTATGGGAGTGGCTATCAAGCAGGTAAATTTGATCCAGGCTACCAAGCAGGGGCAATGGGTCCAGGCTATCAAGCGGGATCAATGGGTCCAGGTTATCAGGGCGCTACCTATGGAAGTGGTTATCAAGCAGGTACATTTGACCCGGGTTATCAGGCTCAACTAAGGGATTCTCAATATCAAGTAGGACAAGGACCTGCGAGCTATTCTCCAGAACAGTACGAAGAAAACATACAGAGGTTTATGTCTCCGTATCAGCAAAATGTTACTGATATACAAAAACGAGAAGCTAGAAGGCAATCTGAAATATCAAGCAAAGGCATACAAGATGCTGCTTCTTCATCAGGCGGATTAGGTGGTTATCGTGAAGCTATTATGCAATCCGAAAGAGAAAGAGGTTTATCTCAACAATTAGGAGATATTCAACAACGAGGATCACAAGCTGCTTTTGAAAGTGCACAACAGCAATTAGAAAGAGAAAGAGGAGCAAGCATGGGCGCTGCCCAATTTGGTTTGCAAAGATTTGGCGCTTTAGAACAAGCAGGACAATCACAAGAACAAATGGCTCAACAAGCATTTAATGCTGGGCAGTCAGCAAGACAACAGGCTGCACAAATGGGAATGACGGCACAACAACAAGAAGATGCAGCTCGTCAAGCCCAAGAGAAATTCGGTCAGAGCGCTTTTGGACAAACACAACAAGCAATGCAAGCATCAGGATCGCAAGGTATTCAGGCTTATCAGGCTGGAGAACAAGCCAGACAAGCATCAGGATCACAGGGAATCCAAGCCTATCAAGCTGGAGAACAAGCCAGACAACAAGCAGCATCTATGGGTATGACCGCGCAACAACAAGAAGATGCCGCCAGACAGGCTCAAGAAAAATTTAGTCAAAGTGCTTTTGGACAAACGCAGCAATCAATGCAGGCTCAAGGCGCACAACAGATACAATCCTATCAAGCAGGTGAGTCAGCAAGACAGCAAGCTGCTAAGTTGGGATTATCTGCGGAGCAAATTGAACAAGCAGGCAAACAAGCTGAAGAGAAATTCAGACAAAGTGGTTATGATTTATCTAGTCGTTATAATCTAGCAGCAGCTCAAGGGCTAATGCAATCAGGGCAAGGAATACAGCAAGATGCTATTTCTAGAATGCAAATGCTAGAAAATATAGGAAGGCAGCAAAGAGCATTAAGACAAGCTGGTTTAGACATGGGGTATCAAGATTTCTTAGGTCAAAGAGATTATACCCAACAACAACTTGGTGGGTTCAGTAACCTATTAAGAGGTGTGCCAGTGCAGCCTCAACAAAACATAAGCACTTATCAACAACAACCTGGATTATTCCAAACCGCAGTAGGTGCAGGATTAAGTGGTCTTGGTTTATATAAAGGGCTGGGAGGATAGATGGCTAATTTAGTACAAGTAGCAGAAGAATTAGAATATGTGCCAAAGGATCAGTTGATCCAAATGAGCCAGAATCCTGAATCTCGATACCCACAATATTTGGTGTTAAGCGAAATACAACGCAGAACACAGATGGAAAAAATGTATAACGCACAAGAAGCGTCTATGAATCAGCCACAAACAACTGTCGCTGAAGAAGTAGTAGCTGATTTTGCACAACCACAAGGTTTAGCAGGCATGAATGCTGAGGGTCCAGCTAACGCTGGAGCTTTCTCTCCTGAAGCCATGCCTGCGACTCCTATGCAAATGGCAGCAGGGGGCGGTAGAGTTGGCTATCAGAATACAGGCACTACATCTATAAGCGATGGCAATGCTACATATTCTACATTTAGTGGACCAAATGCTAGATTACAATTATTAGCTAGCTTAGGAATTGACCCGACAGAAATGTCAGAGCAAGAAATTCAGCAAGCAATATTGTTTGCACAATCAGCTCCAATAGAACAAGAACAATTACCAACTGTAGATACTGGCGTTAATCAACCAGTAGATTTAACAGGAGTGCCTTCTCCTAGCGTTCCTAGCGTTGATTCAGTAGAAGAAGATAGTTGGTTAGATAGAGCAAGGAGTTGGGCTAGCGAAAGATATACAGATGAAGGAGAAGGACTAGGCTCTGTTGATTGGAGCAATGTCTTATTGGATGCGAGTTGGGGTATTCCTTTTGGTGGCGCAGCGCTGGGAACTGCTAGAATAGGTAGTAGACTAGGTAGGCTTGGTTTAGGTGCAGCAAGGGCTAACTGGGGTTCTGGTGCCATGCAACAAGGAGTAAAAAATGTACCTAGTCGTATTAGACAATGGATTAGTCCTTTTCGCTCTCCATTAGTTACGAGAGCTAATCCAAGAGTAGTACAAGGACCTGGGTTTTCAATGAGAGGTGCTAACGTTCCAGCTAGACTGCCAAGTGTTACCAGAATTGGTCTCACAACGACAGCTCTTGGTGGCGGAAATATGATTAATAATTATTTGAGTGAAGATGAGATTATTGCTTCAAATGAAGATGAACAAGTAATTGTTGAATCAACCCAAGATAAATTAAACAAACTGTTGGCTGATATTAATAAAACACAAGATACAGGCACAACTGAGAAAAAAGGATTAGATTCATTCTTGCCACAAGTTGAAGGCTTAGATATGGCACAACTTGGCGGCATTATCATGGGCGCTAGAAACATGAGCGAACTAGGTGCTGGTATTGCTGGTCTTGCTGGATCAATACAAGACAGAAGAACGAAAGAAAAATTAACAGAGATTCAAGGGGGTTTATATGAAGCACAAACAGCTAAATATGAAGCTGATGTAGAATTTATGGAACCTAATCAATTAGTAGAGATTCTGCAGAATCTTGAAGATATGCTGAAATTAGAATTGGAAAGCGGTTCGGGAGATCGAGTAGCACAATTACAAGCACAATATGAGGCGGCTTATAAAAGATATGCTGAAGTAATGGGGATTCCATTTACAACAGAAGCAGAGCGAATGCAGCAGGCTTTAGAATCAGCAAGAAGGCAGTAAGGAAAATTAATAATGTCTATATATAAAGCTCCAGACGGAACTGAATATAATATACCGATTGATCCTGGAGAAAGAGATTATTTTGCTAAGGCAGTGCAATCTGCTTATGGCGAAGATATAAATCAAACAACAATACTAGGACAAGCTAAAGAGGCTGCAAAAGCATTTCCAAGAGAAGTTGTATCAGGTTTCCAGAGAGTTCCTACAGGTCTTGCTCAATTATTTGACATTGGTAACGATAACCCAATGACAAAATCTTTCGAGAGACAACAAGAAGAATGGAGAACTGAGGGTCCTTTTGCTGGTGATCCAGCTTATCAAGATTTATACAGCACTAAAGTTGCAGGTGGTTTAGGTTCTTTCGTTCCCTTTTTAGGCGCAGGCATAGCTGGAAGAGCTTTAGCTGCTAGGGGAGTGGGTGCAAATCTACCTAGATTTTTAAAACCACAATGGACTGTGCCTTACACTTTTGCTGGACCTTCTGGTATCAGTGAACAAAGTGAGTTTTTACAGCAAGCTAGAGATGAAGGTAAAGAAGTAGGACCAATAGCAGAAATTTTTGCAGAGCTTGGTGGAGCTGCAATAGGAGCTACGGAACTACTGCCAGTAGAAAGATTGCTAAAAAGAGTGCCAAAAAATGCGTTGAATTATCCTGAAGTAAGAAGGATGCTTCGATCTGCGATACAACAAGCTGGAATAGAAGCTGGTCAAGAAACCTTTGCTGGTATATCACAAAGACTCTTAGCGCGTGGCTTATACAGTGATGATTTGCCTTTAACAGAAAGTGTTTGGGATGACTTTACAGTAGGCGGTGGTGTTGGCTTTATAGCTGATGTGGTTGTCAACTCTGTATCAAGAAGAAGCAGAGGTAGAAATTATTTAAAAGATGCTGAACAACGTGCAAGAGATAACAGAGTTAATCTTAATTCAGAAGGTAAATTTGAAAGAGGAGTTGCCCAAGGAACTCTTCAAGAGGTACAAGATCAACCTGTTGTAACTAAGCCAGAAATACCAATCCCTGCTTTAGTGGGTATTCCGCCCAGCTTAGAAGTTATCCAAACGCCTGATAGCAAATTTTCTATTGTCGATTTAAACGCAGTAGAAAACCCAGTATTAAAGCAATTTGAAGGCGAATCTGATGCTCTTATATTTAAAAATAAAGAGCAAACAAATTACGAAAGAAAAAAACTTAAAGTTGATATAGACAATGCGGCTTATGCTTTGGGTATGCCAGATAGTGCGTCTGCCCTAACTGTTGGTAGCACCATTCTTGATCCAAACATTTCTCAAATTAACTTACAGAGCTTAATGGAATTTGATTCCAAGCTTTCTGAAGATAATAAAAAACAATTTGCTGCTGAAAGAAAAGAAGCTGGATGGTTTGGAAAGAATGTTCCAAGCGAAATGATTGAGCGTAAAAGGTCTTTTCTTAAAAAAACCAGCAACTATCTTAATAAAAAAGGATTAGACCTAAAAGCCAGCTATTCAATGGCAGAAGCAAAGAAAGCTTTATCTGTAAAAGATTATAATTTCCTTCTAAACGATATGTCTAATATTGTTTTTCAGCAATCTGAATCAACTGGAGAACCCTCTATAACTGCTGATAAAGAAAAGCCTAATGTAAATCTAAAATACATTAAGGATATAGCAGCCTCCAAAAATATTGATTTAGATTTCAAAGACCCTGCGGTTAGATACGCAGCCCTTCAGTGGACTGGCACCGCTAATATGTCAAAAACGAGGAATCGTGGCGTAAAAGAATTATTCTTAGCACGACTTCACTCTATCCCCAAGTTCAATAACCGAACTAAATTCCCAGACTTTAGACCTAGAACATACACGGCACAAGATGTTGCCAATTTTGTTGCGTCTATGGGAAGCAGAAACGTCCAATTTACTGTTAATGATCTTTTAAAGGTTGGGGTTACAGCTAAAGATAAAACTGCTACAGAACAATTTGTTAATGATTTAGTTGATAGTGGCAGAGCAGAAAAGATTAAAAATACTAATCAATATCAGATTAGAAAGAACCATGAGTTTGATATTGCCAGGAGAGCAGAGGGTTTTGATGAGACTCCAGCAGAGTTTGGCAACAGACTTAGAAACGAAGGAAAACTTCCAGAAGAAACCATACAACAATTAGTCGAACAAGAAACTACAAGACAAAGAAGAGTGTTGCCCCCAGAAGAAGTTGAATCTAAAGCAATTAAATTTAACGAGGCGGTAGAAGAAGGCAGAACAAACGTATTTGCCAGAGAGCTTAAAAAGATATTAGAGGAAAGAGGGTTAAGAGAAACAGGAGTTATTGTTAGCAATGATATTCTATCTTCTTCAGCGTTAGCTAGAACCCCACAAGGAGAGATCGTCTTTGATCCGAGAGGGCTAAGACAAACAGCAACAGAGGGTGCTGTCGAGGGAGAATATGATAAGAACACTGATATTATATTTCTTTCATTAAATGCCGTTAATCCAGATGGAAATGCCTCAACAGATCAGATAAGAGAAAGATTACACAAAGTTTTAGACCATGAAATGATACACGCCTTGCGTGAAAAGGATTTGATTACTGAAAAGGAATATCAATATCTAAGAAAAGAAGTTAAGCGAAAAAAGGTGCCTCAAGGATTTGATCCAAGCTTTAAAGGTCGCTCATTCTATCAACGTGCAAAAGCGATGAATGAAAAGAGAGGAGATTTAGTAGGTCGAAACGAACAGTTTAAAGAAGAGCTTTATGTAGAAGAAGCTATTGCAGAAATGTATAGATCAAGAAACTTTAAACCTGACATAGCACCTAAGGCAGAAGGTATCTTTAATAAGATAGTTGAGTTCTTTAGGTCTATGGGTCAAGCAATGCGTACTTCTGGATTTAAAAAAGCATCAGATGTGTTTTCTGAAATTGAACAAGGAAGAGTTGGCGCAAGAGGAAGAGGGGAAATAAGGACTCTACGAGAGCTAGACAAACTAGCACCCGAAGCAGTTGATGCTCCTATCATAGAAGAGTTTAGAGAAGGTGAAGCGCCTGTTAATGAACCTACTGACGTAGTTACTATAGGCGAAAGCGGAGGGATCGCTACTCCTGTAACTACATTTGAAGATGTCGAAGCTGATATTGATCCTATAACTGGGGTTGTGATTTCTCCTAGTGGTTTAGGTCGTACTGGAAGCTCAATATTTAATTTTAGAGGACAAACCAAAGAACAACTAGAAGCTCAAAGAGCAGCCATAATACAAGAGTTTGGTTATGGTCATGTAAAGAGTGAAGATGTTTTAACATGGCTGTCTAAAAATGCACCAAGCAGAGACTATAAAGTTATCGCTGATAGGCTTTTAACGCAAGTTAAAAAACTAAGGCGAATGAAAAAAATAGATTTTCAGTTTCGTATTATTACAAAAGGCACTGACCGCTTATCAATTCCAGGTCATACAGGAGGATCGCTTAATTGGCATGGAGTTTCTTATGCTCCTTTTTCTTATGAAGGCGGGACTAGACAACAAGTTTATATTGCTGACAGAGGAAACCCAAGAGGGGAGACAAGAGCAAAAGTAGATGGCGTTAATCTTGAAACAGTATTGCATGAGCTAGTTCATCAAGCAACGCAAGCCGCAACTTATGACTTTAATATTGATGCTAAAACAAAAGAAAATTTAGCAGAATTGGAGAAAATAAGAAAACGAGTAAGAGAAGAAATTAATGCAAGAAAACGAGCTGGCGAGAATATAGATCATTATGTTCAATACGGCACTAAAAACGTACAAGAATTATTAGCAGTAGGGTTTACTGACAGAGAGTTTCAAAAGTTTATGGAATCAATACCATATTCTCCTAGAGGTAAAAAATCATTATGGGATAAGTTTACTGAAACTTTAAGGAAGCTTCTTAATATTCCAGCCAAGCAAGGAACTGCGTTTTCAGAGTTTTTATTGCAAGCTGGAAGAATTACTAACCTTAGCCAAAAACAAATTGCACCTCTTCTTGGAGGGCGGGAAATGTCAGGGCGTGTCGATTTCGGTCCCCCTGTTGCTGATTACGAAATAAGAAAAAGATTTACTCCTGAACAGGAACAAGTCCTAGACCAGCTAAGTGCTTTAGAGCAAAAAATAATTCCACTTGAATCAGAGAAGAATCAAGAGGGATCGTTAATGAGTTCGGCTAATCTAAGAAAATTAAATATTAGATTAAGCAAACTCTACGCTGAAAAAGATTCACTACAACAACAGCTTGATAGATTACCTGAAGCAGAGCCTGAACAGGTGCCTTTATTCTCAAGAGGAACAAGATATGTAGACGACAGGAACACCAATGAGAACATACAGCTCAGAGAAGCCACAGAGAAGGCTGTAGAGGTTGTTAAGAAAACTCCTAGAGGTGAGGTGCCATATTACAATGTAAACGCCTCTGATGTAGCTTTAAAGGCTGCCATCGACTTCAATGAGGATGCCACTGCAAAAGCGCCTGATGACATACCTAATTTTTCCAGAGCGCCATTACCAGGCTTTGTTCAAGAAATAGCTGACAGAATAGGACAGCCTGAACATAAACCGACTAAATCTTCTGGGGCAAGATTAATAGATATAGCTAGTAATCCTGTGCCTAATGTAAGAAAAGCATTTAAAGGATTTAGAACAGCTATTGTTGATAAGTTAGACCCAATCGTTAAAAGGGAAATGCAGTTTGCTCAAGAAGATGAACAAACATTGCTATTAAATAATACAGCAGATACGGGTGCAATAGCTGCACTTAGATTAGCTGATAGAGCAAGGGGAATTTTTCAGGGATTGCTTATGCGTGGTTATGCTAGCGATACAATTGACGGAGTAAGCTCATTAACCAATGTTAAGCAATTAGAAATAAGCACAAGATACAATCCATTTATAGATGGCAACACTGGAACTGGTGGGTTAATGCAAATAACAGCGCCTCTTTTTTCTGATCCAAGTGTTGATTTAGAGGGTGTGTTTGCGGTTTACGGAAAGCTTAAAAGACAAAAGAGTTTAAACGAACAGGGCAAAGAGATAGCCTCACCGATTACTTCGCAAGATATAGAAGCTATTACAGAAATAGAAGCCCGCTTTCCTCAAGTGGTAGAGGTCTATAACAATTATCAATTATGGAACAATCAATTGATTACATTTGCTGAATCTAAGGGTTTATTAAGTCCAGAACAATCTGAAATGTGGAGAGAACATTCCAGTTATTATCCGTTCTATAGAGACATGGTGGATGAAACAGGTGATATTACTGCACCAAAAATAGGTGGGGGTATGTTGCCTAATAATCCTTTGAATATAATAATGAAGGGTTCCGAAAAAGAAATAAATGTTCCGCCATTAGAGGCTATAGCAAGAAACTCATTGTCTATATTAACTGCCTCCATGAAAAATGATGGTGCAGCAAAACTGATGAGAGACTTCGTTGCAAACGGAATGGCTCAAAAGGTTTCGGCAAAAGAAGCCTCAGGAAAAATCTCAATACCAGTATTTGAAAATGGTAGAAAAGAATTTTACTTGGTTGATGATATAGAGGTCTACGAAGCCATGAGAGGTATTGGCGGTGTGGGTACAGACTTTATTACAAAAGTCTTACAAATCCCTTCAGGAATATTAAGAGATACAGTAACCCGTGATCCAGGATTTATCATGGTCAACTTACTCAGAGACACTCTCTCTAGTGCTGTTACTGCTGGTAATATTGGATTGGGCGAAGGAAACTTTACGCCCATTATAGATACATTTAAAGGCATGGTTAGTGATATGTCAGACTTAGAAAAGTTTGGCATTATTGGTGGTTATGATTTTGCTAATGATGAAGGTAGTGTTGTCGACTTAATGGCTAGAGCCAGAAGAGCTGAAGGACTAACACCCGATAACGGAATAACAGCTCAAGATGCCTTCTATAAAATATGGGATGGCTTAGGTGGTTTAACAACCAAGTCAGACGGGGCTACTCGTTTAGGTGTTTATAAGGCGGTTTATAACAACTTGATTGAAAGGGGTTATACAGAAGCGCAAGCACAATCTGAAGCCGCCTATCAAGCGCTAGAGATTATAAACTTTGGACGCAGGGGAAACTCTGTCTTGTTCAGGTATATAACATCAGCTATTCCTTTCTTTAATGCAAGAATACAGGGTCTTGATGTCTTGTGGCGTTCAGCATCAGGGCAATATTCTGCAATAGAAAAACAACGAGAAGGGGAGACCCTAAAGGACGTTCAAAAAAGAATACAGAGGGGTTTCCTCACAAGAGGCGGTCTTATGTTTGTAATTACTGCTATTTATTATGCAATGGTTTCTGATAGAGATGAATACAAAGAAGTAAAACGGGAAATTAGGGATGATAACTGGCTAATACCAACTCCATTTGATTACACAATTAAGCTACCTATTCCTTTTGAGGTTGGTATGTTGTTTAAAGCGATACCCGAAAGGCTTATAGATGAGTTTTTAGGTAGACAAGTAGAGGCAAACCCGTATGAATCTTTGAGAAGGCAACTCGGAACATCAGCTAATGTACCCTTTATAAGCGGAGACATAGGAATACAGGCGGTTAAGCCTTTATTTGAAGCTGTTACTAATAGAAACTCTTGGACTAACACAGAGATAGTTCCGTACTACAAACAAAAAGAATTGCCCGCATACCAGGCTCGGCAATCAACAAACGAAATTGCGAGGCTCATAGGCGAAGGTTTGAATATCTCTCCAATGAAGATAGAGCACGTCTTAAAAGGTTATACAGGGACTCTAGGAGGCTACTTACTAGACCTTATGGATGTAACAGCTAGGAGAGTGACTGGCACGCCTCTTATGCCAGCTAACATCAACAGCATTCCATTAATCAAAAGGTTTTTAATTGACAATGACAAGGGCGGAGGACTGCAACAATCTTTCTATGAATTAAGAGAGGAAGTTATGGGAGCTACTGCCACCATTAATGATCTAAGAAATCAGGGCAGAATGGATGAATTAGCCGCTTACAGAGAGCATCATAAGGGCTTGCTTAATGCGAAGGGTCAGGTTAATGCTATTAATAGGTTTATGACAAATTGGCGAAGGCAAAGAGACAGGCTTTTAAGAAGAACAGATTTATCCGCTATGGTTAAAGCAGATATGATTAGAGACTTAGAAACAAGAAGAGATAAGCGATTAGCTATTGTTCCTGCGCTCAGACAAAAAGCTGACGTTCCAAGAGTTTCTTTGGGTAATTAAATCAGCGATCATTTTTTCTTCCTTTAAGAGTTTCAGTCTAAAGAAATCCCCATGTTCAGGATGTTTAGCGTGGAATAGGCGGGCATAAAAGCAAATGTAATCATTACTGATTTTAAACTCCCCACCTTTTGTTTCTATCTCCCTGTTCCACCTTATCCTGTTCACTATTGCCCAATGAGAATAGTGCCCCCTTCCTGAGTTAATTGCCTCTAGGGTATATTCCCTAAACTTATCCCATACTTGAGGATTCTCCTTATGCCACCCCCACCATTTCTTTTTTCTTTCCTCTAGCTGTTCCTTTAATTGGGCTTCAAGCATCATTTTCATCCTCCATTCTACTAAGCGCCTCTTGTTGCTTTAGTAGTTCTTCTTCGTTTAGTTCTTCTTTAAACAACCCCACAAAATGTTCAGCCTCTACTAAGACTAGCGGTTTACTTCTATTCCTTTTAATAACCACCAATGGTTCATATCCCCTACAATTCTCTTCGGCTTGTGCATAAGCCTTCCACACATTTACTGCCTCCTGGTTTTTACATTCAATAGAATAAGGAAAGCGGTTTCTTGAAAGCCTCCCCATAATAATATCCTCCCCCTGACTTCCCATCGGTCTTGACTCCATATCTTCCTCATCCAACTCCAATACATCTACAAGCAACTTGGTAAACCATTGTTGTAATTTTCTGCCTTTTGCTTTTGCGCTACTTGTTTTCATTTTTTTTCCTTTTATTTTTTTAACCTATTGCTACGTTATACGCTCCTGTAGTGTGGGAATTATTGACCAGTAAATAATATTTTCTTAGCTGCGTCATCGCTGCGGCTCCAGGATTAAAACGGAAGATCATCTAAATACCCATATTTTTCTTGTTCTTTAAGTAGCTCTTCAACTTGTTTAAGAAGCTCCTTTTCCGTTCCATAGGCTTCTTCAAATCGTTTTTTATAGGGATGTCGGCTTATCGGTTCTTTATCGCCACCCTTTCTGTGATGCTCAAAGCATAGGGGTAAAATCTTTAAGTGTGCGTTAGGTTTGGTTTTGCCTTGAGTATGATGAATTTCTGCGGGGTTACTAAACCCTTTGTTTAGGCAAACTATGCATCCAAGCTCAACAACATCAGCCATGTGGCTTGCCTCTACCATGTTTGGTTGTCTACCTTTAAGCGCCATATCTCCGTCTTTCTTCTCTGGCGTTTACCATTTTAGTTCTCCATTCTTCAAAGCCTATTTCTAGGGCTTTAAGACCCACCTTTAAAGCAGACAGAGCGCCTTTTGCTACACCCATCTTTAACCTTGATTGGTACAGTTCATCTTGAGATTCTGCCCATGTCTCTTGACCTGAATGTGTTTTCACTCCGTTTCCTAATGCCCTTAACTTCAATGTTGCTTGCAGTTTCTTGACTTCTGCCTCGCACTTAAAAACTTCGTATTCTGTTTTCTCTATTAGGGGAGCAAGTTTCCTAATTTGGTGCATCCATGATTCTTCAATCGGTATCGTCATCTCTTCTCTCCTGAAATGCTTGTTCTTCTCTGCCCGCCAATGTTTCGCATATAACATCCTCAAAGTTTTGTATCTTAGTTAGCAAGCTATCCTTTTGAAGTTCACCCAAAGGCTCAGCTTTGATGATCGCTTTCACGTTCATTAATATTTCTATATACCCGTCATAGGTTTTAACTTCATAACCTTCGTGGTTTACCATTTCACTCATCTTTTAGTACCTCTCTTGTTTCTTTTGCCCATAGAAAAACTTAGTCCTTGTAGCCTTTCTTTAACGGAATAGGTCCCGTAGATGTCAGTGAAAACCCGCCTGGAGTCGTGTTCTGAATATGGCTTTTCACCCATGTCTCTATATTCTTTGTCGTTCATTAGCTTCCATGTTGCATAGTTTGACTCGTATGAAGCTTCTGTGTTGTATTTAAAAACATCACTCATAATCTACGCTCCCAATAAGTTCTTGGTAGTTTTTAGGGTCAGATAACCCTTTGTGGAATCTTGGTATTAACCAAGATATTAACTTAATCTTTCTTTTCATTAATAAAAGAGAGCGGATTTCTCCGCCCTCTTCTTTGGGTAGCCTAGAACGGGATGTCATCATCGAAGTCATCCACTTCTGGCTCAGGCGCTGGCGCTGGAGGAGGCGCTGGCTCAGGTTGCTTTTGTAGTTGAGGAACATCCAAGCGGGCATACTTGTATTCGTTGCCGTTCTTAGAGGTTCTATCCCATAAGGCGACTCTAAGTTCCACGCTATCGGCTCGATCCTCTTTGATTTTGGTTACTAACTCTTTTAAGAGTCCTTTAGTTAGTGCTACCTTGCCCGTCCAATCAGGCTGTTTTTCAGTCTGTTTGTAGTTATTGGTATAGATTGCCCCATCTGATTGCAGTCTTTCTTCGTATGCCATAGTTTACTCCTTGTTATCTTGACTATTAGTTTTGCTTTCCTCTACAAGAGAGTTAGCGTGATTTTTGAAAATAATATCTAGTTTCTCTTTGTGTTCAGGGAAATTAGATTTCAATCTTCCTATTGCTTCTTTATTGGCTTTATAGAAACCAGTTAATGCTTCTCTAGTATCTTGTATAACAATTAGTTTCTCTGTTGCCTCTAAAAAAATATCCGCCCAAGCCTCATCAAAGGTTTCCTCTGTTGCTTCGGTTTTAGGCTCTTCTTTCTGCGCCTTTTTGGGAGGTGTCTTTTTGTCTTTAGGTTGTTCATCCTTTTCTTCACTCGGAAGATGATCGTCCCAAACAGCAAAGACACTCATGCCTAAGCCAAACATTGCGAGATTCTTAACTAAGCACCTCATCCTGTTGTCATTCACTTGTCTAGCGTTAGGATTAACAACAGCATTATTCTTATAGTCCATAATTGGGAGAGCCATACTTCTAGTATGACCTTCAATTTGCACTTTAGTTATAACCTCAGCAGTCCCGTCAGGCAAAGTTCTATAAGGCAGTGCCTCGTAATCAACAAACGTATATTCTGCTTGTGGGTAATGCTCCATTAAAAGCATCCAAGCTCTTGACCATGACAAGTAGGTAAGTTTCATTTTCTCTTCGGTGTGTTTTGAAACATCCACGTTATACAAGGTTTCCCATATCTCTTTAAAAGTTAAATCATTCATCGGTTTTCTCCTCCTGATATTGATTACAAAATTCAGCCACAGGACAATAGCTTTCGCATCTAACTGACTTTCCTAAAGCCACCTCAACACTCAAGTTTTTCTCGTCCTTATGACCACTCATATACTTATCAGCCTCCTCTTGAGAGTCCAAGACACGCAAGGCGCTCTTTCTACCCTTCTTGATTACTCTGTAAGTATCTTCTTTCTTCCATCTGTCAGCATCAGAACACTCAGGCAAAATGCCATTGATGAGATACTCTGCTTCTGCTTCTTGATGTAATGAAACTCTTTCTTCTATAAAACTTTGTTGTTCTTCGTCTGTCCACATTGGGATATTAATGACTGAAACTGGTGCGGGAGGATAGTCACCTCCGCTACGTTGGTGTTGAAACTTTGACCAATCCCTGCTGATTGCTATAATATTTAACTGGTTAATAGTTTTCCTGGAGTTCACTCGGTTGAGCCACGCATAACAATTTAATTGTTGTTCCCACTCTGGTTTGCCTTCTTTCAATGCATTAACAACTGTCCAAACAGAAGTTACTTTGTAATCCTTTAAGATGCCATCCTCTACAGCAATGCTGTCGGTCTGCCCACTTATGCGCCATCCCCCCACTTCCCCAAACATTCTTTCTTCGGTTAGAGTTCCTTCTTTGCCTTCGTTTGCTCTTTCTAAAATGGTATGCACACTCTGACCCAAGAGAATCCATATCCTCTCAGATATATCCGCAGTAAGTTCTTCGTGATGATGCTCGCTCAAAACAGATATTTGAGGAGGTTGTAATAATCCAGTTACTGATTTAACTGAATCGCCTTTAGAGTAGCTGTCGTTCTCTACTGCTCTAATGATCTCTATTGGTATGTTATGTTTGTTTGTGTATTTCATCGCCCCCGTCCTTTGAAGAGTTTTTAATAAGTCTTTTTAAGTACCACTCTGCTTTCTTTAAATCTTCTACCCCGTTTTTGATAGACCACCTGTGCATATACTTCTTCACATTAAATTCAAGTCCACCTTCATACCTTTCTTTGCTCATGCTGGCTTTTGCATAGTCAATAAACTCTATCTCTGTATCTTTGTAGTAAGGCGGGTTGATTTTATCCATTTAGAGCCTCCATATTCCCACTCCATCTTCCATCTGCCTGACAGTAAACTTCTTGCTTGGGTTCTTGTGCCTATACCTAAGAACAAAGTTTCTTATAATTTTTACTTCTTGTGCTATTTTTGTTTTTGCCATGCTTATGCGGATGTGATCTCCGACTTCCATTGTGTCTAAAGGTATGTCATATTTTCTAGGCTTCCCTCTTCCTCGCGGTAAGGGAATGCCCCTGGTGATTTGAAACTTCATTATTCTAATTCTCCTGAGTTTATGTTAGTGTAATAAGGTTGGCTTGAGCTAACGCTCCTCTCTCGAAGGTATATATCATATATCTTTCTCTCTCATATAGATGATGTTTATATTAAGTATAAATGATGTGTTGATAATGTGCAACAAATGATTTATCATCTTCTAATGGATAAAAAGATGGTAATGTTGGATGGGTTAATAGTTAAACAAGCGGTCAGAGATGTTGCCTCAAAAAAACCAGAGCTGTCAGATCAGGCGCTTCTTTATTTTTATTCCAGAGACTTTTTAGATTTATGTGCGAGAAACAAGATAGACGGAAAAGCTATCACTCAAAGCGTAAAAGAATTAGTTGATTTCCCAATAATATCAAGAAAAAAAATAGCCAATGACATAGCGAAAGTCATTGATAATTCTTTTGTTGAGGAAGTAGTAAGTAAGTAGGAACTAGATAGTAGATACTTACTAAGTTTTTAAAAATAAGTATTTACTTATTAGTAAGTATATACGTCTATCTTAGGAGGATAAAAATGTTAAGTCAAGAGGAAAAAATAAATTGGTCTGATGTAGAAACTACCATTTACTCAGAAATATCTATCAATTCAAAGAGTTACGGGCAACACAAACTGTCTTGTCCAGCCTGTCGTCACACCAGAACAAAAAACAAAAGAGATAAACCACTGTCTGTCAACATTGATGGGAGTAAAATTATTTACCATTGTCACCACTGCGGAGTGGAGGGGCTGATTAACACGGAGAGAAGATTTGTAACAATGACTAAAAAAACAAACGGGAAAGGCACTGCACAGCCCAAAACAGTAAAGATTGCAGACAACAAAACATCAAGCAAGTCAGAAGAATGGTTACTTTCACGGGGAATAAGTTTAGAAACGGCAGAACGAGCTGGTTGTCTCCTCCTGGAAAAAAATAATAAACCAGTCATAGGTTTTACCTTTCCTCTGGAGGGTTCTGTGGATGAGTACGAAGCTGTTAAGTATAGATCAGCCAATGGAAGTAAGGATTTTTGGTGGGAAAACAACGCCACAAAGTTGTGGGGTAGGCAAGTTCATAATGACAGCTTGGAAACCATTGTTGATACCATAGTGATAACAGAGGGCGAGTTAGATTGTTTGGCGATTTTAGAAAGCTTTAAGAATGTAGCAAACATAGAAGTCTTTTCAGTTCCAAATGGAGCGCCATCCAAAATAACTGACCACAAGATTGACCCAAGCGAGGACGGAAGATTTAAGTATGTCTGGGAAGAGAGAGAAAAGTTTGAGAAAGCTAAGAGAATTATCTTGGCTACAGATTCCGATACTGCTGGTGATGTTCTAGCAGATGAGCTGTCTAGGCGACTTAATAAAGCAAGATGTTATAGAGTTGATTACAAAGGCAACAAAGATGCCAATGATTTATTGTTAAATTCAGATGCAGAAACCCTTAGGAAACAGATTCTAGGTGCAAAGCCGATACCTTTACATGGTCTGAACAACATAGAGTATTATGCTGAGGAGTTTCAGTCTCTTTATGAGTTGGGAAAACCAAAGGGAGTTTCCACAGGAATACAGTCAATTGATAATCTGTTTACGTTACAGACTGGGTATCTAAATATTGTTACAGGCTACCCTGGCGATGGTAAATCAGCGTTTATTGACCAGTTAATAGTTAATGTGGGCAAAACTTACGGGTGGAAAACTTGTTACTGTTCTTTTGAAAAACCGCCTTCCCTTCATGCAGTTCAATTGGCGCAAGTTTTAACAGGAAAGCCCTTTTTTGAGGGGCAAAATCCACGCATGACCCAAGAAGAAAAGGACTATTCTCACGACTGGATTAACGAACACATACTATTTCAAGACTATTCTGACTCAGGTATGCCAACAATAGAGGCAATACTAGATAAAAACGCCAGTGCAGTAATGAGATATGGAGTAAGGATTATCGTTATAGACCCATTTAACTTTATTCATAGTGATTATAGGGGTTTGGAAAGTGACATGGTTTCAAATATGTTGACCAAAGTGCAGTTGTTTTGTAAGCAACATGACGTACTTTGCTTTTTTGTCGCGCATCCCACGAAACCAGCAGAGCGAGGAAAAAAATCAGTTGTTACAGGGGTAGACATAGCAAAAAGCATGGCGTGGTTTTCAAAAGCTGATCTTGGCTTGACTGTTTATCGTGGAGAAAGTAATGTAGAGGTTCACTGTTGGAAGGCAAGGTGGGGTTGGCAAGCGAGAGTTGGCAAAACTTCACTAACATTTAACCCTTTAAATGGAAGATATGAAGAAGAGCAAGAAGTTGAAGATGACTTCGATTGGGACATCTGATATCCATGTAAATGATGTGGGAAATCCCTATCTCCACTCCAAACACCGAGTAGGAATAGCTAAATTTAAACAAGGAAACATGGGTCGAGCCATTGTTTTTGACCAACACTTAATAGACATTCTCTATAATGAAAAACACTTAGATGAAAGACAACACAATGTCTGTAATAAGTATTTATCTGTGATTATAAAAGGGATGCACTTATCGAACCCTTCGCTTGAAGAAAGAATATCTACTGGTAAATATTATATTGCTCCGCTTCCCAGGAGTTGTATTCTCATAAAAGTGCAAAGACATCTGAAAAAAACTTGCGGAAGAAAAGTAGAGAGTAGATTTTGGGTGCTAATGTCTGGCTCCCCTCGTAAAATAGGAGATCAAGACGTTAAGTTGATGAAAGTATGTGCTGAATCTTTATTGGGGTTCTATTATGTTAGCCAAGAGTCCCCTGTCTCTTTGTTTCAGCAAGCGCTCCTAAACCCGATTTAGTTTCTTCGTTTTTTATACTGACAGTCGCATTTTCTGTGGTTGGTGAGCCATTTGCATCATAACCGACAATCACTTCTTTAGTGGGTTGTGGTGTAATACCTAGTTCTTTAGCTTCTTTATGAATCAAATAGATTATCTGACTATTCCTAGACTTAACAGGCATTTCTACCTTTCTTATCGTTTCTAATAGTTCATTAGTTTCTTCCGAGCATCTAATGAATATTGTTGGTTCTTTTTTCATTTCTTGGGTCTCCGTATATAATTTCTGGACTATCTATTACCTCGCCAACAGCAACGCTTTCACGACCTGTTTGCCAATACCTGTTTAGTTCAAGACTTTCTATGGCATGAGCGAGATAATGTTCATTTGCTTGTAGTAAAGGAGAGTCTAATAATGTAATAGCAAAAGCCATTGCATCTACTTCACTTTCAAAAAGCCAAACATAGTGTTTCCAATCCGCATGAATCTTATAGCTTTTGGGGTTATCGGGTTCTGGGTTTATTATTTCAAACGTGTGTCTTATTACAGCAAACATAAAAATTCCTTTAGTAATGGCTTATTATTGTATAACAAAATGCTAGCAAAGGGAAAGCCCATGTTCCACATGGAACACCTATAGCTGTGTTGCAAATACTACGAGCTTTAAACCTGGTCTCCTGGGCACATATAAATATTTACTGGTATATTATATTTAAAGGGTTTCAGGACGATTGTGGTGTTTTTTGGCGTTGTTTAGCCGTCTTTTCCCAGGCAAATAATACAGCAGTCGGTGGACTATCTATCGCTTTTTTTATATATATGAATCGTGTTAAAAAATTGAAATTAGAATGATTGGAACAAAAAAAAGGGCAGTTCCGAAGAACCGCCCTAACTTTTTGCCTTACCTACCGAGTAAGGACTTATAATCTAACTAGATAGATTGGAGGATAACCATTACTGGTTAAATTAATACTAATTGATACGCTTGCAAAATGCAAGACCATAAACACAATATGTTGTATGCCGATCTACAAGCGTATACAAGATGTTGTGGTTTCTGACAAATCTCGATCCTAGTAAATAATATTTTAACGTCCTGCTAACCAGATTTTTTTGTTAATAATCTGTTAATAATCTGTAGATGAACGGCTGAGGATCAACAAAATCAATAGACTGGTAAATATTATTATTCCTACTCATCTTCCAGGAGACGTTATTTTCTCCTGTAGTATTTGCTTTCACAAATTTTAGGCGAAAAAAAAAGGCGATAACTACCTAAGTAGCTACCGCCTTTAATTTATTTATCCCTCCTTTAGTATCTCGTAATCAAACCAACCCTGAGCCTCGTAAACACCATTTTTAAATGCCTCAAGCTCTTCTAAGGACTTGAAAGAATAGGTTTTAGTTTCTTCTCCCATTTCTCCCCATTTAATAGTTATCTTATACATCAGACTCCTCCTCATAACCGCATGAATCACAAGTATCTAAAACATCTTGTGATAACAGCGTTGGTTTATAATCACCATTGGCTACATCAGTAAGGGTTTCGATTATTTCTGGAAGTTTCCAGTCAGTTCCTAACCAAAACTCAACTTGCCCTTGCGTGACTTTCCTTTCTATTGGATTAGCCATTAGACACCTCCTCTCTGTACTGAACCTCAATATGAAAAGTAAAAGAATGAGCCTTAATCCCTTCTTCTTTGAGTTCCTTATCTATTATGATGCTTAAAGCTTCAGTAGTCTGTTTATCGAAATCGCCAAACATTCTTCTTTTTGGTTCATTCATTCGACACCTCCTCAATGTCATTGTGGACATTGCGAAAAGACAAAGTTCTAACTTCAGACTTTTGCCTATTGGGATAAAGGATGTCTAAATTTCTTTGATTAATCTCTACTAACTGATTAAAAGTTTTAACCAGTTCATAGTCAATCTCCAAAATTTCATTTCTTTTTGACCTATCAATGTGTCGATAAATGTTATTACAAACATCTATCAATCCTTCAACAGTCTTGCCTAATAATTCTCTACTCATAATTTCCTCCATTTAAGTAAGATTATTTAATTAACTGATTTCAAGCATTTTTGCTATCGTCAGAGGAAAATACACATTTTCCTTATCAGTTTTGAATTTGCACCTCATAGAGTGCGTTCTAAGACGTTTTTAGAGGGCTACCCATACCTGAGTAACCCCCTAAATCGCCCTTTTTGGCTAATACAGAGTTGAAGTATCTACATAAATAACTTCACCGAATGGCAGTCGTTCTGCATAATAACTCTCTTCCGTAACACACCAAATAACAGGAATCGAAGGCTCAACATCAGCACTTACATCACCCCACCCATCGGTGAAATATATAAATGCTTGTACGTCCTCAACATCGTTCGAGTAATCATTGAACAAGTTAAAAGGAGGGTCGAAACGAGTTCCGCCTCCGCCTCTTACTTTCAACACTAACTCGTCACCTTGATCTAGTTCGTAGATATCCCACCACTCGCCCTGTTCGTTCTTGCGTACAGTTGTATCGCAATAGCAGACTCGGATTTTTTCCAAACCACAGTCCTCTGCCATTGCCTGTATCTCAGTCGCAAACATATTGAGTTCGTATTGTGAAACCGAACCACTTGTATCAATCGCTACCGCTAACTCGCCTCCTTGCGGAGATTTTGCTTTACTTGGTAGATTGATGCCTCGCCAAGAGTGCCTTCTATTAAGCCTAGCCCAAGAGTTCTCATTGGCAACACTAGATTGTAAAAAGTCGTTAAGTTCATCTTTCCAATTTACCTTAACGTCCTTTAACTGATCTATTCTATTGCTCATTGAGGAAGTTCCCTCAGTACCCATTGCTTTTTCAAGTTTGTCAGCTAATGAAACTGCTCTTTGAATTTCACCTTTGAGTTCGGTGATCGCAGAATCAGATAAGGGTTTACCTTCATCTTGAGCATCCCAAACTTCGCCAGTTGGCATTGGGATAGAATCCAAATCAATCTCGCCTACTTGCTCACCAGTTTTTACATCACTAGGAGCAAAATATTTGCCAGTATTTGATTGTTCATCTTGACCGCCTTCAGTTTCAGAGTTTCCTTCATTGCCTTCGCCCATAGAATCAATAGCCTCTTGCAAAGACTCTTCACTCTTCATAAGTTCCGAGTAAATAGCCTCACTAGATTTACCTTGATATTCTCTTGACCACAAACCGCCTTCGGGCAATTCCATCCCAAGATCATAAATAAGTAATCCATTGATTGCATAATCGCAAGATATATTCCAAACCTTAGGATGTCTTTTGCCTCTTCTTAGCGGATGCTCGTAGACAACGTGCAAAGCCTCATGTATTAAGACAGACCTTAGTTCATCCTCTTCAATCTCTAGGACGAAATCGGGATTATAAATAATCCTTTTTCCGTCCGTAGCCATTGTTCCGCATTGACTAGAAGAAACCTCAATCAGATCAAGATGTAATAGCATAGATGCCATACCAACATGACCTTTCATAAGTTTAGATCGTGACTTAATTAATCTATCGTGTGCTTTTTGGTTAATCATTTTTAGACCCTCCAAAAGCTTTATCTAAAAAGCCTCCTTTAAGTCCACCAACAGCACCCTTAAGATCATCAGCTACTTGCTTACGTTTTGTTTCGCCAATTTCAGTATCATCCCTAAGGGTTTCAATTGAATTGATCGTAGCAAAAACAGAAACAAGTTTTTGATGGGCGTTGCGAACAGTAGAGTTGTTTCCCAATATGTCAGAGTTTATCGAAGGGAGCATATCAACAGCTTGTCTAAGTTTATCGAAACTAGACTTGTTGAAGAATGACTTACCTTTATCTTTAGGGTCGTACTCGTCTAACTTAGTTGAAACATGATCTACCTGTTCAACTAAAGCCTCAACAGTAGTAATAAAGATACTCTTTATATTGTTATTGGCTCTACTCACCGCATCGGTTTCTATCCTTTTGCGAAGTTTCTCAGAAACATTTAACCTAATGTCATCTCCAAATTGAGGAATCAATGAAAGTTCAAAATCAAATTTAAACTTACTTTCAACCTCTTCTACAGATGGATAGTCACTAGTTTTAAATGTAGCTCCTAAGTTCCTTTTAGCACCACCGACCATTTCAGGATAGTTTTTGATAAAACTTTTGACTTCTTTAAAGTAATCAAGTTTTGCATTATCAACCTCAACCTGTAATTTCTCGATATTGCTATTAGGGCATAATCGCCAACCGCTAACTGTATGTCCGTCATCGTCCGTAGAGTTGTCCGACCATGCAACAGTTAAAGGATAGTAGTAGTTGTTTCTAAACTGGTTAAGAATGCGCCTAAAATACTTATTCACATCCATACCAAATATATGTTTAGAAACGTGCAACAGTCTTGCATCGACAACATCGTTATCATCCGCTAGACCGCTACGCAAATCTCTATCTACTTTAAGACCGCTAGGATGTTTCGCTGTAAGGCGAACCAAAGTCGCGTTCTCAGATAGAGTATTGGTTATTTTTTTATCCATAATAATCCTCCAATTAGATTAGATAAAGTTGCTGTTTCAAACTTTCGTTATCCTCAGTAGGAATACACATTCCTATACAGCGAGAAGGCTTGAAGGGCAGAGAATATATACTAGTAAATAATATTATTCTCTAACCCCCCAAACTTCAGGTTTTCTTAGACCTCCAAATCTTGATGCTCTACTTTAAATTCAGAATAAGTAGAGGTTTCGATTAGTTCAGACCTAATATTGATGATCGACCTTACAAAGAAAATCGCATACTCAGGAGTAGGGAATTTCTTTACATAGGCGAGTGCGTTATCGAAGTAGCCTCCGATTACTTTGCTATCTGCCTCTTTGAGAACAGTAGCAAGCGCAACAACAGTCGCATACATTAGACCGATATTATCGACAACCTCAACCTCTTCACCATTAACAATATCGTCAAGGTTAGGAACATCATCTTTGAGAGATACAAAAGAACAAAATTCAATTGCACCAGTCTCGCCAATATCCGATTCAGCTATCATTTGCCACAGTTCCTTAGGCGGAATAGTTTTCAATGTGTCGCTGAGTCGAGTCCAAGATCGAGGCGAAGGCTGTGGTGTCATAACCTTAGGGTCAAACACATTTAACCACTCAGGCTGATACTGGATAAATCCCAAAATATCTGTCTGAACGTCATTTTTAACCGCCCACGCTAGCCAATCGTTAGTGTCATGCTCGAAGTTAATCAAGGAAGTCCTACCGATAACATGAGAGGGAAGTTTGTTAGACCCCGCCCTATCCGTTGACCTGTTTCCAGCACAGCAGATTTTCCAACCCTTAGGCATAGCGTACTCGCCTAATCGTTTCTCATAGATCAATTGACCTACTACTGCTTGCACAGATGGATGCGCTTGTGCGTATTCATCAAAGAACAATAGACCCTCACCCTCT
>Ga0255047_10000435_pt1 | contig 34131 bp, 49 predicted proteins | sample JV7_2_1_MG_FD_183640 | JGI IMG/M metagenome (GOLD analysis project Ga0255047, IMG submission 183640) | Seawater microbial communities from Jervis Inlet, British Columbia, Canada - JV7_2_1 | ecosystem: Environmental > Aquatic > Marine > Inlet | place: Canada: British Columbia | collected 2016-10-06
GTCGTGGCAACGGACACTACCCGGAAGAAATGGCCGAAGTGCTGCCGGTAAACGAATACATCGACGCAGTACGGGCAATGGGTACAAAATAACAAACGCCCTACGGGGCAAGGGGGCAGCCAGTGAACGCACTTAAACAGATCCAAGATCAAATGCAGGCGGAACGGATCGCCGCCTACAAATGGAAGATCATGGGCAGCTACCGAGGGGGCGTTTTCGTCTTGATCGATTCAAGGCAAACAGAATCCGAAGCTAGATATTTGGTTGAGGGCTATCGGAAGTCATTCGGGGCTGGTTGGATAATCGAACTTGAAGGGGGTAAAGAATGAAAACCGTAACCGTAAAACTAACAGATGAGCAATGGGCGTTTTGTGTGAAGGAAGCCAAGGCCGTTGAATATCGCAAGGCCGCCGATTGGATCGAACTATTAATCAGGGCAGATATGGGCAACGCGGGATTGGGCGGCAAACACGGCAGCATACCAAGAACGCCGCAATGAAATTCTTAATCCTGCTACTACTAACTACCGGCTGCGCCCATACCTACCTACATGGGCAAGGGTATAGCAAGGCCGAACGTGAGCAACTTCTATGCGATAGGAAGGAATGCAAATGCAAGCACTAGATCCTGAGACTAAACGGCGAGTACAACGAACTGCATCATTTACCAAGGCGCAAATCGATCATGCGGAGAAAATCGCGCACCTAATGGGTATGCGGAATTGGAATGAATGGGTGCGGTTTCTGATCGATCATGACATTAAGGCAAGGAAGCTAGACCAGTACAAATCGACTAAATAAGCTTGGCGCCCATTCCACGGCGCATATCCCTAACCTCTTCGGATAAGCCACGGACGGCTTCCGTTTGCAGCTTAGATTGCAAATTCACGTCTGCCAGAATATCGCCCAACTTATCAATTGCTGCATCTAATTTGTCCATCGCGCCCGCGTGATGGCTATCGGTGCGGTGTTTGGCAAAATCAAATACTATCTTAAGAATGGCTACCACCAGTAGTCCGCCTGCCCCTAGCTCCATCAAACTCGCGTCAATCAATTTGATTCCTTCCAATTTGGGGCCGATCCCTCTACAATCTTATCACGTTTCCATTACATGCCGGGGGTAGGATTTGGCGCAATCGCGCTTGATCATGTGGCGTCTATTGTCTACATTGTACCCATGATCGAAGATTACGAAACTAGAAAACTCAAAAAGCAAGTAGCCTATGCCCGCATGATAGCCCGCAAGTATCGGTTGTACTTTTCCAAGGAATTGGATCCCGAGACTAGGGATCTATGCGACCGCGCCCACCGATATTTTGCAAGCAACCAAAACAACCTTGAGCAAGCTAGATGGATCTTTGCGATGATCGTCAAGATGTTTGAAAAATACGTGGAAATGCGCGACACCAAATGGCAAACGCGCGAGCGGGATATTGCTACCTGGCACTTCGGATTCTTTAAGAATAGTTTGCTTCGTGACTTGCGCAAGTGGGAGCTTGCAACGTAGACTAGAAAGGTTTCTTTACCCGAAACTCCAATTCCGTGGCTTGGGCCGGTTACATGGTAGCCGGCTCTAATTCTTCCCGCATTTATCTTCTAGGAAATTCAACCGATCCCGTTTGTGGGTGATCTTAAACTCAAGCAATTTGCGGTAGGCCATGATTTCCGTCCAAGTAGGCTGATCGAAGCATTGGGCATTATGCAACGTCTCTAGCTCGACTACATAGCAATCTTCGGCAGGCGGCGGCGTTCCTACTTCCTCATGTGTTTGAGGTAGGGGGCAGCAATACCCATAGCTACTATTGCCATTCAGGACACATTGCCGGCCTTGCGGCGGCGCCGGCAGACCAGCGCAGCCAAGAATAATTACGGGCGCTATGAATCTCATTACTCCCATGACGCTCCAATCGTTTCCCTAGCTGCCCGTTGCCATTCGTCATCGGTTTTAGCTTCCCTCAAATGTTTGAAGGCAGCCCCTAGTTTGGCGCCATGCCTAGCTATAACGCGCCGCTTGGTCAATTCGCCCTTGAGTTCCGTGAGAAGATAATCAAGGACGGTATCAACCAAGACGGGCGCTAGTTTTGCAAGTAGCCATGCCATTATTCAGGCGCCGCCCCTTTGAGTAGAGCAATTGCGCTTTCCACAAACTTATCGTCCCATTCGGTCTCACTCAAAGATGCCAGGTAGAGGAATGCCGCCTCTAGATCAATCTCGGCATGTGCACCGATCTTGGCAATTCCCTGCGGTTCGGCGTAGTCTGCGTTTGCTCTTAGCTTCAAACTTGCCTGATCGAATTCAAACCCATGTGTTAAATCGCTCATGATATCCCCTTATAGGTTGTTTGTTATCGCCAACGTCTAGCTACGAATGACCCGCCCATTTTGCAGGTACCCCCTGTATATTGACTCCAAACGTTCACATAAACTGTAGTAGTAGCTGCCAAAAGCCATTGATGGGGCGGTACCGTTAATGTCATGCTGCCGCCCGTGGTTCGTTTTTCGAGATCATTTATGGTTATATTACTCAGACCTTCTATAGATCCGGTACTAGTATCGGTGGCGGTGCCAAATACTACCGACATTCCAGTCACCGTCGTATTCGTCAAACCTGTTACGTGCCCGGTGCCGCCTACGTCCCAATCGCCGGGATCTAAGCTTATTGCGAAAACCGCCTTATAGACGACGGTAGAACCGCATAAAGTAGCGGCATAGCCGGCCGAAGTAGCAATATACTCGCCAACGTATCCCGTAGCGGCTGCCGATGGCGCGGTTAGCCCTAGAATGTCGTTTGGAAATTGCGGGCCGCCCGTTCCCGCCTGATCGGTTATCAAATCGGCCATCAAGGTACCTTCAATCCCGTTACTAAAAGTAGGCGCCCCCGTTCCCGCTGCATCGGTTATATCGTTAACCTTCAATGTACTCATATTGCTACACCCTTTTTCTGCGCATGTAATGCCGCCGCCTTTTCGGTGCGGCTATTCCCGTATGGCCTAATCTTATCATGCTCTGATTCATCTGGCATAACCGCACTGATAATCAACGTGCGCACCAATGCCGAGATAGATAGATTGCATTCTAGAGACTTCTTTAGAAGCGCTTCATATACCGGCTCGGTATACCTAGCGCTTACAATGTGATCGCCTTTGCTCATTTTTTTCGTTTCCATAGTAGTAGCAACTTCCAATAGTATACGATATATGCTAGATTCAAACAAACGCGAGAATTAATGGAGTAGTTACGATATGAAAACCCCTTGCCCATACTGCGAAAAGCCATTGGAGATTGAATTGAAGCGACTCGAAGATAAGGCGCCGGCATACAAACCCGAGTGGCATTTGCGGGAAGCTAAAGACTGGTCAAACCGTTCTGGCGTTGCCGTTGATATGATCGTATTGCACCATACTTCCACCGATCAGATGAATACCAGGGCAGATAGTATAATTCGATATTGGGACCGGAAGGAAATCGAAGCATCGGCGCACTTCATTATCGAAGGCGACGGCACCGTGACGCGTGCGGTTGATGTAACCCGCAAGGCATGGCACGCGATGTGGGTAAACTCTAGATCGGTAGGTATCGAATTGTGCGGTGATATGGGAGATAAGTTGACCGATGCACAAAGTAACTCCCTCAAATGGGTTATTGAAACGTGGATACTGCCCAAATTTCCAATCAAGCAAATCACGGGGCATAGGTTTCTAGGCATGGCTACCGATTGCCCTGGATCCCTATTCCCTACTCAAGAATCAATCAATGATTGGTGCAAACTAAACGGCATTAATCTTTAGGGGGTATCATGAATATCAAGCAATCATTGCAGCAATTGACCAACAAAAAGAAGTATTCCACGGGAGACTTCCAAACCTTGCGCAAGCACTTACCAACGCTAATGAGTTTACTTAAGGCCGCCGAGCATTGCGTTGAAACGGGCGAGCCGAATAGTTTGCAGGGCGTATTGGATTACATCAACCCGCCTAAGAAAGATCCTGCCGTATTGGTAGATGCGATCAGGGAGGAAGGCGGGGCGTGAAACCTAGCGCTATCATCGTAGATATCGATGGCACTTTAGCGGATTGCTCGCACCGTCTTAAGTATTTCCAATCGAAGCCAAAGGATTGGCCGGCGTTTGAGGCGGGGCAGGTAGACGATAAGCCGATAGACGATATTCGGTATTTGGTAACTTGCATGAGAGAAGTCGAGGGATTGAACGAATCCAAGATTATCTTTGTAACGGGCCGCAACGAACGCACTAGGCGATCAACCGATAAATGGCTTCAAGACTATGTGGGTATGTGGGTATTAGACCGCCAACTACTCATGCGCCCCGATAAGGACTACCGCCAAGACTTCGAAGTAAAGCGCGATATCTACCGGGATCAAATACGTGATTGCTACGAAGTGCGGTTTGTGTTGGAAGATCGGCAGCAATGCGTTGACATGTGGCGGGCGGAAGGGTTGACGTGCTTGCAGGTAGCCAAAGGGGATTACTAACGAATGCCAGTAACCCCCCCGAAAAAGAAGAAAGCGAAACCCTCCAAGGCTTCGAGTAAGTCTACCAAGAAACCGAAGCCTAAGAAACCTACCGACATGGAACTAGCCGCCCCCGAGGAAATCATAATGGGGCGCCCGGCCAAGTATCGCCCCGAATATTGCGCCATGCTAGTTGAACACATGGGGGAAGCTTACCCCTACGAAACATTCGCAAGTTTGCTCGGCGTTCACAGAGGCACATTGTATCGTTGGGAGAAAGCATATCCGGACTTTCGCGACGCTAAAAAGGTTGGCAATGAGGCGCGGTATAAGCGTTTGATCGATATCGGCAAGCGAATTGCACTCGGCGGCAAGGGCAATGCAAGCGTTTGGATATTTATGATGAAAAATCTAGAGGGGTGGAAAAACGAACTAGAGGTAAAGGGCAGCCTAACCTTATCGCCGCACGAGTATCTAATGGGCTTGGCAGAAAAGGCCGAAGGCGATCCCGATATCTTAGATGCGGAGGAAGTAGACTAGGCCGATATGGTACAATGGGTTGTAGGGGGTTGCCCATGAAGCACGAACTACGATACATCGACCTGCTAATTATCCTTTGCATAGCCTGGCTAGTATTCCGCCATCAAGCAATCCGAGAGCAAATTACCGTAATAGCTCGCGCCATATTCGGGGGGCCGTAGTGGAAGTAGTCCGCGAAAAGACGCTTGCCGATCGGATCCGCCTACTGAAATACAAACTTGAGGGATTGAAGCATTTCGATAGTTGCATGAATCATTTGAAGAATTGCGAACTTTGTCATGATCTGCATAAACAGACCTATTGGGTATTGGGCGTAGTTGACGGCCTTATGAATCAACCGGATATAGCAGAATTGATGCGCGCCGATCCCGACGATTAATGCAGCCGCAATTCTTCCGCCGCATCTTCCTTTTCAAAATCAGGGTTACGCAATCCGCGAACCGGCTTCAATTGGAAGAAATCGATAAACTCGGGGTTTAGGTAAATGAATAACCGCACGTACAACGATGTAAATGAGTTACTAATTTTGAATTTGGTATCGGGGTATCTTAGATCTTGATCCCAACGGATCCGCTCGATAATGCATTTGGCACTGTAGTGGTTGCGCCCCGTTTGGTGCATCATTTTCGCGTATTCAGTGAATAGCTCCAATATCTCAGGGCGATCTAGATGATACGCCTTGAATTTCTGCAAGGTATGTTTATCGACCGTTCCGAAAAGCGTTTGATTTAGTTCCGTTTCTACCTTCATTCCTTACCCCCAATTTCATGCTTGCAACCTATCATCTAATCGTATACAAAGGCAAGTGAACAGCAGGTAACGGCTGTTCGGCAAGAACGCGCCCCCCGGTCTAGCTTTGACAGCAACTGAGCAAAGGCCGGGGGGTTTGTAATTTAGGGGATAGCATGATTGATGAAATCAAAAAGCACTTGAGATTCTACGAAGATTTTCCGAAACCAGGGATCAAGTTTGTAGACTTAATGCCGTTGTTTGAATCGCGTCTACCCGATGTGGCAGATTGGCTAGATACGGCCATCGATTCATTTGCTCATATAGATTCAAGCAACCCCGCCTATCTCGGAGGTATCGAATCGCGGGGCTTTATTCTGGCATCGGCCATAGTTGGATCGTTTGGCAAAAACGTCTATCGATTCGTCCCAATCCGCAAGCCAGGGAAGTTGCCCGGATCCATAAAGCGTATCAGCTACGATACCGAATACAGTGAAGATGCACTAGAAATGCAGACTAGTTTGGTACCCGTCAAACGGCCCATAGTCCTGATTGATGATTTGCTCGCAACCGCCGGAACACTCAAGGCCGCGGCCATACTTGCCGATCAAGCCGGCTATCAAGTGCTTGGCGCAGCCGTCGTTGTTGACCTGGTAGAGCTACACGACGAATTGCCATTTCCGGTAGTTAGCTTGATTGAGCTATGAAATACATACTACTACTAGCCTTGGCGTCGTGTTCTCGGGCGCCTGCAATCCCACTAGGGCCGCACGATATGGTTTGCGAACAGATCCAAATGGGCGACTACGATAAGATCATGCGATGTAAGAATAAAGAGGCGATCTGCTATTGGGGTAGACGCGGCCTATCGTGTTTTAGGAGGATTTGAAAATGGATTGGTTAGGCGATTGGAATGAAATGTTTAAGGCAGCCGTCGCCGACGGTATCAAGGGAGACGCGGTAACAGTTGCCATAGAATTCGACCTGCTACAACAAATCCGCGATGAGATACGCGGGTTGCGGGAAGATTTGGGGCGACGGGCTTTCGCCGAAGCAACGCCCGAACAGCGGGCTAGAAATCTAGCCGGATTCGAAATTGATACATGATACAATATCTAGTGCGATCGATACCATTCACACATCTTCTTAATTCCCGCTTCCAATCCTACCCCCGGTGCATAGCCAAGACGCTTTTTCGATTTGGCTAGGCATCCCGCCGTTTCCTGTATATCGCCGGAAACCGAACCGACATAGTTTCGAATTAGAGGCTTGCCCATTTCCGACTCGATTAGATCCAAGGCGCGCTCAATAGAAACGCAACGCCCGCCGCAAAGATTATAGACTTCATTCACTTCCGGTTTGAACGTGGCTTCGATAATGCCGTCAACTATGTCATCTACATATGTGAAATCCCGCAACATGGTTGCCCCTTCCTCCCAAAATAGGTCGAGGGGTTTGCCTTTGGCTATGTGCTCCATAGCTAAGTTGAACAGCATATCGGGGCGCCCGTCCGGGCCGTAAACAGTAAAGAACCGAAGGCCGGTATTCTCCAAGCCGTACATGTGGCCATAGCTGCGGGCTACCATTTCATTCGATACCTTGGTAGCGGCGTAGAGGTTGGCCGGCTGCCCTATATCCATATCTTCGGTAAAGGGCGGCTTATTCAGGCCGTAGACGCTAGAGCTAGAGGCGTAGACAAAATTGATTGGCCTGATCTTCCTGGCTAGTTCGATCATGTTTTGAAACCCTACCAGGTTCGAATGCACATAGGCGGCGGGGTTTTCTACCGAGTGTCGGACGCCGGCTTGCGCCGCTAGATGGATTATGAAGTCGAATCCATTCTGTCCTATGGCAAGCTTTCGCAATCCAATCTCGGCAACGTCTAGCTGCCTAAACGTGAATAGGGGCGAATCCAAGATAAGGCTTGAAATTCTATCCTTTTTGATTTTGATCGAATAGTATTCATTCAGGTTATCGACTCCAACGACTTCATGCCCTTCGGATAGTAGGCGTTTACATACGTTGGATCCGATAAACCCACCGGAACCACTAACTAGGAATTTCATGGCAAACCTTCATAAAACATTTGGCAACGCGGTATGGCGCCTTAATCATCTATACCGCATTATCGATAAGCGAAACCAGCTGATTCGGTTTGAGCCTAACGCCATTCAGAAAATCATCAATCAAGTTACCGCACCCCGCAAAATGATACTCAAACCACGCCAGATCGGATCGACTACCAACGAAGTGATCAAGCTACTTGACAAAACCATATTCAAAAAGAACGTAACTAGCTGCATAATTGCCCACGAATCCGACGCCATAAAGAAGATCTTCCGCATACCCAAACGCGCCTATAGGTATCTTAAAGAGGGATTGAAACCAGATATAGATCGGGGGGGCGGCTCCAAATACGAAATGATATTTCCAACGATCAATTCTTTGATGTATTGCGATCTGGAATCTAGAGGCGACACGATATCGAATCTACACGTTTCCGAAGCTGCCTTTATGGAGCATGAACGTTTCATATCTACGATGCAGGCGGTACCCGTAAATGGTCACGTCACTATCGAATCGACGGCAAACGGCGTCGGCAATTTCTTCTACGATATGTGGCATGAAGATAACGATTACCAAAAACTCTTTTTCCCTTGGTACCTTGACGCGGGCTATAGGCTGCCCATTGGTAGGCAGATAACTTGGACTATGGACGAAAAAGAATTGAAGGCGCAGGCATTACGCGACTATGGCGCCAACCTATGCACAGAACAGATCCTTTGGAGACGGGCAAAGATTATAGAGCTAAAAGGGTTTTTCTACCAGGAATACCCCGAGGATGCGCAAACGTGTTTCTTGCTCTCGGGGGGTGCGGTTATCGATCGCTCCCTAGTTCAATCGCTCATATCCAATGCCGATCCCGAGATTTCAGACAATGACGATATCAAAATATTCAGTAATCTCGAAAAGGGTAAGCATTACGTTATCGGTGCCGATCCCGCCCAAGGTACCGGAAACGACTATAGTACGGCGGTTTGCTTGGAAATTGAGACTATGCGGGAAGTTGGTTCGATGCGCGGATACTGGACGCCCATAGACTTCGCAAAAAAGCTGCGAGCGTTTGCGCGGATTTTTACAAAGGGATATAATTTCCCTATAGTGGCAGTTGAGAGCAACAACCATGGCCATGCTGTATTGCTTCAACTTATAGAGCATGAGAAGTGCCCGAATGTTTACTTTTCAAAGAAGGGGCAGCCAGGATGGATTACGAACAGCGTTACCAGGCCGATTATGATCGATCAATTTGTAGATGCTGTCACGAGCGAGACGATCAAAATCAATACGATCGAAACCTTGAGGGAATGCCTAACGCTGGTAAACAACCGAGGGAAGATCGAAGCGGCAGACGGGAAGCACGACGATATGGTAGTTGCCACGGCAATAGCTGTTCAAATGCTTCTCAAGGAATCTAAGACGGTAAAGCTATACGAAGATATTGGGAGTGCGATATTAGTGTAAATCTGATACATGGCGATTCGATCGCTAAGCTTATCACATTGAAGGCCAACTCAGTAGATGCGTTGGTTTGCGATCCGCCCGCAGGTATTTCCTTTATGGGCAAGGGTTGGGATAGCAACAAAGGCGGTTCAAAGGAATGGATCAAATGGCTAACGCAGGTTATGGGCGATAGCTATAGAGCGCTGAAGCCAGGGGCGCATGGCTTGGTTTGGGCAATCCCTCGTACGTCTCATTGGACGGCGCAAGCGCTAGAGGCAGCCGGGTTTGAGATACGCGATGTAGTGACGCATCTATTCGGCAGCGGATTTCCTAAAAGCCTGAATATTGGTAAGGCGATTGATAAGGCGGCGGGCGTTGGCGCAAAGGCCGAAAAGGGTTTTAATGTGGCGGGGCAAGGGATCGGATTGAATCCCAACAAATCATTAAGATCGGATCACCCGGACTATATAAAACCTAGAGGCATAACCCCCGAAGCTAAACAGTGGGATGGCTTCGGCACCGCACTTAAACCCGCATCGGAGCATTGGATACTAATCCGCAAGCCGATATCCGAAAAGACGGTAGCTAAGAACGTGCTCAAGTGGGGCGTTGGCGGGTTGAATATTGATGAGTGTCGGGTTGGGACGGATGAAAAATTATCTTTCGGCAGCCGGGAAATAGGCGATGGGGTAAAATACGGGACTATGCCCGCTCAAAACCTCCAAGGCCGCTTCCCCGCCAATCTCATTCTATCCGGTGACGCGCCGAAGATGCTTGATGAGCAGAGTGGTGAGCGTAAAAGCGCCGGGAAATATTTAGATATAGAAAACGCCAAAAAAGGCGGGAATGGTATGTTTGCGGGGGGCAATACAACAAACCGATATGCTGGCGATTCCGGCGGCGCCTCTAGATTCTTCTATACTCCCAAGGCTTCTAAATCAGATCGGGGCGACGGCAATAATCATCCAACCGTCAAATCAATCGCGCTTATGGAATACCTTATCAAACTAGTAACGCCCCCCGGCGGTACCGTCTTAGATCCATTCATGGGTAGCGGATCTACCGGCGTAGCTGCCCGCAATCTAGATATGGGCTTTATTGGTATTGAGAAGGAATTAGAATACTATCAGATAGCACGTAATCGAATTGAGGTAAGCAATGGAAGAATCTAAGAGACCAGATAAGGAAATATACGCGGCAACGTCTGCCACGTTCAAAGAGCAAACGGAAAAGCGTCTATCGTTAGATCCCGACTCCTTTTTCGAACCATGGAATCCCGACGATCTAGTGCGCAAGCGGGCGGACTTCTCACTCTATGAAGAAATGCTCAAAGATGACCAGGTAAACGTTGCCCTATCCTTGAAAAAGGATCTGGTGTTGGCGGGCGGCTTCGATTTCATTCCGGGCGAATCCGATCAAGACGATATCGTAGATGATCTAAACGTTGCCCTGCGGGAAGATCCCGATTGGTCATTCGATGAGATGCTAGAAGAAATCCTTAGCGCCTACGAATTTGGTCTATCGGTATCTGAAAAGCTATTTGCTACTAGGGAAGATGGCAGCATGACGTTGCGCCATATCAAGACACGTCACCCCGGCCCTTGGCTATTTCATCAAGATCAGGCCGGCAATATCGAGCGATACGAACAGCAGGGCGTATCCGGCGATATCGATCCGAAGTCTTTGATTCATTATGTCAATCGTAGGAAATTCCAAAATCCATATGGCATATCGGATCTAAGGGCGGCCTATAATGCCTGGTTCATTAAAAAGCACATTACGCGTTGGTATGCGATCTTTATCGAAAAGGCCGGCTCGCCGGTACCCATTGGCAAATACGATGCGAGCAAGGCAAGCAACCAAGCCAGGACGGACCTATACAATTCTCTGAAACGGTTTCAAACCCGTAGCGCATTGGTTATTCCTAATGAATTCGAGGTTGAATTCTTGGAAGCCAAATCCAATGGAGAAGCGTTTGCCAAGGGTATTGACCTGTTCAATATGTTTATCGGTCGATCCCTCATGATTCCAGACCTTCTAGGGTTTGCCGGCTCCGAGACGGGGGGCGGTAGTTTCAGTCTAGGCGCCAACCAAATGCAGATCTTCTATAAGCATATCGAGAGACGGCGCGCCCTACTAGAACGGATCGTCAATAAGGAAATCGTTTGGCCAATCGTCGTAGCCAATCATGGCTTCATAGATAACTATCCCAAATTCAAGCTACGCCCAATCACTCAAGAACAGATCATAGATAGCGCTAAGGTCTGGCTAGAGGCGGTTAAGGCGCGCGCATGGCGTCCGACCGATGAGGAAATCAACCACTTCAAAGAAATTGTTAACTTCCCGGCAACCGATACCGACGATATCGAACGTATCGAAGGGCCGGAAGAAATGCCTACCGCACCGGAAGCCGAAGATAGTGACGAAGATGCAAGCCCCGAGGTTGAGCGTATCGAAGTAGCAGACGGCGACGATTCGACGTTTGCAACCAAGACGCGTCCATTCAAACCAACGAAGGGGCCATTTGCGGCCAAGGTCAATTTCCCGGCTATCGAGAAGTCATTAGACGCCGGCCTTGAGGGATTCAAGGCAACTAGCCATAGGCTTGCCGACGATATATTCCAGGATCTAAAGGACCAAATCAACCGGAAGCGCATAACTCAGACGGGCAACCTTGCCAAAATGGAGACGGTCAAACCTCGCAAAACGTCTAAGCTGCGGACGCTACTAAATCGTGAGCTAAAAGCCATGTATAGGAAGGGGCAGGAAATCGCCCAAACGGAACTGTTTAAGAGCAATTTTGCCAAGCCGATTGTAGATGAAAAATTCCTAGAAGTAATCGAGGAAGAAAATATCAACATGGTTAAAGACTGGGAATTTGCAATGTCTAAAAATGCCCGGATTGCTGTAACGCAGGCCATCAAAGACGGCAAGTCTATAGAGGATGTAATCGAATTTACAAACGATAAGAGCAAAACATCTCTAGATCTTTACGCCCGAACGAAGATGACAGAAGTAATGAATAAGGGCCGATTGAACTTTTTTCAAAATAGCAACGTAGTAGCAGGCTACCAATATAGTGCGGTTATGGATGATCGCACGACGGATATTTGCCGGGGGCTACATGGCAAGAAATTCAAGGAAGGTACCGAGCCGGTTCCGCCGATGCACTTCAATTGCCGTTCAATACTGGTGCCCATAACGATATTTGAAGAATTCAAGCCAGATGAGAAGGTCGGCAAGGTACCCATCGAGGGATTCATTGAAGATAAAAGGGGCGCAGGCTTCCCTAAACAATAGAGGTACATCATGGCAATGCCAAGTGAATTAAATCGACGCGAACACGACAAGTTTAAAGAAGGGCCATGCGGCGAAACGCGAGTACAAAGCTATAGCCTGTTTGAGCCGGATGGCGGATCGCTAGACGCTTTCGGAAACCTCCGCGTTGCCGAGCCGTTTACTATTTTCGATACCAAACAAATTACCGACAATCTGCCGCTACTCTATGACGACCAGCAAGTATCGGGAACGGCTACCACGTCCGTCTATACTACCAATACGGCGGCAAGCGTCATGGGCGTTGCAGCCAGCACAACCGGCGAGCGGGTCCGGCAATCGTTTGAGCGTCACAACTACCAACCCGGAAAAAGCCAACTAATCCGGCTTACCGGTACATTTGCAAACCAGTCGGCCGACCTTACAGGCATTACGTCGCGCATCGGTCTATTCGATGGCAACAACGGAATTTTATTTTCCTACGAAGGCGGTACCATGAATGCCGTCGTGCGGTCGAACACAAGCGGAACGCCCGCCGACGATAAGGTTGCGCAGTCTAGTTGGAATATAGACAAGATGGATGGCACCGGGGCGTCTGGCATTACCTTGGATTTTACCAAGACTTTAATCATGCTGATCGATATGGAATGGCTTGGGGTTGGCCGCGTCCGAGTCGGATTTGTGGCAGCAGGCGCCCCGATATATTGCCATCAATTCCTTCATTCGAATGTCAATAGCCTGGTATATATGTCGACGCCTAACTTACCGGTTCGCTATTCGATCGCCAATGACGGTACCGGCCTTGCTACTACGATGCAGCATATTTGTAGCTCTGTAGTTAGCGAAGGCGGGCAGCAAGAAAACGGAATAGTCGTTGGCATTAGTAACGATACTACCGAAGTGACGGCGACGAATGCAGATACTATCTATGCACTAAAGGGCATACGCCTAAATGCGAGCTACCTAGATCATACCGTCAAGGTATTGCGAACCACGGTGTTGATGACTGCCGCAGGCGTATTCGAATGGCTTCTAATATTCAACCCAACCGTGGCCGGTACATTCGCCTATTCGCAAGTGACGAATACCGCAATTGATGAGGCTACCGGAGTTAGTACAAATACAGTGACGGGCGGAACTGTAATTGCTTCGGACTACGGCGCAAGTACGGGATCGGGCGGCAACGCATCGGGCGGAAGTGGCGACGCGATCGATAACGCGCTAAAATTAGGGTCGGCGATAAATGGCACTCAAGATACGATCGTTCTATGTGTTCGGGCGACGACGAGCGGTAGAACGTTTTTGGGCGGACTAACAGTGAAACAAATTAGCTAAGGGGGATGAAATGCCAGATATTAACAATGTAGAAATCATGGCCGAAGGCACTTGGAACGGAAACAAAATCACCAGCGAGACGTTGGGCGAGATAGTCGCCGGATTCGAAGCCACCAAAGATTTCAATCGGCCCGTCCTGAAATTGGGCCATAACAACGAACAGAAACTATTGGCGGAAGATGGCCTGCCGTCTGCCGGTTGGGTATCGAATGTTTACATCAAAGGGAAAAAGCTATTTGCAAACTTCGTAGATATCCCTGAGAAGATCTTCTCATTGATCGAAAAGGGCGCCTATAATAAGGTAAGTGTTGAGCTATTCGCCGGCTACAAATTCAAAGGCGAATCGTATAACAACCTTCTAGGTGCGGTTGCAATCCTCGGCGCAGATATCCCCGCCGTAGCTACGCTAAACGATATATTGTCTAGGTATTCGCAATCTTTTACATTTGAAGCCGAGAAGGATACAATTAAGAACGTAGTAACGTTTGAACGTAGTAGCGAGGAAACTATGGACACCGAAAACGATAACGCCGAAGTGGTAAAAGGACTAGAAGAAAAACTAGCCGCCGCCGAAGCCAAAAATGAAGAATTGGGTGCGAAGGTATCTGAATTCAAGGCGAATAAGGATTCAATCGAATCTAAGTTTGACGAGCTGAAATCAGATACCGATGCGAAGATTGCAAGCTTGCAAGGCGAGCGGGATAGCGCAACCGTTGAGAAGTTTACATTGGATCTAGAAGGTAAAGACTTGGTTAGCCCAAGCATGAAGCCCTTTGTGTCCGCGTTGCTTGCCGATGGCGTAGCTGCGAAGCGAGAATTTTCAGTAGGCGGCGAGAAGCTATCAACTGCCGAGCTACTTGAAAAAATCTTCAAGCTTCAAAAGGAAGTTTATTCGATCAACACGGTTGAGAAGACTGCCGACGCCAAGCCATCCGAAGACGTCGATAATGTTACCGAGATTGGCAACGCAATCGAAGGGCGCATTAAAGAGCACAAAGAATCGTACGCGGTAGCTTACAAAACAGTCATGCGAAACTTGGGCAAATAGCCTTCACATAGGGGAATCTAATCATGAGTGGAGCACATGTTATATCTGCCCGAGTAGCAACTACTCTAGCAGCATTTCGAATCGTCGCCGGCATTACCGGCACTGCAAAGGGCGTTCAATACGCTCCGAGCATTACGGCGCTGCCTCTGGGCATTACTATCGATACGGTTTTGGACACTACGCAGTCTATACCCGTGCAGGTTGACGGCGCTGCAAAGTGCCTTTTCAACCAGACCGTTTCAAGCGGTGAGCTAGTCACCTCGGATACGTCTGGTAGAGCGATTGTATTTAGCCTCGCGGCTACATCAACCGCAATCTCGGCACCGTCTGCATATGCGGGCGTACTTTGGGATACGACTATCGCGGCTACGGCCGCCGTAGCTGACATTCTTATCAACCCAGGCTTTGACCGCGTAGGCGCATAAGCTAGTAGCTAGGAGTTAATGACATGCCATTACAGAACCAATTACACGTTGACCAGCTACTAAGCAACGTTAGCGTCCGGTATAGCAATTCCGAATATGTCGCCATGAAGGTATTCCCGGAAGTGGGAGTAAAGAAGGATAGCGACCTATTCCGAATCTACGACCGTGATTTCAGAACGCCCGATACAATCAAGGCTAACAAAGGCGTAGCCAACGATTACTATTGGGAGGTATCGACGGCAACGTATCGCCTCGAAGATCATGCGCTCAAGGACTACGTGAGTGATGACGATCAAGACAATTACGACCTGGCAGACCTTCGGTCTGATACGGTTGAGGAATTGTCGGACGTGATTTTGCGAAGGCTTGAGCGAAGCGTTGCGGATCTGTTCACAACAACCAACTGGTCACTTAACGTGACATTGGCAGCGGCTTGGTCTAGCAACACCGTCACTACAAACCCAATTCCTACAGTCGACACGGGCGCAACTGAGATCATCCAAAACTCAGGACGCGGGCCAAACTTCGGTGTGACTAGCCGTACGGGATTCATCAACGCCAAGAATCATACATCGGTGCTTGATCGAACTAAGTACACTAGCGCAGAAATGACGAAGGAATTGCTTGCAGGTCTCTTCGATCTGGAAGAATTGCACGTTGCAACCGCTGTATACGATACGGCAGCCAAGGGGCTTGGGCCATCGATCACGTCGATTTGGGGCGATAACATGTTCTTGGGTTACAAACCAAGCCGGCCCGGACCTAAAACGCCTTCCTGTGGATACATCTTCCGCAAGAATGTGCCGATGGTTCGAAGATGGCATGACGACGAGAGAAACGCGGAAGCCATCGAAGTGCGCATGAAATATCAGGCTCGCCCGGTAGCAACCCTTAGCGGTTTCCTCATAACTGGTGTACAGTAAAGTAAACATACTTTACAGGGGCCATTATGCCGAAGCCAAAGAAATCAGTTGAAGGAAGTGTTGGGGAGGTAACTCCCCAGCATAAGCACGTCAAGAAACTACTTGATCAGGAAGCCAAGCGAAAAGCACAACCTATCGAGGTTGTAGAGCGAACTGTGAAGGAAGTAATGAGTGGGGGCGCCGCGCCCCGTCGCAAGTATCAGGAAATCACGCGACTAAGTAACGGCAATAAATTCTCTCGACCGATCAGTAAAGAACAGTACGAAGAGCGTAGGGGTAGCTAGTGGGCACGTTTGCAACAACAACCGCACTAGATACCTTGATGCCAGGTACCGGCTTTGATACCCAAACTAATAATGCGGGCACCAAGGCAATTGATTGGTCTGAGAATTGGATTAAGGGGAAGTTGTCGAAACGCTACAACGTGGCGGCGCTTCCCTTTACGGCCTACACGTCTACCAGTCAATTGACCAGCTACGCCGAGCAATTGGCAATGGGTTATCTGTTCAAGATTCAATCACGCGGTAGCAAAGAATCGATATCTAGGGGGCAAGCCCTAATCGATGAGGTAAAGCAATCCATTATGGAGATTGCAGACTATCAATGTGATCTGCTAGACGCATCTACTAGCTCCATTCCGGTTGGTGACAAATCAGGGCGCGTCGAAATCATAGGCAGCGCGAGCGGCTACCACACGACGTTTGACGAAGATGATCCGCTCAATTGGAAGCCGGATAGCGATAAGCTTACCGATATCGAATCAGATAGGGATTAGATCCCTATGGCCGAAACCTTAGTTACATTCGACAACAAAGAAGTAAATAAGCTACTGAAACGTATTGGCAAGAATCTCAAGGCTATCAAGGGCCGCGAAAAAGATTTCAACATGTTGCTATCGACAAATGTGTTTCAGGATTTGATGCACCATTTCGATAACGCCCCGCTCGGTACCCAATCCAAATCGTTCGGCGGATCCGGGGGTATATCATGGCCTAAATGGTCGGATCGATATATCAGGCGCCAAGCCGCCCTAGGTAGGCCGAACGCCAAGCAATTGAAGGATAGCGGCGATTTACGCAAGGGTTGGAAGCCGGTTAAATCCGGCAGCAATTTGCGGATTATCCCGAATGGCATTCAATGGTTTAACGAAGTAGAGTATTCGGCGGCCCATGACGAAGGGCGCGGTGTTCCGAAGCGGGAATTTACTTGGCTATCCATTCGGGCCATAAAGAAGATCGAAAAAGAAGTAGCTATGTTTATGGAAGGCGATAAGGTGAGAAGCTAATGGCGCAAATAGATCTAGACGGCGTTAAGTCCGCCATCAAATCCATACTAGACGCGGCAAACACTACTACCGCAAGCCCCGTCAATCTATCCAATGGCTTGGCTACCGACGTGCAACGGGTTATGAAATTCGATCCTAATCGGATAGCTCCGCAGCCGTCCTGGTTTCCATTCGTTACCGTCTCGCTCTCGGATAAGGATATCGAGCAACAAACTATGGGCCATACCAGTAGCCAGATCAGTGCGCTTAGGGAAGGTACACTCACCTTCGATATCTTCGCGGCCTGCTATGAGCCGTTCTTTACCGATCTAAACGAAGATCAGGGGCAAGAAAACGTCGAAATCCTAATGGAGAATATGGAAGAAATACTCAGGGCCAACGTCTTGCTAAATTCAACCGTCAAATATTCGGTACCAACCGGCGTCCAGTATGGCGACATTCCATTCGACGAAGAAACACATTTGCGGGCGGGCATTCTTACGCTAGAGTGCAAAGTATACTATTAAGAAGGTATACGAATATGAGCCTATCCGAACAGCAGATCCGCGAACAGTCTATCCAATGCTATACCCAATGGGCCGATCAATGGCGAGAACAGGCCAAGTATCATGGCGAGCGTTTCGAAATGAAACACTTCAACGATCTGCATCAAATTGGCGTCGGGCGTGCGGCGCTATGTATAGCCAATGGGTATTCCTTTGAGGAAAACATCGAAACGATTAAGAAATATCATCATAATGTTGATATCGTCGCCTGCGATAAGACGGTAGGCCATTGCCTAGATAATGGCATTACTCCCCAATATGTGATCCTTTGCGATGCCAACGTGAGCTACGACAAATATCTGGATAAGTGGAAGGATCAATTATCCGAGACGGTATTGATTGCCAACGTCTGCGCCTCTAAGAAATGGGCGACGTGCGGTAATTGGAAAGACGTTTACTTTTTTGTGAATCAGGACGTGCTGAAATCCGAAGCCGAATTCATGGCCATTTCTGGCTGCGAGAATTCCATAGTGGCCGGGACCAATGTGAGCAACGCTATGGTGATTATTCTCACCCAATCCAACAACAATGGCGCCCGTAACTTCATGGGTTACGATAAGATACTACTAACCGGCTTCGACTATTCCTGGTTCGATCACTACTATGCGTTTGACCATGCCGGCGGCGGGAAGCGCAACTATATGCGCAACGGCTACCTTTGTACGCTTGGCGGGGATTTCGCATTTACATCGCCCAACCTCATGTTTTCGGCCAAGTGGTTTGAGCAATACATCAAGGCGTTTCGAGTGCCGGTAGTTCAATGCACCAAAAACTCCCTAGTAGCAGGGCTCAAACAGGGCGATCTAGCGGAGCAAATGCAATATGAGTATCAACCCGAGGATTCGCAATTCGTCCGAGATAAGGTTAAACTAAGAGATGAGTTGGAATGTAAACTAGCCGAAGTAAACGAACGGCTACATAGCATTGCATTCGATCATCAATTATCTTTTCAACGGACCACATAGGGGTTTATCATGGCCAATGGAGATACCGCATTACTCGGCGCGTTTTCATATTTGGCCGTTGGCCGCGAGACGGCTGCCGGCACTTATAACACATGCACTGCATCAATCGACTTCCTATCAACATCGCTTAAGACTGCTAAGGATTCCAAGATTCTTGAACAGGTTGAGCGCAAACGAACTTACTCAAAGCGTCTATCTCTAGGCAAAACCGTTGGCGGCGATTTGAGTATGTATGTATCGCCCTTGGAAACGGCGCAATCTTGGATCTTAGCAAACGCATTTGGCGGCACCGTAACAACGGCGACCGTGACCAGCGAGACTACAGGCGGCAGCGGCTTCGATCATGTGTTCTCTACGGGCAATATGGACCAAGCGGGCGGCCAAGCGCTATGTTTGAATCTTCGCAAAGGGCCGGCTACTACCGGGCGCATTTGGGAGTATTCAGGGATCCGGGTAGATACCCTTGGCATATCGGCGCAGCTTGATGAGCCGGTAGCAATGAATATCGGCTTTGTCGGTATGGATTCTAGCCAAACGACTAACGATGTAGAATCGGTGCTGACGGTTACGGCCAATCCCTGCCTATCATTTGTCGATGCCAGGTTTTCAATTGAGGGCACCTTTGCAAGCCTTACCTCTACAGGGTTTTGGCACGTGCAATCGGTTGAATTCAGCTTGAGCAACAACCTAAAGAGCGGCAACGAATCTAGGCGAATCGGCTCGGATATCCTTGGGGTATTACCTCCCGGCGTCCAGACCTATGAATTGTCGACTACCATGCGATTCAATACCACTACGGCCTATGATGCCATGATCGCAGGAACTACCGAGTATGGGTTGGAACTAGAATTCACAGGGCCGACTATCTCGGGATCGATTGCCCCTCAAGGGTTATTGATCGAATGCCAGAAAGTGATGATCAAGGACGCCGGCGATCCTGAGATATCAGGGCCGGACGGAATACTAACCGCCAATGTTACCTTTGACGTGTTGAGGGATGAGAGCGCGGCCGGCTACGCCGTTCAAGCAACGCTCACCAACAACATTGCATCGGCTACAATGGCTATCTAGGGTTTATATGTGGCCTTTTTCTAGGAAGGAAACCGGCCTTAGGGATCACCTTAAGGCCGGTAAGAAGATAAAAGTGCATGGCGTGATATTCCATATCCGCAAGCTAAACGTGGCAGACTACCTAGAGGGTTCCCGCGTGATGCAAGAAATCTATGCCACATACAAAACGAATACTAGCGGCAAGATCGATAAGAAGGCGGCAACCAATAGCGTCAAAAAAGCCCGTGAGTATATGACAGATGTAATAGTGGGGGGCGTTGTAAAGCCAGTAATCGTGCGCAAACCCGGTGCCGATCCCGAAGCTATCTGCATTGAAGAAGTTTTCCAAGACTGGAATCTAGCCCAAGAATTGACCAACCAAATCATGTTGTATACATACTCTAAAAAAAAGTAGAGCGGGAGCAATATTTTGCAGCCGCCAAAATCCGTGAGATTGACTTCTTAGCGCAGCGTTACAATTGCCTGCCATCTGATATACTGAAACTAGACTTAGCCGATCTGCAATTCAATCTATTAGTAGTTTCCGAATCGGCCAAGCATACCGAAAAGCTAAACCAGAAACGTGCGGTTTCCAAGGGTAGGGGTTAGATCATGGCTAAGAAGGCCGAAGCTACGCTGACGATCAAAATTAAACAGCAGGGCGAAAAGGTACTTACAGGGATCAAAAAGGGATTATCTAATATGATCCCTAGCGTCAAGCAAGTAGCTATCGGCATAACCGCCCTTGGCGTTGCTATGGGCAAGCTTGCCCTAGATGCAGCCCGCTTTGAGGATGTAGAAAAGAAGTTTAAGAAACTCGCCGATTCTCAGGGCGTAAACGCCGGCAACATGCTCGCCAATATGAAAGCACTCACCAAGGGTACAATTTCAGAACTTGAATTGATGAAAAAGGCAAACACGGCAATCCTGCTAGGTCTGCCGATTGATCGCTTCGATGAAATGTTACAGATTGCATTAGGTGCCGCCCAAGCAACCGGGGAAAGTAGCGAGTTCATGCTTAACTCCCTGGTTGTTGCTTTGGGTAGAGGTTCGAAGTTGATGCTCGACAATCTCGGAATTTTGATCGACGTCGAAAAGGCTCAAGAGGAATACGCTGCCAGTATGGGCAAAACGTCCGCCCAATTGAGTGACACCGAGAAGAAACAGGCATTTATAAACAAAGCCCTAGAGATAGGAAATCGTAACCTCGAAGCAATGGGCGGTGTTCAAGAATCGGTAGCTATCAAGTGGGAGCGCTTCAAGGCAACGCTACAGGACAATGCCATAGTGCTAGGCAAAAACCTAACGCCGGCCTTTGAGGTATTCGTAGACCTACTAGGGCAAGGCGCCGATGCATTCGGCAAATTTGCGCAAAGTGACCTGGCTATAGACCTATTCGAAGAAATGGCCGTAGGGGTAAACGCCGCCGCGCAAGCCCTTAGAAACTACCTATCCGAAGTGGAAGAAAAGCCATCGCAGGGGTTTTGGGCAACCCAAAGGGATATCCTAAACGCCTACATGAATCCCGTAACCGTTGGCGCACCTATGCTCAAAAAGTATTTTAAAGAGCGGGAGGAAACGGCTAAGAAGGAAGCGAAGCTGGCAAAGGAAACCATAGAAGGTGAAGATGCGATAAGAGTGAAATTTGCCAAACTCCGAGTCGACCGTGAGCAAAAAGCGCGAGACGACGCGAAGGCCGCCGAGCAACGCAAGTTTGATGAAATCAATAGAATAGACTTTGAGCGCGGCAACGAACGGTTGCGCAAGCATGATCAGGATATCGATAGGCGGTTTGATTCTGAATTGGAGTCGGTCAAGAAACTGGACGCTATGAAATTGGCGCAATTGAAATCGTTTAAGGACAACGAAAAGAAACTATTCATTCAGCATGAACAGGAAGCGCTACAACGAATACCGAATTTAAGTAACGAAATAGAATCATTTTTAAGCACCGGTATAGAGGGCGTTGCCCGGCGGGGCGTTACGGCATTTGCTGAAACGTTGTTGCCAGGTATAGGCGGCGCGGCCGGTGCGGTGTTCGATCTATTGGCCCAAGACGCGGACGATTTCGCGGCCCAACTAGATCAAATGTTTAGCGTCGATTTCCTCGGCAACATATTCGCCAACTTGACAACCTTAGTTGAGAAGGTGCCCGAGCTAGTAACGGCCTTGATCGAATCGTTTGACGAACAGGCTCCGGCGATGACCGAATCATTTACGGCAGCTATGGTTGCGTCGGCACCGGATATCATAGCAAGTCTAGCTAAGGGGGTTGCGGATCCGAAGTTTGCGGCCCAATTAGCCAAGTCGATTGCTAAAGGGTTTATAGACGGGGCAAAACTCGCCGTTAAGGACGTAGCCAAGGCAATGGAGGAAGCTACCAAGACGGGCGCTAAAAGCGGTTTTCGGGTTGTTGCCGGCGTAGCTACGGGCGGGCAATCAGAAGTGGCAATACAAACCGCCGAGCAATTATCAGGCGGCGCTAGTTTGACCGGGACTATTAGCCCCCTTGCGGGGATCACGGCCGCTATGAGGTCAATGGCGGATATAGGCAGCGCGGGCGCGGCGCAGGCCGAAATTGCAGAATTGCAAGCTTCGGTTTTGCAAATGGCGCAACTTGCAATTCTAGCCGAAGCCCTTGGGGATCCGTCACTAGTAGCGGGGTTGCCGGGGGGCAAGGAAGCCGGCGCCTTCACGGATATATTCGCGCAAATGGGATTTGCCGAGGAGGATGTTGATAATGACGTTGTATCGGGATTCTTTAGCCGGGGGCGGCGTTTCAGGGGCCATCAAGCGAAAGCACATGGCGGGCTAGTTAAAGGCTACGCCCTAGGCGGCCTGATCGACAATACATTGATTGCGGCAACCCCCGGCGAAATGGTTGTAAATAAAGCGTCTACGCAAGCCAACCTCGGACTACTAGAAGCCATCAACGGCAGCAATGGCCGCTCGGTAGGCGGCGGAAATACGATCAATATAACCGTCAATGGTGGTATGCTCGGCGATAGGAATGAAGCCAAGCAATTTGCCAAGGCCGTTGACGACGAATTATTCCAACTACGGCAGGGCCGCGAATCTCGGGCATTTGACGAAGGGCTTTTTTAATGGAATTCATAAGCGCAAATCTCTTTGATACTACTACGGGCGCGGTAGTCAATTCGAATACTACAACCGTTGAAAGCATGTTGCTACGCGATGAGCGGTTCCAGTATCAATCGAGCGGCCTAAACTCGGACGCCGGCACCAACGCCACGATAACGATCAGCTTTGGCCAGACTACTTCGGTAAGCCGCATAGCTATGATCGGGATCAATTGGAAGGATTTCACGGTATTCTATAACGGAACTACGGCCAACACGTTTGCCCTAACATCTACGGGAGCTACTACCGCTAGTGACTTCTCGGCAAACTCCGAGACGTCTATGTATCTAATGGGGGCGGCAGTAAATTGCACGTCGGTATCGTTTGACGTCGCCGGAACTATGGTTGCAGATCAGGAAAAGGCAATAGGCTACCTGGCAGTTGCCAACGTGCTAAGTGATTTCGACGGCTACATCCCGCCCGCCCAAAACTACCAGCCGCGCTTTACTCAAAAACAGGTAGTACACGAATTGGCAGATGGCAGCATTAGAACACAAACATTCGATAGGAAGTTTGCAGCCGATGTGCGGTTGGATTTCGTTACTACTTCATTGAAAACCGAGCTAAAAACGGTGTTCGATCTGCATAGCGACTTCATGTTTGCGGCATTCCCTACTACTACGGCTTGGGATAAGGTATTTTTTCCCTGCGTTTGGGTAAACGGATTCGACTTCCAAGCTTTTACCGATAACGCGGCGGCGGCAGGTCATTCGGGATCGATCCGCCTAGCAGAAACAAGGCCGGGCTAATGGCAGAAACCCCAAGTTTAATACAGCAAATCAAGGCGCCAACGTCTAAAGTGTTTCGGCGTTTCCTGGTAAAGAGGCGTCAAGTATCCGATGGCCTATTCGAAGCCAACTGGCAAGATCTAACGAAGTTTGTAATGCGTTGGGGCCGCTTCCGTTGGTCGGTAGATACGCCCCGCTATGGCGATCTGCGGCTTGATAACGCCAACCTAAAGGTATTGAACGTAGAGGGTACATTCAACCCTAACGATAACGACGATTCATTCTGGTCTGGCTACGACGATATGCAACGTAGCCTAGTAAAGATTGAAGCCGGCTTCATTCATCAAACCCTATCGGCGGGCGGCGTCTGGACGAATACCGAATTCCCTAGTGCGCCTGCGATGTGGGTTGGGATCATATCGGGCGATATCTTCCTTACAGGTCAATCGGAGGTAAACATACCCCTTCGGCCTATGTCGCAAGTGTTTCGAGATTTCCCGTCTAGTGATTTGACTAGCTCAGGTTGGGCAGCACCGTCTAGCGGACTAAGTGCCGGCAGTTGGGTTGAGACGTTGCGAGATATGACAGACGGATCCGGCGTCTATACCTTCCGGCAATTCATCGGAACGGGCGCGGCAAATGATTGGACGCTCGCAGCCGGGGGCAACCTCTACGCCAACCTAGACAGCAATAGCGCCGAAGATCTTCACGGCCTAGATTGCTGGAACGTTACCGAGAAGATTGCCAACGCCGAGCAAGCCCTAGTCTACCTCAACAACAAAGGGCAATTTGTTTGGCAATCCAAGACGGCAACCGCTTCGGTGCAATACGAATTCCACGGGCAGGGATCCAACAACCGCACGTATGGCATGAACATGAAACGCATCAACCGATACGGGAAACGCCTCACGGCCTTCTATAGCCGCGTAGCCGTCAAATACGATAAGGCAGATACTAATACTTCATTTGTAAATACGGCCCTACCCTTTGCGGTAGCCGGATCCAATACGGCTTGGAATCTTGGCCATAGAACGTTTTCAATCGACAACTTCTGGTTGGCAGATAGCGCAGCCGCCGCATCGGTAGCTGCATCGGTATTCTCGGACGTGTCTAGCCAGGACGAAGAAATAGAATTCACTACTTCCTTCATACCGCACTTAACCCTAATGGATCGGGTAAGCATAACCTACGATGCAACGGATTTCGTTTCCAACAAATCCCTATGGGATACTCGGGATTGGGCAGCCGGCCCTACCTCGAATACTGCCGACGATCTAATCTGGGATGCAGGGCGGGGCGATGCAATCATACTCCAATCGACTAACTTCAATCTGATATCAATCGATATCGACCTCGATAGGCTAGAGACTACATTTATTGGTAGGCAACTTTAAAGAATCTTTGCTTCTGCGCCGCTCGCAATATGGAATGTTGAATTTGTCGGCACGTCCATATCACCCAAGCAGGCCAACCTAGCCGTAGATGTAGCTAGGTCGAACGTGCTTGCAGTTGGAATTGTAAAGTAGGAACACATAAACGATGTGTTGCCCGTAATCGTCGTGCTGGTAGCTGTACTTAGCCGTTCGACTCTATAGCCGGTAGCCCAATGATCAAACATGCCGCCGGCAATCATGTCGCCCGTAACGGTTGCAATCATGTTATTCATATCGGCGGCGCGCGCTCGGGTACCGGCAACGAATGAACTAGGACTGCTGGCTAAGATACCCATGGCTATTACTCCCCTGGCATTGGTAGATGCGCCATATCATTATACGCCCAAGTGGTAGCTTGCGCAAATGATGCGACGTTGGCGCCTTTGAGCATACGCGTGAACTCTAGAGCCTTGGCGATATGCTGCGCCCGATCTTCCTCAGATTTGGCTTTTTTGGCCATCGTGCGGTTGAGGTTGGCCATACCCATAAAACCCTCTTGACAGTTGGGGCGCACTTCTAAGAGCCGTTTGAGGTAGCCGGCGCACTCTTCAAACTTATCGTATCTCGCGGCTACATCGGCGGCGAATAACAACCCATCCCCGCACTTATCATCTAGGGTAAGCCACGGTTGGATATGCTCCGCATCGATTGCTGCCCAACCCTTTTTGTGCATTTCTGCCCTAGAGTGTTCGTATACGGCGCGACGGGCTACCGGGAAGTGCGGCCAAATCTTAGTAGCCGCTACGAAATCCTTTTTCGTTAATGCCAAATCTGCCTGCTGTACGGCTTGCAGCATCTTCAATACATCGTGAGCATTTGGAACGGGTAGGGCTTCCCTGGTTTCCTCCCCAACCTCTAGCATGTAGGCGCTGTCGTAGGTCCAGTGGTTTTCCTTAACGATCTTGAATCCGGCGTCGCGTATCAGCTTTTCGAAGTGCGGCCGCGTCCATACGTTGCAATGATCCGGATGATAGTAGTATTCGATATCCCAACCGCCTACGCCGAAATTGGATAGCTTGCCAAACCATGTGGGCACTGCTAGGTAGAATTTGCCGCCTGGTTTCAATGCCTTTTTGTAGCGTTGCAATTCGATCTGCGGATCATACATATGCTCAAGCACTTTGTAGGACGTGATTAGATCGTATTGCTTGGATTCATCGAAATCTTCCTTGAGGTTTAGCCCAAACTCGTGATGAGCAACGCGCCTATAAGATAGGGTTAGCTCTACCCCGTTTAGATCCGCGTCCGGAAATAGGGGCGCACCGTCCTGCGCCCGTGGGCCATTCTTCCACCATTGTAGAAATAGGCCATAGGCGCCGCCAACGTCCGAGATAACCGGATCTTTCTTACCTTCTTTGGCCCATTCGCCTATTAGGTCCTGCAAGAAATCGGCATGGTAATGCAGTTTGTTTTGGCCGCTATACAAATTTGCTATCTGCGGCGAGCCGCCCCGGTAGTCCTTGCGGTAGTATTCCAAGACGGCGGCTTTATCTTTGTACTTGGTAGGGTAGCCGACGAATCCGCAACCCTGGCATAGTTCCATGCCGCTAGGCTTGATTCGGTATCGGTCTACGTTCTGCCATTTGATACCGTTACATATTGGGCAATTCATATTTCTTCTTCCTTCTTAGTTTGCGTACAGTTGAGACGTTTGAGGGAGCCACCAAGCTATAACCGGTACCGCTTGCGGATCATATTCTATAGCTGCAAATGCCCGGAATTTGGCCCGTAGATGTTTCAATTCATCAATTTCAAACATCTTCGTAAGCCGGCAAGTAACCATGATTTTAGAATCAAGGCGATCCCGTTCTTTGTAATCGTAGCCAACTAGCACTAGCATTTCCTTACCTCCGCAGTATGTAAATTAGAGCGATGCCAACCGCAAGGATTAGCGTCAGGCGCAACCCCCGGAATATATCTTCAATGGCTTCCGCTTCATGCTTTTCTTTATCCATTGATCCGATTTATCAACCTCGCAAACTCCATAGGATTCGCAGCATGTATCGTATCCCGATATGTCACGCCTTCAAACTCTACCGGACAGCCATCGGTTAGATGTTTCTCGATAACGGGTAGCGGCGCCTTTTCAGATAGCTCTACTAGATCCTGCGTCTTGATCCCGTGATGAGATACGCCGATGCGCCTGCCGTAATGTTTGCGAATTGCCTTGAACGTCTTTAGATCGATCTGTTCGTTGTAGCCAGTAGCGTAAAGAATCGTCGCATGGTTGCAGATTACTTCCGGGCGTAATGCCTTCATTGATACGATCGTATTCGGCCTATCAAATCGCCGGAACGTGTCTGCACCAAGGGCTTCGAAGCGGGCGGCGTGCATCTTCTTATAGTCTTGGAATTTGTAGAGGTAGGATAGCCCGCGAGTAAGGACGGTATAGAAAACGGGTATTCCGATTTCGTCGCCATATTCCATTAGCTCGCGGTATTCGGCGTAGCTCAATGCACATTGCCTGTAGAATCCATCGGGCATAGATCCGACGCCGATCATATCTTCGGCACGGAATGCCTGCCCCTTTACCGCATCGGCTCCCGAATACTTGGCAAGGCGGATTAGTTCTTTGGCCTTGGCCATCGATCCGCAATGGATGTTTGATATTTCGGCGATAAAGTAAGTGCTCAAAACCGTTCCTTTTTGATATGCGCTTCAATAGCCAAATCCCTTGCCCGCTTTTCGTCGATCGTATGGCCATACTCGCCTTTGTTGAATGAATTATCTAGGGCCATAGGATTATTCAACTTCATTATATCCTTCATGGTCCGTTCTATGCTGCCTTGGACGCGCACGAACCAATCGCACATTTTGGGGGTGTTCATTTTTTGCTTGGCCAATTCATTCATTCCCGATTGAAACCGGTAGGCCATCTTTTCCAATTCCTTTAGATCCCGATTGACTAGGCAGCGCGTTAGATATTGGTTCCATTGCTCGTGATGCACGTTGCCATACATCCATAGCAGGTCGATCGGTTGTTGTTTGCCTTTTTGATCAGCCATCCACTAACCCCCCGCCCGTTATGCCCGCGTCCAGCTTCGCCTTGATCGCCGCACGTTGCGGGCTATCCGTTCGGCTCATGCTATCTTGAGAATGGGTATAAAACCATGTAGGCGAATTATCCCAATAGGAAATATTGAGCGTATCTTTGGCCCGCTCAAAGAAATCCAAACCTTCGTAGCCGCGTAGCTTCTCTGTGAATTGGAAATGCCTCATCGCTCGCGTATCAAACAATGCGCAACCTACATGGTGATGTGTCCGGGGGTTGCCAACGTCGTCATAGTTACCGTCTCGGTAGGTCGAGTATAGGGCGTCACATTTGCGATCTAAGATTCCTTTGAATAACCAATAGGCGCCCATAGCAAATATCCTATCGTCCGCATCGATCCGCATAATGTAGCGGCCTCTAGCCATCTTCAAAGCAATATTGGAGCTACTAGCCAGACCGATATTCTTTTCGTTTACTACTAGGCGCCCCGTGAATTCCTCATCTTCTAGTATCCGCTCTAGGGTATCGTCGGTAGATGCGTCGTCTACAATTATGTATTCCGAAGATTCGATATTGCTAGACGCTTCGGCAACGCTCTCAATAGTGCGGTTGATTGTATCGGCACCGTTGTAGACACATGAGTAGAACGTGATCAGAGGAAGCCGGTTGATATCCTTTAGAACGGGCTTGCGATCTAGCATTTGTAGAACGTCCGCCATAGGCCGATCAGGATCGCCCCGCAATACAACCTTCATTAAGGTCTCATCTTCCGGGTAGTCTAGTAACAACCTGGCATCGGATTGCGCATAGGGCGCCGGCTTATAGTCGATCATTTCCGGCTTGAAGTATCGAATGGCATAGCTCACATGCTCTACATTCTGCCCCGCAAACTTCTCGGCAGCCTGATCTAGCAATTTCCTAGAGAAGATTTCGAAGCCGCAGCCGTCCGCTAGATGCGAGCTATAGAGATATTGATTCTGGTTCGTATACTGGGATAGGGCGTCCAGTATGATATCGGGATCGACTAAGATTTTGTCATGACATACGCGGATAATTACATCTAGGTTGTTGCGTTTGGCAACGTCGGCCATTCGATGCAACGGGCTTCCGGCATGGCCTGGTTCCAACCACGTTCCGAAGACGCCGCTCGGATAGGCGTGATGAATGCCATGAAACCCATAGTTCCTATCGGGCCATTCGGTATTCAAGTGGTATTCGTATTCGTCGTATTCTTCGTCGGGAACCGCCAAATATACGCCTAGCTCGGTTTTTTCTAATCGCCGCAATAGATTGACGATAACAGGTTGCCCCGCAATCTCACGAAACGCTTTTCGCGGTAGGCGTTGGGATTGGAGGTGCGAGCACAAAATCACGCCTACCTTGCGAGTCATATCTTTACCGCCTTCTCGCCTGTGAATTCTTCGAAGCGTTTGATGATCACAGACACGTAGTGCGGATCGATTTCCATTCCAAAGCATTTGCGCTTGGTCTTTTCGCAGGCGATTAGGGTTGAGCCTGAGCCGAGGAATAGATCGACGATTAGAGTTTTGTCCTTACCCCACCGCCTAAAGAATTCATCTATTAATTTAACTGGTTTTTGCGTTGGGTGGACGCGCTTTGCGCCGTCGTTTTTTTTGTGATGGCCAAACGGCCCAAACCAAACCGCCTTGATAATCTTTAGGCCATGAATCTTTTTAGACCAGCATAATTCAAAATCGGATCCGGCGACGCGGGCGCTATCTTCGGTGGTTCGTTTGTCCCAAACCATCCAACCATGTTCGTTTCCGGGTGGAAGAAAATTCGCGTAATTGTTTGCGCCAAACAAAAATATTTCTTCGGTATCTGGAAAGTGATCTAGTATTATATTGGGGTTGATAACGCTATGATCCCACGGACTATCACGGTAGGTGTTGCGTTTTAGCTGCCTTCCGTCAGTTAGCTTCTCATTAGACGGCTTCCTAGAAGTAACTTCCCCTATACTTATTCCATACGGCGGATCAGTGAAAACCATATCCGCCTTCTCGCCTGCCATCAATTTATCTACATCTTCCTTCGATGTAGAATCGCCGCACATGATTCGGTGATTGCCTAGCTGCCAGATATCGCCCCGTTGTACTCCATAGGGGTTTTCTTCTACTTCCGGCACTTGATCGTCTTTTTCACTAGGTTCGGCGCCGGCGTTTTCTTCCTCTAGCATTTTGTCGAGATTGATATACGCAACGTCTCGCAATTCGTCGTCTAGCGCGGCCAATTGTTTATCTAGGGCGTCTTGATCCCAAGTGGCTAGTTCGGCGGTTCGGTTATCTGCAATGGCATAGGCCGTCATATCCGGCCCGTCTAACTCACTTTCAACTACCGAGATATCTTGCCAACCCAATTGCTTGGCCGCCTCCCAAGTTCCATTGCCGGCCCTAATCACGCCATTGGCATCTACGACGATTGGTTTTTGTTGGCCGAAGCGTAGCAAACTAGCCTTGATAGCCGTTAGATTCACATGATCATGCAACCGCACATTGGCGGGATCCGGGAATAGGCTATCAATCAATACTGTTTTGCTGTCATTCATCTACATCTTCCTTCACTAAACTCAACCAGGGCTTTCGCTCGGGCTCGGCGTTGTTGCTCTTCGATCTGCGCCATTCCTGCAAACGCTCCATTATCTCACCATAGTTTGTAGTCTGATCATGGGTAAGGCGCCGCCAATTCATAATCGTACATGACAGCACGTTGAACTCATCAACCAACCCCTCTACGAATGTGCCTGGCAAAAACGGGCCATCGAAGGAAGCCATGAAGTTGGTCGGATGACAGGGGCCGAATTCCTCAAACTTGACATAGACGGATACTAGGTACCATCGTGCGGTAGGATCGAATTTGTGGGCGCTAGTCATTCGATCCCTTCAAATAAAATAGGGCGGTATGCTGCCCGATGCCCTTACCTGCGGCTCCATCTTCGGTAGCGCACCATTTTACATCGCCGAGATTTCTAACGTATTCGGCCTTGGCTAATAACATCAAAACCCATTTCGGCAGGGGGTAGACCATGACTACATCGTTACCCTTGGATTGCTCTAGCAACGCCTTGCGCGCCCAAGCGGTCGGCCCTTTTTTCTTGCCTTCATGTATGATCGATCCAAAGGGCGGATTGATGTAGGTTGATTTGCCCCAATCGCAAGTTAGCCCATCAAACCCTTCCGGCAATGGATACGGGCAGCCATCAAAATCAAACCCATATTCGGATTGCAATTCGGCCAATAGATCGGGGGGCGTTAGCCAATAATGTTTGCCGTCTTTGTTGCCATTATGAAAACCCATCAACTACCCCATGGTGCGCGATAGCCTGCATAGGATTCAAACGAACTGCAATTTTTGCAGGGATCGAATTTGAAGGCGTCGCCCGATTTGAGAGCGTCGCGCCAATACTTAGCCAATGCGCCGTTGAATAGTTCGGCCATCGACTTTTCATGAATATTGCCAAGCACGATTTTGTTGCGTAGGTCCGGGCAGCACATACCAGCATTTCCCTGCCAATCGAATACCAACCGCACATAGGCTTGCAAACATGGCGCACGTTTAGGCGCCCGCGTTTTGACCAGGATATCGGGATCTGTATCAGATTCCATACGCCCCCCAACTACATCGCGTATCGATACGGCTACACCCGGCCATCTGGCTTCGGCTAGTTCCGCGATCGGCTCGTCTTTGTTGGCTTGCGTTCGGACGGCCTGAATGACGATATCCGTTTTGCGATCAGGCCAATCATAGAATTTGTCTACATTGGCGGTTACTCGCTCCCAATTCGCATTGATGCGTTGCCCTTCGGCTACCGAGGAATCGAATGAATCATAGGAAATCTTGACCTTCGTTTGGTGGGCAAGCCCTTCGAAGATATCGTCGCGCTCTGTTTGGAAGTTGAAATTGGAATTTGTAATGCGATCAATGTAGGTGCCGCCCTTGGCCAAGGAAGCCGCTAACGTCGCCGCATATGCGAAGCGTTTGTTTAGGGTAGCTTCGCCCCTATTATTCAATTTGATCGACGACACGCCCAATTCCGCGCCTTGAGTGATGATTTTTTCAATCGTCTCTGCTGCCATCAACTTCCGTTTGAACGGCAACGTTTTTTGGTTTTCCTTTGAGTGATAACAAAATGAACATGCTAGATCGCACCGTGAACTCAATTCAAGCATGATATCGACGGGCGCACCTAAGGGTAAATGCCGGCCGTAACGGTATTTTAAACGGTATTTGAGGTAGTCGAGATTTTTCATATGCCGATCGTAAACATTCGGCGGGGGGTTGGCAATATGTTTTACCCCCCTAGCGCAGATCTTCCCGCAACCGCACGCCGGCCTTGCATTCATTCGTTAGCTTTTCCAAATCGCTTTCGAGAATGCCAAGGGCGTAGGTATTCTTGGCGTAATGCTTCCGACGGTAGCCCACATAGAATTCGGGAAGCTTTAAGGCCAACGCCAAATCGCCGCCCAATCCTTTTAGGATCCGATCGCAGGTTGCGCGTTGCCGGTCGTTATCGATAGGCGCCCAACCAACTTCCTTTTCGTAGGCGTCAGAATAAGCCCACCATAATTCATCGGTGGGGGCGGGCGCTATCCCCCCCCCTGTAAGGGGGGTAGTAGTAGTAGTAGTAGTAGTAGTAGTAGGGCTCCCAATTGGCTTTCGAATGGCTTCCAATTGGCCTGCCTTTTGGATAGCCTTTTGGCTCTCGATTGGCTCTGATTCGGCGTAGCGTTCTTTGGTCCGCTGCCCGCCTTTTTTCGAATTGGCCCGTAATTTCTGCAACTTCTCCACGTGCGGCCCATTTCCGTTGATATGGTATAGGCCATTATCTAGAGGCGTGATTAAATAAGCGTCAATCAATGATTGGAGCATGTCTACAGTTTGACCATGGCGCCGCGTCCAGTGGTTGATTTGATCTTCGGTAGCGTCGATCACTTCCTTATCTTGGGAGTAGCACCATAGCTTCACGACAACGCCCAAGGCTTTATCATGGTCGCCTAGAATCTCTCCGAGGGAAATTAGATCAGGGGAAGATAGAAATTTCTGTTCGACGGCAATGCGCATAGATAGATCCCTTTTTCAATTTTTCTGATATCTGGTAGTCGAAGTATACAAAAAAGGATTGAAGATGCAAACGCCATTTGATAGGTTGTGTGTGAGGCTCTTTTTCAGTCTTTTATCTGGTTTCAAATAGCGGCTTACGGGCCGCTATTTGTATTTTAGGGGGTAGGTATGGCAGACGATACGTTCGACACCGAAGAAAGTCGGGCCATATATTTGAAGCTATGCGAAGCACTACCTCCCACGGCCGGGCAAGGTGAGATGTTACAAGCCGCTATGAATCTCATGCGCTATATGGTCTCGGCAGGAAATCAGGACGAAGTGCAGCAACGCGGCCTGCGCAATTGGGTTATGTCTGAGACTAAACACCACATGAAGAAACACATTAAGACTATGAGAGACGGGGGGTAGGTATGGTGTGCAAATGCGATCCGCACAAAGTTGGCGCGGATGTACTAGAAAAGGGCAAGCACGTTTGCGACGGTTGGCCAGTTGATCGGAAGGAAGAAACGCCGGAACCGGAACCGGATGGACCAAGCTACAGAGAAACCGCACTAGCGGCAATTGAGACGGCTATGATTGCAACGTGCAAGATAGTAGGCGATGATTTCAAATCGAATAGCAACGTAGTTCGTGCGCTTGGGTGTCTAGTAGACGCGGGCGAATTCTTG
>Ga0255047_10000436_pt1 | contig 34118 bp, 51 predicted proteins | sample JV7_2_1_MG_FD_183640 | JGI IMG/M metagenome (GOLD analysis project Ga0255047, IMG submission 183640) | Seawater microbial communities from Jervis Inlet, British Columbia, Canada - JV7_2_1 | ecosystem: Environmental > Aquatic > Marine > Inlet | place: Canada: British Columbia | collected 2016-10-06
ACAGTTAAACCTATTTATGTTGATGCTGCCAATGATTACATTGCAGCAGATGCCCCAGTCTATCAAGACTCAACTTTCTTAACAGAAGATACTCCTAATGGCGTAACAAATGACAAGCCTAATTACGTTAAGCAAATGGAAAAACAACTGCCATTTACAACTACGCACACAATGGCTCAACGAATAGGAAGGCTTGCATTAAAGAATCAAAGACTATCAACAAGTATTAGTTGTGTAGTAGACCTTTCATTTATGAAATTACAACCTGCTGATTGGGTTTATGTTACCAACGAAAGGTTAGGTTACTCACAAAAAATCTTTGAAGTTGTATCAGTTAATATGGAAGTTATACAGTCAGATGAAACTCCTGTTCTTGGAGTAAGATTGGCACTTAAAGAAACCGCAGCTTCAATTTATGCTTTTGCTACCAGTGATTATAGTGCAAACATAGCAGCAGGAAGTAACTTAGCTTCAGGTGGTTTTGCTATAGCAGCACCAACAAGTTTATCTGTGGCTACTGATAGCACTACCAATGACAATCTAGGTACAACTTCTGTTACTGCAACTTGGGTTAATAGTGCTTCTCCTACTGTTATTTTTACTGACGTACAATTTAAAAGGAATGGTGCAGCAGATGCCACTTACACCAGTACAACCGCATCTAAGGGGTCTACTAAACAAACAATACTAGGACTAGAAATAGGCGTTGCCTATAACTTTAGGGTAAGACATGCAGGAGTGGCAGGGAGTTATTCAGCTTTTTCTTCTGTGGTCAATCACACAGTTGCAGGAACAGCAGTAGCAACAAGCGCATTAACGAATAGTTTAATAATTTTACCTACACATACCACAGGTGATGGTGTCCCCGATAATAATACAACGCCTTCTCCTAATCCCGAAAGTTCAACGTACAGAAGAACAGGGGTAACTCCACACACACTTTATATTAGCGATGGAAGTGATTGGATATTGCAAAGTGTAAATAGCGACACAGATACTAATACTACTTATGTCTTGCCGACTTGGACAACAGGAGGTGGCGTACCTGCTAATAGCACTACACCTGACCCGAATCCCTTAGGTTCTTCATATCTGAGAACAGGAGTAACACCAAATACTTTATATATAAGCAATGGTAGTAGTTGGATATTACAAGGTATAAATAGTGATACAGATACAACTTATACTTTACCTACATCTACAACTGGAACTGGCGCTCCTTCAGGGGGGGTTAATGGCTCAACCTACTTACAAACTGGCATAACTCCTAACGTACTTTGGTTGAATATAAATGGTACTTGGACAACAGGGGCAGCTATTAATGTAGATACAGATACAAACACGACTTATGTTTTGCCAACTTGGACAACGGGTTCTGGTGTTCCTTCTGATAGTACAACACCTTCTCCAAATCCTTTGGGTTCTTCATATTTAAGAACAGGAGTAACGCCTAATACTTTGTATATAAGCAATGGAACAAGTTGGGTATTGCAAGGTGTAAATAGCGATACAGATACAGTCTACACTCTGCCTGATGGTGTTTTAATAGGTCACCCAACAATAAGTGGCACAACAATTACATTCCCTTCTAATGATGGTGGGTCAAGCACTGTTGTAACTCAAGACACTAATACTACTTACACATTTGAGGATTCCATGACCGCTCTTCCTTTGGGTACTGCGGTTTGGGTTACTATAGATGGCGCTTCCTATTCACCTGCGCCTATTAGTAATGTCCTAAGACAAGATATTACAGTTACTTATTACAATGGCATCTCTACAGCATCATGTACTGTTAGATGGATTATGGAAAATGCGGCTAACAGCAACGATGATTATATAAGTAGCTGCGCCTATACAGGCTCATCAACAGGATTTGAGGCTTTAGCAAGTCTTACTGATTTATCTGGCAATGATGTGAAGTATGCAACTGTTGTAGTTGAACACGCAGCAAGTAATGCAACAATAACCTTATCAGCCTTAATTTCACAAACTCATGTATCTGGCGGAGGTAAATAATGACAATTATTACATCTAGTAATGACTATAAATTAAGACCTTTGGTTGAATCTGACCAGTCTTTTATTTTAGAATGTTTGCAAGACTTTCCTGTCGGCTCTAATACTACTTATCAAAGACAAAATGAATTTGCCAATATGCTTTATGTGACTGGCGGATATGCAAAAGCTACTGTTAAAGCAGGTAATAAATGCAGTCTTACTGTTGTACTAGAAAAAACTGACGGCACTAAACTTGGGTTTCAGCACTATGATTTTGCAAATAAAGTGGTAACTTTAAAAATGGGTGTAGTACATCCATCACATAGAGGTAATAAATATTCTACTGCCTATCTTATGTTAGGAGGTGCCTTATGCTACACAGAATTGACTTGCACAGGTGCAGTTTTGGAGTTAGTTGATACTTATAACAGCCTAGCTGATTTATGGAGACCCACTATATCCGCAGATGAAACACAAAGAACGACAGACAACAGGTTCGGAGATGGACAAACCTACACCCTAAACAAAATTACTGTTACTGCAGCAGAACACGAAACTTACAGGGCAGCACACAGTACATGGGGTTCAATTACTTACACAGTTAGTTAAAGGAGAAAATTATGAGTGATGACAGAGGAAGATTTGGCGGTGACATGGACAGAAATGAGGTTGAAATTGACCTTAATAAATTCATGGAGTTACTACAAGAAAAATCTACATTAAAAGACAGGATAAGAGAACTTGAAGATGAAGGCTCAAAGAACCCGCATCAAAGGTGGATATTCCTTGCTCAAGCTATAGACAGTTGGCGCATATTCCCTAGAGCTTTTCTAAGTGTTTATATGTATCTGCTTTATTACACTACCTTTTGGTTCATGGAATTGGCAGCACCTAGTTTTGAGCAATCGGGATTAATCTCTATTGTAGTAGGAGCAGGTGCAGCTTGGTTTGGTCTTTATGCAGGAACAAGCGGGTCGTCTAAGAGTTTTAAAGGCGAAGATAAATAGTGGAAGCCTTTGACCTAATTGCAGAAGTAGGATTGCCTATAGCAAGTGGGTTAATAATGGCGTTCTTTATTTTCCTAGTTATGAAACAGATGATGGACAGTCTTGTTTCTGAAATTAAGACAGTACAAGGTATATCCAAGATGCTTATAACAAGAGCAGCCACCATGAACAATGACATTATCCGCATTGATACAAGCGTATCTAGTGCATTAAATTTATCTCCTGACCTAGACAGAATAGCGAGAGCAGAAAACTTTGTAGAAGATGGGAAGATAGATGCTAGGAGAGATTAGTGGACATAGCTCAACTCATAACAGAGTTTGGCTTCCCTGTAGTGATGGTCGTGGGGTTGGGTTATTTCGTTTACTTTGTTTGGCAGACCATAACCAAAAAGATAGACCCTGCAGTAGAACAAATGAAAACCACAATCATAAGGCTAACCGACCAACTACGACTGTTAGACCAAGACATGATACGATTACAGATGAAAGTGAATACTGTTTTGGAGTTAAAAGAAGAAGATGAAAAGAAAAGAGGGGAACAAACAATCTGAAATTATAGCAATTATTGGGTTAGTTTTTATATTAAGTATCGTTGCTTTTAATGTTAATGCCTCTCCAATAGTCCATGAATTTAAAAACCCTAGTTTTAGTGGCATAGCTGCATCGGCTCATTATCTAACGATAGATGAACAAGAGACTAAAAGGCGTGATGAATTAGCCGAGAAGATACAGTCAGAATTAGATGAGATTCAAAGGGAAATAGATAACAGTACACTCAATAAGTTTTTATCCAATCTGCAGAGCAGGATATTCAGTAACCTCTCAAGAGACATTAGCGATATGTTGTTCTCCGCAGATGGCGGAACAGGTGGAACCATAGAGCTAGAAGGGAACAGCATTTCATTTAGCAATGATGGTTACAACATCACACTAACAGTCATAGACGAGAACGGCACAATCACAGAAATTGTAATCCCGATTGGGATATTTGGCGTATGTACCACAGACTGCGCGCCTTAATTATCTTAGGGTTTGTTACGGGTTGTGCTTCTTTTGCACCGCCTAACGCAACCGAATGTTATTTAGCAGGTCTTACCTGCCCTGAAGATGCCAGAGTTGAAAGAACAACTTTAAAAAAGTTATTAGATTTACCGCCACCAAAACAAAAGGCAGTTATAGCTGTCTATGAATTTAAGGACTTAACAGGTCAAAGAAAACCTTCTACTAAGATGGCTTTATTCTCAACTGCTGTTACACAAGGGGCAGATAACTATTTAATACAGGCATTAAGAAGTGCAGGAAATGGGGATTGGTTTGTTGTTGTAGAACGCAAAGGACTAGACCACTTGACAAAAGAACGCCAATTAATTAAGAATACTAGAAAGACTTATGACGGAGAAGGCGGTAATAAGTTAAAGCCTCTTCTTTTTGCAGGTATAATCTTAGAAGGAGGCATTGTTTCTTACGAGTCTGATATTCAGACAGGAGGAAACGGAGCAAGGTATTTGGGTATTGGGAACACAAACCAGTATCGCAAAGATGATATAACTGTGTCCATTAGGGCAGTTCTCGTTCAGACAAGCGAAGTTTTATTAAACGTAACAGTAAGCAAGACCATACTAAGTGCAGGCGTTAGTAGAGATGTTTTTAGGTTTACAGAGTTAGGTACAGAACTCGTAGAAGTAGAAACTGGCTATACGCAGACAGAAGCCACAGGGTATGCAACTAGGGCAGCGATTGAAACCGCAGTCTATGAATTAGTTATGGAAGGCTTAGATAAACAATTATGGGATTTTAATTATCTTCAGGAGGTAAAATGAAAAATCTAATTAAAATATTGTTGGTATGTTTTGTAGCGTCTGTAACAGCAGGCAATAACGACATTTATCTGACGCAATCAGGGGGCGGTGCTTTTACGCTGACCATTGACCAAATTGGAGCAACAAATAAAGTGGGTACTTCGGCTGCACCAGTCACTATGGCAGGGGCATCTATAACGGGAGACTTTAAACAACAAGGTAATACGAACACATTGGCTGCTACGATTGCTCAAGGCAATAGTTCTTCGTGGACTATGTACCAAATAGGAGACTCTAATACCAGTACAATTACAGCAGGTGGTACTGGTGCAGTAACCTCATCGGACTTTGACTACAGTGCTACGGGTAACAGTAACGTGCTAACGTGGTTACAAGGTTCTAGTTCTACAGCAACAGGCGGTAATCAAGACTTTGTTATTACGGGTAATACTAATAACACCAACATAAGGTGTGAAACTATTGGTTGTGTCAACAACTGGAATATTGATGGGAACACCAACGATATAGATGTAACTCAGATTGGCACAGACGATAAGAGTATTACGTTTACGTTGGTTGGAGATTCTAACAACATTGATATTGACCAAACGACAGCTGCATCAGGAGTAACAGATACTATTGTCCTGACAGCAAACTCAACAAGCGGTACTATTAACTTAGACCAATGCACAAGTGGCTGTTAATAACTTTATTATCTAGCAATCTATATTCAGATATAGGTTCTATTTCAGAACTGCGAGGCAATGGGGAAGTCCTACGCAGTGTAGGAGGAGATAAACTATTGGCAGAATTGTCTTTAGGTATCTTTAGTAATGATGATGTAAGGACAGGCGATGGTCGTATGGCTATACAGTTTTTAGATGATTCAGTTCTCAAGCTAACCGAAGGCTCTAGGATTGTTGTTGATGAATATATCTACGACCCTGACCCTAAGAAATCTAAGTTAGCTTTAAGAATGGCAAGCGGTACTGCCAGATTTATAACAGGCAAACTGAATAAGATTGATAAACAAAATGTAAGCATAACAACACCTAGTGCCACCATCTCAATTTTAGGAACGGACTTCACAACAACTGTAGATGAGATAGGTCGCAGTTTAATTATTCTTTTACCTGATGCAGATGGTAATAGTTCAGGACAAATAACAGTAGAGACTTCAGCGGGTGTAGAAATACTTGATAAGCCGTTTCAAGCGACTATGGTGAGCGTTTCAGAGTCACCCCCTACTAGACCAGTAACTCTAGTAAATATGACGTTAGGGTTAATTAATAATCTTCTTATAATAAATCCACCAGAACAAGTAGAAAAAGCCGTAGCTGAACAAGGCACAAAGAGTACCAATGTATTAGACGTAGACTTCTTGGAAGAAAACTTTGATGAAGATGAACTGGATAAAGATGAACTAGAAATAGATAGATTGGGTATTGACCTTTTATCGGTGGATTTTTTAATGGATTTATTAGACTTTATAGAAGGAGATGAAACAACATCTAAAATAGGAGATGTAACCATAGAAGGAATCACAGCAGGTTATGATGCTAAAGCACAGATTTATTCTTTTGTGGATGGTGAAATGCTTATCTTTTTCAGAAGTGTAGAAAATACAATAGACTTACAGATACCTAAGATAAGTGCGTATAACATAACGATACTATCGGGTGGTAAACTTATGAACATCACAGTAAACGGAGGGGGAGATGGTACGATTATTATTAATCAGTCTGATTAGCCTTCCTCTTGTGGCAGGAAACAATGCCATAAACATACAGCACAAAGGAGCTAATTCAGTTATTAATGTTAAGCAAGTAGGCTACACCAACAACGCTACAGTTTATTGCGGTCTTAGCAGCGGAATTTACAGCACCCATACTTGCACAAGGGCAGTCATAAATTTAACCAGTACAGGTCATGGGAATACAGCTAAAGCCTATTCTCAGTGGTCTAACCACACGGATAATACTTTTACTGTTACACAAACTGGCGATAACAATTATGGGTATTTGGACTTAGACCAAGACAACAACACAGGAATCATTACACAAAATGGAGACTCCAATCATGGGGAGGTACTCATGGCAGGAGATAATAATGCTTACACAATAAGTCAAACAGGGAACAGCAAGTACGCAAAAATCTATGCTTTTGGTGATGATGCAGATACAACTATTACCCAATCAGGAACAGGAGCGCACAATGCTTATGTCTATAATTATAATTACGCTGACAACAATTCTTCAACCATTACCCAATCGGGTAGTGGCGACCACGATGCAGATATCTTTTGGTATTCAGATGCAGACAATGGCGTAGCTTCTATCACACAATCAGGTTCAGGAGATCATACAGCCAGACTGAACTTTTACACTGACGATTACAACGTAGGAGTCACTCAATCAGGAGTTAACGACAAATCATTCACAGCAACCTACAACTGTGTAACCAGTTGCACTAAGACTTTAACAATTACGCAGTATGACTAAGTATCTAATACCACTAGTTTTATTGGTATTACTTGGGTTGCCTTTAGTCTATCAATCAACGCCTACTGAAGTATTAAAACTCAAAACCTTTGATGCTCTAATACCAGAACAAGAACCTTCTGGATATTTTACTGTACTCAACATCACAGATGATGATATAAATAGAGAGGGTGGCTATCCGTTATCCAGACAAAGGCTCTCTGAGATAAACGCGCAGGTAATAAAAAAAGGAGCAATAGGTGTTGGATGGGTGGTCACCTTTCCTAACAAGGGCAGATTCTCTGCCAATGGAGATCAAGCGTTTGCTGATTCCCTCGCACAAATACCAAGTGTTCTTGCAATGTTTGAGAATGACAAAGGTATCTATCCCAAGACCACAGGCACAGTAATATTAGGAAATGATGTAGGCGGTACTCTAGCAACAGGAGTCACACAAAACATACCCATACTGGCTAATAGTGCTAATCAAGGAATAGCCGTAGCCAGACCTGAAGTTGATTTATTGGTTAGAAGAATACCCTTATTATTAAGAACTCCTGATGGGTGGGTTCCTGCTTTTGGAACCGAAGTCTTAAAGATTCTAGCAGGTGCAAGTACCTACGTTATCAAAACGAATGATAATGGTCTGGAAGAAATACGAGTAAGAGGCTTGCCACCAGTACCAGTGGATTCATTGGGTCGTAAGTGGATAAGTTTTGTGAATACCCCACAAACTGACCTTAAAGAAATGGATGTAAAAGATAAATTTGTATTCATAGGATTTACAGCAAAAGGAATAATGCCACAACTAGGTACACCTTCTGGTAAGTTTTTGGAACCGCATTTAATTCAAGCTGCCCTAGCAGAAAGTATCTTGATAGAAGGAAGTCCTTATGTTCCTGACTACGCACTAGCAGTAGAGGTAGGCTTATTTACCTTCTCTGTGCTATTTGTTTGGCTTCTGCTGCATTTGTTTGGCATAACTTGGGGTCTAGTATTCTTCTCTATAACTATGGCTTCAACAGCTTATTATGGATTTTGGACTATACAGCAGGGCGTATTGATAGATGTAACATGGACTTTAATATCACAGTTCATAACAGGGGCGGTGGCTTTCTACCTTAGATTTAGAGAACAGTACAAGCTAAGACAGCAAATAAAGAAACAGTTTGAACACTATCTTGACCCAAGACAGGTCAAACAACTTCAAGACAATCCTGACCTTCTGAAATTAGGTGGAGAAAAAAGATACTGCACATTCTTATTCACTGATGTTCGTGGCTTTACGAGTATGTCAGAATCATTAGAGCCAGAACAAGTAACCTACATAATGAACAGAGCTTTAACTGCACAACAGTCTGCAGTTCAAAAGCATCATGGAATGGTAGATAAATATATTGGAGATGCAATGATGGCTATATTCTCTGCCCCTTTGGATTTAGATTTCCATGAAAACAAAGCAATAGAATGCGCCAAAGACATACAGAAGAACATGGAAGAACTTAATATAGAACTGGCAACAATGGATATACCGCCAGTTGCTATCGGCATTGGTATCAATACTGGCTATGCAATCATAGGCAATATGGGAAGTGAGTCTAGGTTTGATTACACCGCTATAGGAGACGCAGTTAATACCGCAGCTAGGTTAGAGTCAGGAACTAAAGAAGCAGGGGTGGATTTACTGATTGGATATAACACTGCCATAAAGAGTGATTATGAGTTAAGATTATTAGAGCCTTTGAAGGTCAAGGGCAAAGAGAAGCCATTACAGGTGTATACATTGGAATGAAAATAGCTTTAATAATGGGCGTACTATTAATTGCTACCATAGCAAGTTCAGCTTGGTATATAGATAGACTTCAAGATAATATAGGTACGTTAAAAGGCAATCAGTTAATTCTGGAAGCCAAAATCCAAGAACAAAACGAAGCTATTGAAACTGCTTTAAACAATCAAAAAAAGGCTCAAACTCTTATGGCTTCTTTAGAAAAAGAAAAGCAAGAAGCGATGCGTAATGTAAATAAGCTAAGAAAAACATTTGCTAGACACGATTTAGATGAATTAACTTTAGCGAAACCAGAACTCATGCAAGGCAAAATAAATAAGGCATCCAAAAGAGTCTTAGAAAATTTAGAAAAATTAACTGACCCCAACCAATTTGATGAAGAAGTTAGCGATACTACTTAGTTTGGCTGTAGTGGCTTCAAGCTGTTCTATGATGGGAGATAGAGTTAAGCCTGTCTCCGTAACCACTATAGCTAAACAACAACCTATGTACCATCCACCTTTACCAATGGAAGTACAAATGGACCCAGTTGATTGGGAGATACTTACACCAGACAGTCTGCAGTTGTATTTAGACAATCTTAAAAAAGGGGAAGCTCCAAGAAGGGCATTTTATTCATTGTCCAGTAAAGAGTATGAACACTTGAGTATGGACATGGCAGATATAACCAGATACATCACAGAGATACTGGGGATAGTTAGATTTTATAGAGATTACGACAAAGAAGAAGAAGCTCCACAAGAGAAGTAATCTGATGTAGTATGGGGATAATTAAAACATAGGAGAGTATTATGGGATTACTAGATATCATAGGAATCATTGCACTAATAGTTTTTACCGCTAGTGTTGTAGCTGCCTTAACACCAACACCTTCAGATGAAAAGTGGCTAGGCAAGGCGTACAAATGGACTATTGACCTTTGTGCCTTGAATATAGGTAAGGCAAAAGAACTGGCTAAACAAAAAGCCAAAGAATAATGAGCAAAGCACCTGATGCTTTTGTCTATAACGCTGTCTTGGACAGAATAATTGATGGCGATACTTTAGATTGTATTCTTGATTTAGGATTCTCGGTGAAACTGCACAAGCAAAGAGTCAGGCTCGCAGGGATAGACACTCCCGAATCACGCACCAGAAACCTAGAAGAAAAAGCATTGGGTCTTTTGGCTAAAGAAAGACTCAAGGAATTATGCGTAGGTGCATTCAAAATTAAATCACTTGGTAAAGGTAAGTATGGTCGCATATTGGGCGTGCCTTATACTGAAGAAGGTGAAGATGTTTGCGCAAAACTTATTGCAGAAGGACATGCCGTTGAGTATTGGGGCGGTAAAAAGACCGCTAGAATTAGAGAAGATGGAACGTGGGGAGAATGAGATGCACATATCTGATGAAGGTCTAGCACTAATCAAACACTTTGAAGGTTGCCCTGTGAATGGAGCAGGCGACCCTGTAGCTTATCTATGTCCTGCAGGAGTATGGACTATAGGCTATGGACATATAAAAAATGTTAAAGAACATGACAGATGGAGTATGAGCCATGCCGATTACATTTTAAGAGAAGAATTGGAAGATGAATACGAAATTTATATAAAAGATTTAGTCAAAGTACCATTAGAACAAAATCAATTTGATGCTCTTGTAGCATTTGTTTTTAATCTTGGACCTACGAACCTGTCAAGTTCCACTCTTTTAAAGTTTTTAAATGCAGGGGATTATCATGCAATCCCTAATCAAATAAAAAGATGGGATAAAGCCAATGGTAAAGTTTTAAGTGGTTTAGTTAAACGTAGAGATGCAGAAGCATTAATGTTTGAAGGTAGAGATTGGCGTGTCAGCAGTATTTAAAACAGGATATGGTCTAGTGGCACTTTCAAAAAAACAGAATAAAAGATTAGGTGCGATTCTATCGGTAATGTTCAAAGAAGAAACACCGCAAGGTCATTTGCAAGAAGTTGTAGTGGAAGGATTCGTAGCCAAAGAAGGAGAAGGCTTCGCTATCACACCCAAAGGGTTAGACGAAAAAAACAGGCTCTGCACATTGGCAGGATTGAATATTAAGTATCAATCAGAAAAGGCAAACGAAAAAAAAGGGTAGCCAATCGGTCTACCCTCCTGTTTTTTTTATTAAAAAAGTTTTTCTAAAGAGGTTCCTTTAGGTATGTATTGAGGGGAATCTACATTAGGATAACCAAACAATTTAAAAGCTGTTGCTTCTGTTATGGTGTATTCGTTACCGTCATTAGCACTAACTATAAAAGGTCTTTTAGTTGCTCTTGGTTTGTAACCTATTAATTTTAAATGATAGGCTTCATCTTGAACTACTTTTTCTGCATCTAATAACTCTTTAAGACCAAATAATTTTTGTTCTTCTAAGAGATTTTTTAAATCTTTTTCTGTTTTAGATAAAGCACCTTCTTCTGATATTATTAAGTTATTAAATTTAATATGATCATTATCAAAAGTAGCGTTCCCAATTTCAATAGTTCCATAACCTTTTTCTTTAAGAGCAGTTTCTAAAATTTCTGTTAAAAATTTTCTAAGTTCTTTAGCTTCTGTTTTATTCATTGTTATGCTCCTAGTTGGTAAAAGAAAAGAAAGAAAAATCCAAACATAATAAGACAGGAAATAAACTGCCAAAAAAATGCCATGTATGTATCTCGTTTAGTTTTAATCATTTTAGTATTCATTAAATTCCCTCCGACTCTAATAAATCTTTTTCAAAGGCTATGCATTTAGCACTGTATTTGTCGTGTGCTTGTTGAGCAGTTTCAGAAGGTTTAATTAAGTTATAGCTATTGGGACTAAGAACAAAATACGTTGAGTCGTGGCAGTTACAATCAATGCCATCATTTTCTACGACCCTAACAGTACAGCCGCAATTAAGATAAACTTTATAAAAAATTTCATCTTCTATCCAGTAACCTTTAATATCTTGTTTTTTCATTACGCTAACCCCACTACTTTTAAGATTGCTTCTATTGCATAAACAAATAACACTATGTTAATAATGCCAATTATTGGACTGATTGGTTCTATGGTGTTTAAGATTCTATTCATTTTATTTTTTTCAATTTAATCAAGACTTAATTGACTTGATATAAGAACTATAACCCTTTTTAACTAAGAAATAAACCTTTTTTGGAATATATTTATATTTATTATTGTTACATTGGTTTTAACCCTTTGTAACCTTCTCCCGCTATTATCTTTTTATACTTAATAGGTTTAATTTCTTTATTACAAGGTTCCACCTTTATATAAAAGCACGTACCATGATAGGCCATAGCGGTAACTCTATACCCGTAATGTTCTTCAAAGTAATCGCTGAACACACTCGCGTAGCTTTCCCTATCGTTAGTTACGTTATACCCTCTAGCAATTAAATTAGGCACTGAGAAATGCCATCTACAACTAGAGCCATCCGTTATTATTATAGCCTTTGGTTTGTGAGCAACCATGCGTTCCATCTCTTTACGCCATTTCCCAGTACTATGCTGTATCAATGTAAAAAACGGAAAATCACATACGTATATGTCTGCAGGTGAGACTCCAAGAGTTTCGTGAGCATCTTCCTTATTAACTGTAGTGTTAGGATAAGCACTCATACAGTGTCTTAGCTGTGACATACAATCATCATCTAATTCTCCAATAAAATGATGCTTTGGCTGTAATATATTTTGTAAAGCAACTGAGAAAACACCGCATCCACCAAAAGGCTCTTGAATTATGGATACACCTTTATATTCTTCAAGTAAGAACTCTTGGCATAGAACATTTTTACCAGTCTCCTGCCATCGTTTATTAAGATACTGATAGTAGCTGTAATCCCCATCAGGCATTTTCTGAGGTTCTCCAGAAAGAAGTTCAAAATCATACTTTTCTAAAATCTTCCACTTAGTTATCATAGTTATTATCTCCATTTGTTTCCTTCGTACCAACCCACCAATGAATACCTTGTGCCTCTAGTTACAGGGAGTATCTTGTGATAAATAAAAGAAGGAAAAATTAATATAGTTCCTTGTTGTTTTAATTCTATTTGGCTAGGGGTATTAATGCCTTTAGTAAAGATAAAATCTCCACCATCATAATTAACAGGGTTGGTAAGCTGCACAGTTATACTTAGTTTTCTTTGGGAAAGATTGTCAGTCAAAGTGGCATCCATGTGTTCATCATAGAAATTGCCAACATTGTATTCTGCTATTTGAAACTCTTGAACCCCATTAAGATTGAACCCAAAACATTCTCTGTTTGCTAAATTAATATATTTTCCAATAGTATCGTTTATATCTTTAGCGTAATTACTCCCATAAGGAAACCCAACAACTTTGGACTTTCTTATTTCTTCATTTTTTTTGCTTTGTCCTACTTTCCCTGTTTGGTTAGCAGACTCTCTGTATAAATTTAATATACGCTCACAGTCACTCTTTGGCATTTCTGCTGCCAGTGCGTACCACCAACTATTCATATAACTTTCTTATTAAAATAAAAGGACTTATCAATACAAATATAATTGCACAGCATAATCCTAGCATTAAAAATAAAGCTATCTCCCACCACCTAGTAAATATAGGTACTTCCATTTAAAAGTCTCCATCATCAAGGTACAAAATACACCAAGTTACTGCAGCTAGAATTGCGACTATTGCAAATTTGGTGAGTGCGTATAGAAATGTTTCCATAATTACATCTCCGCGTTGTCGTCATCAAAGAAATATATAGCATAAGCAGGTGCAGCAAAGCAGACAAAAATAGCAATGATACGCAGTATTTCTATTAGTGTTTCCATTATCCTATAATCCAACCATCAGCAGATTGAATCCAACCTTTAGTTTCTAGGTTCTCTCTCACTTGATTCAATTCAGTTTCAAGTTCACTAACTAAGGCATTAAGCTCGTCTGATCTTTTGACCAGCTCCTTCTCTCTTTGCATTAACCCTATGCTTTCAGAGCCATCTTTTTTTACAGGCTTCTGTTTTATTACAGCTTCTTCCACTATAGGTTCTTCTTTTTTAATCTTAGTCATTTCTTTTTTCTCCTTTTTAATAAATATTGGTTTATCGCTAAGTGGTTTGCCGTCAAACCAACCCAGCCTGTTTTTTGTAAATAGCATTGTCACTCCTGCTATAATTCCAGCAGCACCGAGAGTAACTGCTATAGATGTTGACATAGCTACGAAACTGCTAGCTGCACCGCCTATCTCAAACTGCCATACGCCTAGTGAAAACGATGGAATTGATACTAACAATATCCCCAGTGCTTGTTTATTTCTTTTAGTCATTTAATTATCTCCCTTTGGTTTAGTTCAACAACAACCCTTTTTCTTTTCTTCTTTCATATTGTTCGTCATGAAACAGGTCTACTAATAAGCGAAGTTGTTCATCTAATTCCTTTATTTTTTCATCCATAGAACTAATTTGATTTTGTTGTTCTATTATTCTGTTCAACATGAATTCTAATTTCTGTGTGTAGATATCATTCATTAGAAACTCCCATCATTATTACTCTCCTTCTTCAGTAGCCAACCACAATAGATATAGTTCTTTCATTCTTTCGTGTTCCATAACCTCTCCTTTTTGTTTTCAAAAAACTCCACCAAATACTTCCCCAAGTAATAAGGCAGAAATAAAACCATAACAGTTAAAAATATAGATAAAAATAACAACCCAACAAAGGTATATATAAATACGTTTAAAATTTCTTTATACATTCCTTTTGTCTTTCCATAATTCTTTCATAATTTGTCTGATTTCCTCTACATCATATACAGGGTTGTTAGGACTTGTAAATGATCGCACAGCTTCACTTATGATATCCCTTTGATTGTATGTGAAGTTACACAGTATCGTTTCGTAGGAGTCGTTTATTAAAGGTCTGCCGTGTTGGTCATGCGGTTCATTTGGTTCGTGCATATTATTCTCCTTAGTAAGTCTTAAGTTTGTTTTCCCCAATGTAGTGACCTAACTCTTCCATTGAATTAAATTGTTTTGTACTCCACCCACGTTCTGCACCATGAGGTAAGCAGAAAAAGGTTTCTGTTCCTGTTTTATTGTCTGCTTCTTGCCATGCAACATACCCATAAATTGAGCCTTCTAATAATTTGGTTGTGACTCCTGTGTCTTCTTTCCAGAAGGACTTATCAATCCAGTTGGAAGGTTTCCCGCAATTATTACATTTACTTATTAATTTCATTGTTTAATACCTCTCTTGTTAAATCATTAATTCTTCTATCGGGAGTTAGTATAAGAACTTCTTCTTCTTCTCTGCAATTAAAATAAGAAGCAATTTTCCCAACCTATTAAAACCCCACTTGGACAAACCCATTAGGTTTGACTATTGCTAACTGAGCATTCTTCCAACCGATAAGATACCAATTTCCCTCTTTATCTTTACCGCTTAGTTCTTTATCTGGATATTGTGCTCCTCCTATACCCTGACCATAACTGTCTTGTAAATATCCTGCGTATTTACCTACTGCCATTTCAAATGTCATTATGCCACCTCTTTTTTTAAGTTTAATTGTAAATTTTCAAGATAATCAACTGCTTTCTGTGCTTGTGAAAAGGCGGTTATCATTGCCTTAGAATCATCTTTGATTGCCTTAATCCAACTGTTAAGATATTGAGCGTGGTCTTTCCTGACAGTTTTTTCTACGTTAAGAATTTGGCACATGAAAGCTGAACCGATTTCAGCCACCAATTCTTCTTTAGCGTATTCTTCTTTGTTGTGCATTCCAGTTAACTCTCTTTCGCATCTTGATTTATGACCAGTCCAATGAGTAAGTTCATGCAATAAAGTTGAGTAGTAAGTTACATCTGTAATAAAGTTCTCCTTCTTAGGCATTCCTATTGTGTCTTGTATAGGAGAGTAAAAAGCACTATCGCGAGAATCGTCTATTATTGCTTTCGTATTAGATATATAACTTTCTATTAATTTAAGTTGTTCTGAACTTAATTCAGTTTCATGTTTGTGATCTACTTTTTCAGTTACAAAATCTTCTATCTGTTCTGCGTTAAATACATTGTATGTTCTCCACATGAAGTAAGTTGGCAGTTGACCAGTTGACCTGTAGTTGGCAAGTTCGCCGTCTGTTAACCAAGATTCTTTTTTAGGTTTTACGCTAGCGAATACTACTTGGGTTGCTTTAGAGCCTTTCTTGATTTTATAATCTTTCTCGCTCCATTGTTTAAAAGTTCCCCATTCATTAGAGTTGTAATCTTGGCAAGAAAGCCAAAAATAATTCATACCCCTGTATGCTTTCTTTGTTACATGATTTATAGGTGCGCCTTTACCAATCCAAGACTTTGTCCAATCAGAACCTTCTGTTTCCATAAGTTCCAAAATCTTAGTCTGAATCTTTTCAAATATTTCATTTTTCTTTTTCATTTTATTTTTCTCAATTTAATCAAGCCTTAATTAACTTAATGTTCAACACTATAAACCTTTTCAATTAATAAATAAACCTTTTTTGGAATAATAATCATTCTTTTTTAACCAACTTATTTACCATTTCCAGTAATTCATATTCAGTTCCGTATGCTTGAACAAATCTTGCTTTGTATGGATGCCTACTTATTGGTTCCATATCACTACCCATTCTGTGATGCTCAAAACATAAAGGCAAGACTTTGAAATGGGTGTCTAACTTAGTCTTACCTTCAATGTGATGTATCTCGCTAGGCACTCCATAAAACCCCTGTAAGCGACAAACGATACAGCCTAGTTGACTTACACTATCCATGTGCCTTTTCTCTTTAGCGGTGGGGTTTCTACTTTTCATCTAATTTATTTATATCTATGTTTTGTATGTCGTTGTTTATTAATCCTTCCCTTAAATCAATTAACATTCTTTGTGCTATGAATTTGGCAATTTCATTTCTTAAAGGTAATGTATCTTTATGCACTTTAGAGTTTGGATAACTGAAGCTGTTGCCTAGTGTGCCTAACATATCATTTATTGAACCCTCTATGCCTTTCTTTAAAAAGTTTGATTGTGCCTCTTTGTATAGGTCACTATTAAAAATAATATCATCTAGTGTTTTATGCTCCATATCTTTTCCTTTCTTCCCTAGCATTAACCATTTTAGTTCGCCATTCTTCAAAGCCTACATCTAATGATTTAAGTTCAATCTTTAATGCCGATAGTTGACCTTTTGCTACACCTACTTTTAATCTAAATTGATATAACGAATCATCATTATCAGCGTATGTTTTTTGAGCAGATACAGTCTTAACACCTTTAGCAGTAGCCATGAGTTCTAACTGTGCTTGTAATCTTTTAACGTCAGCTTCACATTTTAGCACCTCATATTCTGCTTTAGAAACACGAGGTGCTAAAGACCTTATCTTATCTTGCCAAGATTCTACTTGTTCATTCATGCTTAAAAAGGTATGTCGTCAGATGATTTATCTTCTACTTCAGTCTGAACAACTTTATTTTCAATTATTAAATTACCCTCTGAATCATAAGGTGTCAATTTAACGCTTGTATAGTCTGTGCCTTTATCGGACATATTCGCCCAACCTCCAAATTTATATACAGTTCCTTCGTGGGTTATTTTTCCTCCTATATCTGGTGTGCCTTTGCTTTTTTTATCTTCAGGCTTGTTGTAATGTAAAAGACCCAAAGAAACTACCAATTCATATTTATCTGGATAATTGCCGTCTCCACTGTACTTTAAGATACCGCAGTATTTATCTTCTCCATTTATATTAATTTTACCTTTTCTTGGTACTGTTACATTATTCTCAAGGAACATATTCCCTGTGTTATTTTTAATTACATATTTTTCAGACATTATTTTCTCCTGTTATTAGTCTATATTGATAACCCTTACCTTCGGTTATTCTTTTTTTTATTACAATATCTCCATTCAAAGGCAATCCGTATTTGACCCTTGAAGGATATTTTCTCAATTCTCTTATTGAAGCAGACAATGAAGGCTCTCCGTAGAACCTTCCTGTCATATCTTGTATATTTTTTTGCAGACTCCAAAAAGTCCACCATTGTCCATTTCTCATGGATAAATATACAAAGTCATTAATAGAATTAGGTTTGCTCATATACTGCTATGAGTCTTTCATATCCTTCTATGAATTTTTTAACCCTAGTGTCAGCTTTTGCTTGTTTGATAATTGTTTTATTAACTTCATATAATCCTATGGAATCTGTATCAGGATTTTCAGAAGGTAAAACTTTACCTATAGATGATAAAAACTTGGTTGGGTCAGTATCTTCAAATAAAGTTTCCCCTTCGGCATTAGCAAATGCATATTTAACTTGCCTTCGCATTGCTTTCTCGGCGTCATCATCTTCGTCTGCAGTAGCAATACCGCAAGCCATCTGTAAAGAATATCTTTTTGCATAAGATAGAGCCGAACCGAATGCTTGTGGGTCATTCTTAGAAGCAGGTATATACACTTGCCCTGACGTTATAGAAGCACCGTGACCCATAAATACAGTTTCAATAGAAACACCATTCTCTGATAAATGGCTTATCTGTTGTAGATATATGCCTTCATCATTTAATGGTTTTTTAATGGTATCTAGTACTTGCTTTAACGACGCATAACTACTCTTAAAGAAAGGGTTTTTAGCATCATTTACGACATGGTCAATTTTTTCTTGTGCTTTGACCAAAGCAGTAATCAATGTTTGATTATTCATTTTATACTCCATATTGTTTTAGCAAACTTAATTTCTTCCGCACCCCATTTCCAGTCATCTAGGTTTGGATAAAAAAGATTTGCTATCTCATGTTTATCATTTGAATAGGACAAGAGGTTCATTATCTTTAATGCTACTTGTTCTACAGTGTGAATGTGCTTATCTACTTGATGTACTGTTTCAGATACTACCTGTTCATCTTTGGCAGTAACTACTATGTAATCAAGAATAGGCACACAATCTTCTGCCTTTGCGTAAACAGAAACCTGTCTAGCGTGAGCATCAGAAACTTTGTAGGGTCGCCTTGCGGTGGTTTTTATATCCCTAATAGTATCGTTGTACTTTAAATCTATGAACCCAATTATAGGAACAGGGATAGATTCAAGGTTAAGTTCAATTCTTTTTTGGTATTCAGTAGGTTGCCCTAAATCTTCATAAAAATCTATTGCAGTTTTTATGTATCTAGGAATCCTGTCTGCTTCTTCTAAAAACTTTTTATGATTTATCTCTTGTGTTGGGTATTCACTTTTACAATTATCATAAGTAACTTGGTATTCAAAAAGTGCAGACTGTATTGTTTCTCCTAAATCTATGGGTTTTTCTGTGAAGCCAAAATATTTACCAACTCCATGATCGGTTACAGTGCCTCGCCACATTGCGGGACCGCCACCGTTTCTGAATTTGAATAGATATCTCATTATCCAAATACAAGGGTCGTCTATGTAACTGTTGATAGAGGAAGGGGAAAGGTGTTCTATATCATGTATAGAAAATACATCATTATTATTTTTCATTTTATTTCCTGTTCAATTTATTGATTGACTCTGTAACTGGTTTCATTATAATTCATTTCTGGAATAATTAAAACTAATTTATGAAATTAAAAAAATACTTAAAAACAAATAACTATACCCAAATGTCTTTTATTAAAGAGATAGAAGAAAGAGAAGGATTGCGAATTCCTCAAGGCACTTTAGCTAAATGGATAACTGGAACTAGAATACCTAGAAAAAAAGAGATGCTATTATTAATTCGCATGACAGACGGCTTGGTGACCCCTAATGATTTTTATATATAAAAGGAGAGAAAATGTCTTATAAAGTTGAGATGATTGATATAGCTGAACTAATTCCATATGAAAACAATCCAAGAGATAACAAAAATTCAATAGAAAAAGTTGCTGAAAGCATTCGTAATTATGGATTTAAAGTTCCTGTTGTTGTAGATGAAAATAATATAATTTTAGCAGGTCATACAAGGGTTCTTGCAGCCAAATTGCTCGGTCTAAAAAAAGTGCCTACACACACGGCCACTGGTCTTTCAAAGCAGCAAAAAACTGCTTTCCGCATAATGGATAATAAGGTGCACGAATTTTCAGAGTGGGATATGGGTTTGTTGGCTAAAGAATTTGAAAATTTAGCTGAACAAGACTTTGATTTAGGTTTGACTGGTTTTGAATTCTCAGAAATTGGAAAAATCACTAAGGGTGCGATGCTAGAGTTTGACGCTCCTGATTTAGAGCTATCAGACACTGACTGGTCTGCAGAAGGCGTATATATCCCCGAAACAAATATTAAACAATTTATGCTTTTATATGACATATCAACAATAGAAGAAATGAAAACGATGATAGAGGCTCTACGAGAGGAATATAAAATAGAAAGTCCTTCAGACATTATCTTTGAGGCAGTAACGCGTGAATACAAAAAAAATACCAATCTATAATCTTAAGCCTGTTTGTAGTTACGAAGAATCTCATAAATACGCAAGCAATTACGCAACAGACAAAGACTATTCAGTCTTAATCAATAGCGACTGCGACGCATATAAAGAGGACGGGCAGCCTTTATTTTTCTATCGTAAGAATCGCATACCTGCGAGCATTTGTAAAACAGCTTATAAGAATTTAAGGAAGGCAGCGCAGCCCACTGAGAATCGCGGCATGGCGGCTGGAATTTTAGACAACGAAGAACATTTAAAACACAAGCAATCTAGTGTCACAAGATTCCAAAGAATTAAGAAAGACGGTACATTGAGTCGGGTTCATAGAGCGAAGAAAGTTTGTTCAGGGATAGCAGGTTATTTTGATAGGAATGCAAGGAGACCTTATTGTAGGCAAACAGCTTTCACAGAACATAACCGTAAAGAGTTTACTGCTTCTATACCCTACCTCAAGAGTATAAATTCTCTCTTTGCTGAAGCTTGCCCAGAACGGTATAACGCACAAGCAGAATATGCGGGGAAAACCAATAAAGATTTTATTATCTCTGGTACTGTTTTTACTACCGTTACGGTTAATCTTAACTTTCAGACAGCCTACCATTTAGATGCAGGTGATTTGAAAGCAGGGTTAGGAAACATAGCCGTTCTCAAGGCAGGGAAGTATGAAGGTGGATATACGGTGATGCCAAGATATGATTGCGCCTTTGATTTGGGGAGCGGTGATGTTTGTTTTTTTGATGTGCATGAATATCACGGCAATACTAAAATTAAGGCTAAGGCTCCGTATGAGCGTATCTCCGTTGTTTGCTACTATCGTGAAAAAATGACTGACTGCGGAAGTATGTTAGAAGAATTAGACAAAGTAAAGAATAGAAAAGAGGGGGATTCTATTGGAAAGTAAACGTAATTTTCTGAACAAAGATACTGAAGACAGCATCGTACCTTTTGGAGCTAATCGTTGGTCTGATTATCTTTTCAGACTAACCCCAGTAGAACAAAAGTCAGATGGCGTTTGGTATAAAAGGGAAGACAAGTTTGCTCTCTTTGGAATTAACACTCTCAATGGTTCTAAATGCCGACAATTACTTTACCTTTTTGAATCTAGACCGCAAGGAGCTGATACCGTTATACACGGAACCAATGTCAATGCTTCTCCACAAACACCAATGACAGCCGCGATGGCTGAGCATTATGGTCTAAGGTGCATACAAGTCGCAGGAGGAACAAATTTTAATTCTATTTCAAAGAAAGATTTACCGCGATTTGCCACTATGTTTGGGGCAGAGTATGACCTTTCTTGCCGTAGTGGTTTTAATGTGGGGGTTCAAAAGCGCGTAAGAACGATAATGAAAGATTTTGATAATTGCTTCACCATAGAAAGAGACATTACTTTAGACCACGCAAGAGCTGAAAACACAGCATCAAAAATTCTCTCCTTTCACGAGGTAGGGGCAAGACAAGTAAAAAATATACCTGACCATATAGAAGATTTGATCATACCTTTTGGTTCAGCCAATTCAGCAACCTCTATCATGTTGGGTTTATCTATGTATAAGCCGAAAAATGTCTGCCGCGTCCACTTAATTAATGTGGGAGTAGACAAGAGAGATTACATGTTTGAGAGGTTAGGTCTTATGGGCGCTGATGTTTCTGCGTATGACTACTTCTGGTATGACACTAAAATACCCTATAGCAAGCTCTTTAAGGGGGTACAGATAGATGATATGACGTTTCACCCAAGATATGAGGCAAAGGTGATTAACTATATGAGAGACAACTTGCCTGAGTTGATGAAAGACACGACCTTGTTTTGGAATATTGGCTCATACCCTGATATTAATACTGTAGCTAAGAACCTCAATCTGAATGTCCCTAAAAAAGTTAAAGAATATACAGAGAAAACAAGCGCGTTAATCGGTTCATACAGCAAGCTCCACAATGATAAAGAAATTAAACTCCTAAAATACGGTATGGATTTCCGAGAGCCGAAGTATCGCAGAGAAGTATTTTTGCGTCTTTATGAATTTCACCTAAAACACAAGAGCCATCCTGGAGGCGTTTATTTTGCGTTCCCTTGGCTTACGAAAGAGTACGAATTGAACATAGACCAGAAACTTTGGCTAGCATTCATTAATGGCTGCTCACAAAATATTATAACCAGTTGGCATATATTCAATAAATTTCCAGAGCCAAAAGGCTTAAACTTGGATTTGGTAGATGATTGGTGGAATAAAACGCAGCACAAATTTAAGTCTGGTTCTGGATGGGACGCTGACAGGAGATATTTCAAAGTAGGGAAAACAGGCATGCCCAATTGTATGCGCTCGTATATAAAGCAAGTCAATAAATATGGTTCGCAAGAGAAGATGTTCAATGCTTTATGTGAAAAAAACGATCCTTATTTAAACTTTGGTGTTGTCTGGGACTTTGTTAGAGATAATTTCCTTTCCTTTGGGAGATTATCCACGTTTTCATATTTGGAGTATTTAAAGATTCAAGGCGTAAACATAGATTGTAATAATCTTTTCATAGAGGATATTAATGGCTCGCGTTCTCACCGCAATGGGATTTGCAAGGTGTTAGGTAGAGATGATTTAGATTGGTGGAAAACAAAGGTGGCCTATTCCCCAGAAATAATACGTTGGTTGAAAGGGGAGGCTGTTAAGTTGTTAGATGAGGCAAAGGAGCGTTACCCGCACGAAGACGCAGGTTATTTCACCCTAGAATCTGCTCTGTGTAATTACAAATCATGGCACAGACCTAATCGCCGATACCCAAATGTTTATATGGATATGTTTCACAACAGGATTAAATACGCTGAGAAAGAATGGGGACTTAAAGAGGGAGAAATATTTTGGAAAATGAGGACAGACTGTTTGCCCAAAGCGTTATTACTTGAGGAAAACCCAAAAGATTTAGGCTTGTGCCCAGAAAAGCAAAATCATTATTTATACACAGGTCAACCCGTCATGATGGATGGTGATTGGGAATGTTTTAATAATGACTATAATCGTTTGGTTAACTCATGAAATGTTTAGCGATAGGGGGTGAGCCCGCTACTGGGAAAACTACACTGATGCGAGAAGTGTTAAAAATGGTTAAACCCAGTAAAAAGTTTAAATATGGCTTGTTGAGAGGGTACATTGAACCTTTTGCAAATGTCAGCGTATTAGGTATTTATGAACACCAAGAGGTGTTTGCAGGAACTGATAAATTGTCAATGGCAGTTCAAAAAGACTTTGATAAATTTGTTCAACTTAAAACTAAAAATATTATTTTTGAGGGGGATAGGTTGTTTACAAAAAAAAACCTTTTATATTTAACAAAAAATTACGAGACTAGAATAATCATTCTTAAAAATGAAAAGAAAATTATTGCTAGTAGGCACATAAACAGAGGGGACAATCAATCAGAGACGTTTAAAAAATCTAGGCACACTAAAATATCTAATATAATTTCTGAGCCAAATTTGAAACATATAGAATTTTATAAATTGAACGATATATCTGAATCAGAATCTTTGGCAGCGGAGATATACAATTGGTTTTTTATATAAAATATTCCAATAAAGGTTTATTTTTATTTATAAACAAGTTATAGTTTTAATATTAAGAATAATCTTAATCCAATTTTTAAATCACCAAAAGGAGGATAAATGTCTATAGAATGTTTAAATCAAGCCTTAAAGATAAAAGGCTTCACGCCAACCAAAAAGTTTATTTTAGTTTTGTTAGGGAATTATTGTGATGAAAGGGGAAGTTGTTACCCTTCATATAGGCATATCGCTGATATAGTAGGTCTAAAGGACACAAAAGGCGTACAAAGGGCTATCAAAGAATTTGAAGAATTAGGATATCTCAAAATACAAAGAAGGAGAACCCCAGACGGGAGTAATACAAGTAATAGATACCACTTATCTATCAGTGATGGCTCTCAAACCCCGAGGGGTCTAGAAACCCCTCAGCTAACCGCCTCAGCACCCCTTAATACTAAAGAGAATACAAAAGAATATATATGTAAGGAATTTAAAACCTTTTGGTCAGTCTATCCAAGAAAAATTGGAAAGAAGATGGCTATGAAGATTTTTAATAAATTTGATGAAAAACACCACTCAAAAATATTATATGGTGCACAAAGATTTGCAGAACAAAATATCCAAACAGATGAGAAGTTTATACCCCATGCTCAAACTTGGTTAAACCAAGAGAGATGGATGGATCATTTTGAAACTGATGAGAATGGGTATGCAATAAAACCTAAAGAAGTAAAAACAATTAATAATTTAGCGGGGTAATCAATGGAAAATAAAACACCACAAGAACACGGAATAAAATTAAGAACCACAGAACATGGCTCACAAAAAATTAAGTGCCCTGAATGTCAACCGCCACACAAGCAATTAGATAATCCTTTAACTGTTACCATTAACGCAGAAGGCACAGTCTGGTATTGTCATCATTGTGATTGGAGAGGGTCTTATTTTGATAACCCTAAATCTAGTTTTCCATTACCTAAAAAGACTTATACAAAACCGCCACCACCTAAACAAAACAACACAGATGATATGTATTCCTTCTTTAAAGGTAGGGGGATAGAAAAAAAGGTAGTTGATAAGTTCAAAATATTTGATGAAAACAAATGGTTTGGTTTTCAGTACTTTAATGAAAATAACGAATTAGAAAATATAAAATACAGAACAGTAGATAAAGGCTTTAGGCAAACATCAGGAGCAAAATCAATACTTTATAACTACAACAATGTTCACAATAAAGAAACTGTTGTATTTGTAGAGGGAGAAATGGATGTATTAAGTTGCGAAATGGTTGGCTATCCTGCAACTACATTACCAAATGGAGCACCCAAAGAAGCCAAGTTCAACAAGAATGATGCAAGATTTACTGCTCTAACTAATTGTCCGCTCAAAGCAAAAAAGATTATTATATTTACTGATACAGATACTTCTGGCAGAGCCTTACATAAAGAGTTGTTGCATAGATTTGGTAAAGACGTAGCTTGGTTTGTGAGACTTCCTGAAGATTGCAAAGATGCTAATGATGTTTTAATGAAACACGGGAAGGTAGAATTACAAAATATAATTAACAAAGCAGAACCTTACCCTATAGATGGTTTATATACTGCTAACGACTACCACGGACAGTTACATGATTTATATGAGGGTAACTATGAAAAGCCTTTAGACGTCGGTATACAAGGGTTAGATGATATCTACAAGATAATGCCTTCCACCTTTCATACAATCACAGGTATACCTAATCATGGGAAGTCATTGTTCCTTGACCAAATACTTTTAACTTTAGCAAAAAACCACGATTGGAAGTTTGCGGTGTTTTCTCCCGAACACAGCACACAGTTCCATATAAGAAGAATGGCACAGATGTATATTCACAAAGGATTTGATGAAGGGTTAAATAACAGAATGTCCGTTACAGAATTAAACGAAGCAATAGAGTTTATACACAACCATTTCTACTTTATAGAAACAAGGGAAAGTGTGCCTTCTATAGATTTAATACATAGCATAGTTAAATCAAGCATCTTTAAGCATGGAATAAATGGCTTTGTTATAGACCCCTTTAATGAAGTAAGTGCTAAACGTGCAGGTAACGCTAGAGAAGATGAACATATAAGAGACTTCATATCCTTATGTAAACGATTCAGCCGTATATACGAGATTGTTACATGGGTGGTTGCACATCCTACAAAACTTCAAAAGGGAACGGATGGCTCTTACGCACCACCTACTGCTTATGATATTAGTGGGGCAGCTCATTGGCACAACATGTCAGACGTGGTTATAACAGTGCACAGAGACTTTGACACCAACACTACAAGAGTAATAACAAGGAAAATAAGGGAACAAGACTTATACGGAAAGATAGGGGAAGCTAAGTTTGTATATAATTTTAATGACCATTGTTTTAAGCCAGAAATCATATCAACAATAAGTGATTGGAATGATATAGCTTTCAATAAATAAGTCTTAATTGTTCCTTTTTGGAATCTTATGTATTATCATCTTGGGAAAGATTGAGAATATATGAGTAAAAAATCTACAACAAACAAACTTACCACAGATTTAAAACTGGAAATACGCAACCTTTATGTGCAAGGAATAAGTAATGAAGAAGGCACAAGAAAAACATATACACTTGATGAACTGTATAAAAAGCACAACGTAGCTAAATCAACACTTTACAGGGTTTCACAAAAAGAAAATTGGAAGGTTGAAAGAGAACAATTCCAACAAAGATATTTAGCAGATTTAGATGTAGAAAGGACAAGGAATCTAACAGAAGAATCAAAGAAGTTTGACTTAAACAGTCTCAATTTAGCCAAAGCACTTATGGCAACAGTAGGTCAGAATATTAGAACGAATACTGAAAACATAAATAATGGAGCAAAGAATTTCCTTCCTCATCAATTAAACGCCCTTGCAGGTGCAGCTTTATCATCACAAAGATTGGCTAAACTAGCATTAGGCGAAAACACTGAGAACGTAAACATAAATGCAAACATACACGACGAAGCCTTCAGAGAAGCTATGGAATTGCTTGACACAGTTGCAGACGGACGCAGAGAAAGCAACAATAAGCCTATACACTGATTGGCTCAAGACAGCTAGACTTAAACAGCTACAGCCAAAAGAAAGCCATTACATCTGGTTAATTCTTGCAGGCAGAGGTTGGGGCAAGACAAGAACTGGCGCACAAGATATTGCCCTGTATGCTTTACGAAATCCTAATACAATTTGTGCAGTTGTAGCACCAACGTCTGGAGATTTAAGGAGAGTTTGTTTTGGCGGACCTAGCGGTTTAGTAGAGATAATACCTAAAGAATGTTTGTCAGAGCAAAAGGATATGAAAGGCTATTCATCAAGTATGTCTGAAATACGATTACATAATGGTTCTAAAATAATAGGTTATTCAGCATCAGAACCAGAAAGATTAAGAGGACCCCAGTTTCATAGAGCATGGGCTGATGAGTTGGCAGCTTGGAGATACCCTGAAACGTTTGATCAGTTAATGTTTTCATTAAGATTAGGAGATAACCCTCAATGTGTGATAACCACCACACCCAAGCCAACAAAGATAATTAAAGAACTGGTATTGAGAAAAGATGTACAGGTAACATCAGGCAGCACGTTTGAGAATGAAGAAAACTTAGCAGACACCGCATTGGCTATGCTTAGAGAAAGATACGAAGGCACGGCTATGGGTAGGCAAGAGTTGTATGCAGAAATTATAGAGGATATAGAAGGTGCTTTGTGGACAAATAAAATGATTGAAGGCATGAGAATCACTGATGATACGGAAACAACCTTAAAACAAATAATAGTAGCGATAGACCCTGCTGTAACCGCTAACGAGAATTCAGATGAAACAGGAATTGTTGTAGTAGGCAAAGATTACAACGAAAGATATTATGTTTTAGAAGATGTATCTGGCAAGTATTCTCCCGACCAATGGGGAAGAAAAGCTATAGATTGCTATTATGAATGGCAAGCTGATAGAATAGTAGCAGAAGTAAATAATGGTGGTGACTTAGTAGAAAGATTGTTGAGAAGTATAGATAACAATGTTCCTTACAGGTCAGTGAGGGCAACAAGAGGTAAGCTCACAAGAGCAGAACCTATATCTGCCCTTTATGAACAGAAGCGAGTTCACCATGTTGGATATTTTGCTGAATTAGAATCGCAGATGTGTTCTTATACTGGCGAAACGAGACCTTCCCCTGACAGATTGGATGCTTTAGTATGGGGTCTAACCGAACTAAGCAGATCAAGAGGAGAAGTTAACTGGAGAATAAGCTAATGGCAATGAGAGACAACATAAAAAATCTTTTTAACGGCAGACCTAAAACGCAATCAAAGGCTATAGGGAACATGGTCAGTTATTTTGGTGTCAACACAAGCGGTAAGCAGTACGACTATAAAGACTTAGCTGAAGAAGGCTATATGAAGAACAGTATTGTTTATAGGTGTGTTAATGAGATATCACATGGAGCAAGTGCAGTTCCATATATGCTCAAGTCAGGCGATACAGTAATAGAGCAACATCCACTTCTGTCATTAATAGACAGACCCAATCCTTTGCAATCACATAGTGAGTTTTTTAATGCGTTGTTTGGTTATCTATTATTAAGCGGTAACGCATACATTTTGAAAGTGGGTTCTGATTTAGGCAAACCCAAAGAGCTGCATTTGTTAAGACCAGACAGAATGGTAGTCAAAGGGGGGAGTAAGCCAATACCCGATAGATACGATTACGTTATTAATGGCAAAGTACAAGCAAGTTACGATGTTGATGACACAACTGGCTATAGTGAAGTCAAACACATTAAGCTATGGAATCCATTAGATGATTACTGTGGATTATCTCCAATGGCTGCTGCTGCCCTTGAGATAGACCAACACAACATGGCAAGCAAACACAATGTTAATCTGCTAGAGAACGGAGCAAGACCAAGTGGTGCTGTGGTGTATAAGCCTAAAGATGATGGTGGTTTTGCGGTCAACCTAAGTGAATCACAAAGACAACAACTCATTACAGACCTCAATAACAGATTTACTGGTACTGCTAATGCAGGTAGACCCATGTTACTAGAAGGAGACTTTGACTGGAAAGAAATGGGATTGTCTCCTAAAGACATGGATTTTTTAAACCTCAAGCACATGGCAACAACCGATATAGCATTATGTTTTGGAGTTCCCAGTCAGTTAGTGGGTGTACCCGATGCACAGACTTATGCCAATGTAGCTGAAGCTAGACTGGCTTTATATGAAGAAACAATTATTCCTCATCTTAGAAAGATAGAGTCTGATATTAATGAGTGGTTAGTTCCCATGTTTGGAGAGAACTTAACCTTTGAATATGACATAGACAAGATACCTGCCTTATCTGAGCGCAGAAGAAAGATATACGAGAATGTCACAAGTGCAGTAAGGGAAGGCATCATGACTCGCAATGAAGCAAGAGAGTTAATAGGTCTGTCCCCTATAGACGGTGCAGATGAATTGTATATATCTGCTAACCTATTCCCAATAGGTGAGGAGCCAACACCCGTACCTAATAATCCTATTTCAGATGATGAGCTAGATGACTTTGATATAGAGGAAGAATTACCAGAAGGAGATGAAGCTGTAGATGCCCCTACTTAGAAAAGAGTTCAGGAATATAAGGCGTGGCAGAGTAAGTGCTAGAGCAGAGATACGGAAACAACAAGTCTTAAGAAACAATCTAGAAAAATTAGCTTATAGAAGGTTAAACACTTTATTTAGAAAGTTTGTAAGGACAAGAGCTTATCTATACAAAGAGTTTGGTGTGTATGATGCAAACCAATCAAGAATAGATTTAGATGAAGAATTAATCCCTACAATGACAAGACATTACAGGAGAGTGTTCAAAGCTATTTTTGCTAATGCCAATGAACTTTATGATAAAGGCACTAAAGATGATGAAATCTTTATCATGGGCAGAAGCGTGGACTTTGAAAGATTGGTAGAAAGTTATTTTGCAGGCAGGGCATTAACACTTAGTGGTATATCAACTCGTATGGCGAACCGAATAGATAGAATTATAAGAGATGGGCGAGCAGACAATTTAACATTGGCACAAATATCTAAGTCCATATCAGATAAAGTAATGCCAATAACCAGAGCAAGGGCAGCCACCATAGCAAGAACTGAAACTCACAACGCTGCAAGTTTTGCCAATCATTCTTATCATGGAACAGTTGCAGATGACTTGGGAATGGAGATGGTTAAGCAGTGGGTATCTACAAACGACCTAAGAACAAGGTCGGCTCATTCATCTGCTAATGGACAACAAAGACCGATGAATGAAGATTTTTTAATAGGGGGTACTCCTATGGGTTACGCAGGTGATCCTAAAGGTGGTGCTAAGAATGTAATAAATTGTAGGTGTGTGATTATTTACACTGATGCACAAGATGTTGTGTCTAATTAAATATTCAGATACTATATATTGAGTAAATTAGGAGATAGCACTATGAGCAGTGAATTAACATCTAATAATCCTGACGTAGCTGTCCGTACAGACGAGTACGATTCCCACGAAGATTCTAAACAGAATGACGAAAAGCATATAAGAGCAGTCCAAGAGACTGACGATTCTTATATTGTTGAGTTTGGAAAAGACATGGCAGAACCTTCTGAGGAATCTGACTATGAGGAAGAAAAAGAAGAAAAGAGTTACATTGAAGTCAAGTCTGAAATCAAAGCGGAATCTGATGATGGCACTTTTGAAGGTTACGGCAGTGTATTTAATAATACTGATCTTGGTAATGATATAATTAAAGGTGGTGCATTCACTAAGAGTCTCAACGAAAGAGGACATGGTGGAGTTAAACTTTTGTATCAACACAAATCCGATATGCCTATTGGAGTCTTTGACGAAATAAGAGAAGATTCACATGGTCTATATGTAAAGGGCAGACTTGCTCTTAAAACACAAGCAGGCAAAGAAGCCTACGAATTATTGAAGATGGGTGCTTTAGATGGTCTAAGTATAGGCTTTAGAGTGAACCCTAAAGAAGTTTCTTATGATAAGCGTAAAAATCAACGCATTATCAAAGAGGTAGATTTAATGGAGATTAGTCTCGTAACTTTTCCGATGAACCCTAAAGCTACGGTTCGGCAGGTAAAGGGAGAGGAAATCTCTATTAGAGAATGGGAAAACGGAATGCGTGATGCTTTCAACTTATCTCGTTCAGAATCCAAGATTGCAGCAAAAGCTGTTAATCTGGCATTTACGCAACGAGATGTTGATGCTAATGCTGAAGTGGTAGAAGCCATGAAACAATTAACATTAACTATTAACCAACTCTAAGGAGCAATTATGTCTGAAGATATAAAGCAAGTTGTTTCAGAATTTGGTCAGGCTTTTGAAGAATTTAAAAAAGCTAATGACCTGAAACTAGAAACATTAGAAAAAGGGCAAAGTGCGGATAGTTCAGTAGAAGCTAAACTCAATAGTATTGAGGAAAAGCTAAACGGACTTGAAGATATTAATCAGGAGATTACACAAGCCAAACTTGCACAAGACGGAATCAAAGAGCAGGTAGAACAACTAGAGACAGTCATGAAAAGACCGAACTCTGGTTATGAAGCCAAGCAAATTGATGAAACCTGTGCAGCTTTTGACTCATACTGCAGAAAAGGACTGGAAGGTCTACAAGATGCAGAGAAGAAAGCATTAACGGTCAGCAATGACTCAACAGGTGGGTATCTAGCACCACCAGAATACGTGAGGGAGTTACTGAAAACAGTAACAGAAATCTCGCCTATTCGTTCAATCGCTAGAGTGAGAAGCACTGGACAAAGATCAATCCAAGTGCCTAAACGTGATGGTCAATTCTCTGCCTCTTGGGTAGCAGAAAGTGCAACTCGTTCAGAAACCACTGGTTACACAGTTGGATTAGAAGAACTACCTGCACATGAGCTTTACGCTTTAGTAGATATCTCTGAGCAAAACTTAGAAGATACTGTCTTTGATCTAGAATCAGAAATGCAATCAGAATTCGCGGAGCAATTTGCGAAAGCTGAAGGAACAGCATTTGTTAGCGGTAACTCTGTTGGTAAGCCTGAAGGTTTATTAACTAATGGTGACGTTAGTGAAACTGTATCAGGACATGCTAGTACATTATTAGCAGACGGACTGATTTCACTAGTTCATTCTATTAAGTCTGACTATGGAAGAAATGGTACTTTTGTTTTTAACAGAAGCACTTTAGCTGCCATAAGAAAACTTAAGGACACTGCAGGACAGTATGTGTTCCAAACAGGTATGTCTCTACAGTCAGGAGTTCCTAATACTATATTAGGCTCGCCTTACGTTGAAGCTACCGATATGCCAGATGTAGGTGCTAACACTTACCCTGTTATATTCGGAGACTTCAGAAGAGCATACATGATTGTAGACAGGGTTGCTTTATCAGTAACGAGAGACCCCTTTACACAAGCCACTTCAGGTAATGTTAGATACATTGCTAGAAGAAGGGTTGGTGGACAGGTTCTCCAAGCTGAAGCAGTTGTTAAACAAAAAGTATCAGCTTAATTAGGAGTAATTTATGCAAGACTTATCAAATAATATTAATCCTGCTGTTTCCATTCTTAACGCAGTTAAAACTGCTGCAGGTAATGGTACTGGTGTTGACTTACAAGGCTATGAGAGAGCAACAGTTCTTGTTGACGTAGGCGCAGAAGGCGACACTTTATCTAGCTCGGTATATTTTGAAGTTTCATTAGAGGAATCTGATGATAACTCAACTTTTACTGACGTTGCCCAAGCAGGCATTACTGATGGAACTATTGCTGCAGGGGGTATCTTCTTGAAATTAGATGGTACTGCTAACGGCAATCCTGACACAGCAGGCGGTATTTTCCGTGTTGAATATGTCGGTAACAGTAGATATATAAGAGTTGTACTAGCTAAGACTGGAACACACTCAAGCGGAACACCTATTGGTGCTATCGTTGTGAGAAGTGGTTCAAGACATAGTAGCGACAACGCTTTTACAGCACATAACGCTTAAATAAGCATAAGACTGTGGGGGTTTACGCCCCCACTATCTTTAAACTTGGAGATATGAATGGCGAATAAAACGTACAAAATGATAGTACCAAAAGCAGGTGCAGCCAATAAAGACGGCACTGACACTATGCTCTATTCCGTAGATGGAATCTACGAAGCAAAAGAAAGTTTCCAAAAAGACTTAATGGAAGTATTCGTGGCTAATGGTCACGCTATGGAAGTTAAAGTAGAAGCTACAGCAGAAGAAGAAGGCGAACCTGTTAGAGCTAGAAACGAAAAAGGACAATTAAAGGGAGATGACCCTGACACGCCAGATGTAAATGAAGCGTGGGAAGGTGGAGAAGCACCAAAGGTAAAAACCAAGAAAAAAAGAACTACTAAGAAGAAGGCTTCTTAACTTGTACCCTTAATCATTTTTTAATGGTCAATACATTACAAAGTGATATTATTAATAAAGCAGATGCTAATGATGGTAGAGACCATGCAAATTAAAGGGAATATATATGAGTGCAGGTTATCATCATTTTATCATAGAGCAGGGAGCGACCTTCGGGCAGACCCTTACACTTAAAGATTCAAGCGATACTTTAATAAATCTTACAGGCTACGCTTCCGCAGAAATGGACTTGAGGGAAACACCTGAAAGTTCTTCAGAAGTTTTAACACTCACAACAGCTAATAGCAGAATTGCATTAGGTGGTACAGCAGGCACAGTCACACTCACAATATCCGCATCAGATACAGCTAACCTAACCGCAGGAGATGGTGTCTTTGATTTAGAAGTTGTGGATGGCTCAAGCAATATCTACCGAATACTGGAAGGCACATATTCAGTGAGAAGGAACATAAGTAGATAATGGCTATATCAAAAGTAACCACTTCCAATACGAACACGATAAACAAGGTTACAGTAACCGATGGAGATGCCGTAAGCATCATAACAGTTGGAACTCAAGGTATTGCGGGTCCCGCTACCATATTAGGAAGAACCATAGCAGGTTCTACAGTAAGCACTGATGACATTGGCGCAACTTTAATATACGACCACGCAAACACCAGATGGTTAGCAACTACTGATAGCAATG
>Ga0255047_10000437_pt1 | contig 34115 bp, 48 predicted proteins | sample JV7_2_1_MG_FD_183640 | JGI IMG/M metagenome (GOLD analysis project Ga0255047, IMG submission 183640) | Seawater microbial communities from Jervis Inlet, British Columbia, Canada - JV7_2_1 | ecosystem: Environmental > Aquatic > Marine > Inlet | place: Canada: British Columbia | collected 2016-10-06
TGATGTAACAGGTTTTTCTTTTGATTTATTTAATATATCTATTCCTTTTTCTGTAAACTCTATTTGTCCACTTAACTGTCGTTCGTGAAACCCTGCGCCTATTCTTTGTGGCATTAAGGTTGTTCTTATTGCTGCAGTAGTTGCCCAATCGCCAGTTTTTAATGCAGCCTTTTTTAGTAAGGACTTTCTGACTGCCTGTTTTGCCGTGCTTGTTGCTACGGCTTTTACTGCTTGCTTCGCAGTCCCCGAAACCCCCTGTTTTACAACACTTGCTATTCCTCCCGTCATAACAAACTCACCCATAAATGCAGGTAATTCTGCAACTCCTTGTACTATCCGACGTGGCACTGTTGACTCTCTCGCCTCTCCCTCTGCTAGTATTGTTATATACTCCTGGGCAATAACCATATCCTTTTCTTGCTGTGTCATATCTTTAGTAACGCCTTCTACCTCTGCTTGTTTCCTGACAAACCAGGTAAGCCCCCCAGTACTTATATTCTGTGCTACATTGTTAAGCTTTTTAACTTTATCCATAAAAGACATTTTCCCGTCATACTCATCAGCCATCAATCTTTTAATAGATTCATTTGCCTGTTGTACCTTCAACATCTTTTCACCTGTTCCCAAGACCGGCAACATCTCAGTAATATCTTGCCTAGAAACTTGCTCTCCTGCGGTAATCTTCCCTTTCTTTTTAGCTTTCTCAAACTTTTCTGTATACCACGATCCCATAACTGTTTGCATATCATCATCTTGTTTGTAAAAGTTGTTGTATACTTGTTTATCTGCTTGCTCGTAGGTAGTCCCTTCGGGGATCCCAACGTTTATGTTTTTATCTTCTAAGTGTACTACTTGTTGACGCTGGGGTGGTTGTTGAATATCGGTTATTGTTCCCTGATATTGTGGGTATTTCTCCATCATACGATTAAATAATTTATCATTATCCACGTCATTATATTGTGGGTACTTTTCTTTTAACCTAGTTGTAAACTCTTGTTTTGTTGGCATATTAGAATCCTAAGCCCAAAGGGTCTGGGTCTTCTTTGTTTATCGTAACATCTGGTTTTAATTTTGTTTCTGTCGTTTGTAATGGTTGAATAGGTATTTGGGCATTTACTATGGCAGTTGGTTGTTTGTCTTTAGGATATTTAGCTAAAGACGGGAATTTACCTTGCTCAGCTTCAAGTATCAACCCTCTATAGATTTCATTCTTTTCTTCTTTTTTCATCTTTGGATCATCAGTCAATAAAGCATATTGTCTTGATAAATCATACTGCACCTGATCTTTTAGTTCTGAATCATCTATGTTGCCATCCGCCCATTTTCTTAATTGTTTTATATTACCGTCAACGCCCCATCCCACATTAAACCATCCTTTATCTTTTGCTTTCTTCCCTGCGGATTTCTTTTCTGATTCTATGCCTTCAGCTACAACAGCTTGATTTAAAAAGTATTTCATATCTGACTTCCCTATTCGTCCATTTGCATAATATTCCTTAGTCTTTTCACTAACTTCATAAAACGAGTTTGTTGTATTTGCCTCTTGCAATATGTCCTGAAGTTCTAGGTATGAGTTTGGGTCTGTTTTACTTGCTTTATCTTTTGTTTCTGTAAACATCCGTCTATAAGCTGAAGCCTCTTTGCTGCTTTCATATAAGCCCATTGCTTCGTTTCTGTTCACATCTGCTAGGGTTATTTGTCCATTTTCAATCCCTTCTACTGTTTCTGCGCCTCTTTGCATCCTCTCAATTTCTATCCGTTCTTTAGTTTTTGCCTTAGCTTTCTTCTTAAAACTTTGTATCTCGGTAAGAAACCCCTTCTTGTCTTCTTCTGGAAGCTCAGTAACCTCACCAGTAACAGGGTCGGTATAGTTATATAATCCAGAATTAATATTATCTTCTACCGCTTGTAATGCTTCGGGGCTTTGGAATCCTTCATCTATTCCTTTTCTTATTTGACCTAACATTAGCTTATCTGGTAATTCTGTTAATTCTTTTTCTGCTTCTTCGTAGCTTATGGTCCCTTCTTGCGCTGCTCCTCGTAATCCGTTCTGTATTTCTAATACTGCTTTCGATCTGTCTACTGGCGATGGTGTATCATAATAAGCATTTATCATCTCATCGTTATGATCATTTAATACAGCAACTGAATGGTCTATTCGCTTCTTCCGAAACCCACTGCGCATTTCGTATTCTGCATTTATAATGTTTTTATCATACTTTTGCTGAAAAATCATACGTTGTTCTGGATCATCTATTTTCGCTAATGATTCTTGGTAAGTCTTTTGTAGCTCCTCGTTGTATTCATCTGCTTTTAAATAATCTTGCTCACCTTGTGCTTGGAACTGCAATCCTTTTACTTTTCTATATAAATCAGTACTAGTCTGCATTGCTTGCGTTTTGTTATGTATATCACGCATTTTTAAAGCTCGTTCTTCTGCAAGCTTAACCATTTTTCTACCCATCTGTGATACATCTTCTCCTGCCCGTTGGAACATTTGCCCTGACCCGGTTAACCCTTCCATCCTTGTCTGTGGTGTTTTTATGGTCGGAGCAGTAGATGAAGTTTGAAGCCTAACTTGTGATTCGTATGTTGGTATTCTTGCCATGTTATCTACCTCCAGTAAGCAAACTGCCTATCCCTGACAATCCTGCAGATACTGCGCCTGCTCTGCCCATTCTCTTAGCACCTTTCCCTAATAATCTTGAGTATCTAGCGTCTTGCTGCAAGCTTTGCCTTTGTGCTTTTTCTCTTTGTCTTATCCCAAGATCTTCAAACTTATATTGATACTGCCGTCTTAATTGATCTACTTCCATTCTTTTCGTTGCTTCTTCCATTTGCATTAATGGACTTCCTGTTGTTTTAACTCCTGACTTTGCTATAGCTACTCGCTGCCTTCCTCTGAATTGCTTTTGCTGTCGATCCATCTCTGACATCTCTTGCTTTTCTGCATCTGACAAAAATGTTCTCTCTAGTTTTGCTTGTCCTTTTAATATGTCGATCTGTGTTTCTGCCCCTCTAGCCTGCAGTTGATAAGCTTTCATAGCAGTTCTTCCTGCTGTTACTGCACCATATGCTTGCAATGCCGTCCCTAATACTTGACCAACCATTCCTCCAGCTTTGCCCTTACTCATACTCCCAGTTGGAGTTGTCCCGCTTGCGCCTACACCACCGCTACCTACTATCTGAGTGCTTGAGGCACTTTGCCCACCTATCCCTGACATCCCACCAAATTGATGTGTAGCACCAACACTCCCGACTGGAGCGGCTGCCGCACCTTTCGTTATCGCTCCTGCTCCAGAAGCACCTGCACCTGTTGCCATACCACTCATTTATGCCTCCAGTCTTGCATATAATACCATGTCTTCTTTGTTAAATCCACATTGCTTCATAACTCCTTCGGCAGTAAACCCCAATCGTTCTATAAGCTTTAAGGCTTTAGGACAATCCTTTATTACTGCTGTTTGTACTCTATGAAATCCATAGTCTTTCACAATGTTTTTATACCCGTCTCTAATCGCTTTATATATTGATTTAAAATGTTTTCTCGCATCTTTGTTTATAAACGCCCAACCGTTTCCTACCCCTTGATATAATGGATATATACCGCATATCGCTAAGACGTTTCTTCCTTGTACTGCCATATACGCATCACCATGTTTAAAGTATATCTCGATCATCTTGTTTATGTCTTGCCCGGAAAATAGCTCTTTCTCCATCCCGTCATAGTTTAAAGTATATGAGTGGTCATATCTTTTAATATTAACCATCATAGACCTCAGCATAAGGGATAATACATAAAATATTCATAGGAAGTGGTTGTTCCTGTGTAATGTATATCCGATTATCGGTATTCCATCCTGTAGGAAATGATACAATCTTATCCCCAGTAAACAAAGGAACTGCTGTATCCATAGCCATGCTTGAATCTCTAAAATAGAGTATGTCCTGATTATTTATTGTGCCGAATTTACACCCGACTGTTTCAAAAAACCGTATCCCTATTTTATATATCCTCTTTGTTTTTGTTTGTGCTGTTCCTAGCTCTGCGCCGCCTTCCATCCTCTGAGTTCTTACTATAGAAGTGTAGGGCAATCCAACATGTACAACACTAGCGTCCGTATCTAAAACTATAGCTCCCCCGCGAACTTCCTTTCTCGTCTGTGCAGCTCCATCGCCACAAACAGCAACAGTTTCTCCTTCTAGATGATCTAACCCAGATATTGACGAGACAGCTGCCCCATCATAGGTAAGACCACTATCAACAAAATATCCATCTTCTTGATCATCACCATAATCAAAGGGTTTCATATATTCTACGTATCTTTTTGTTGCTCCCTCTATTGTTCTGTTAACAACAAACCAAACCTGATCTTCTGATTCGTCTGGGATAATTGCAACACTCTCAAACGTTCCATCAGTTACCACCCTAGTCCAGGCAACAACCTCTTGTTCGGTTTGACGTGTTAAAACTGCCATCTCACCGTCATTCCTTACACACCACAACATACTATAAGGGGATTGTTGATACCCCATATCTTTAATCCCTGTTTTTGTTATATGGTCAGCAAGTAATGTAAGCTCATAAGCACGGTTCGCATCCTCTTGGAAGCTATATCTTAATTCTCGCAAAGTTCTGTTGTCTCGTTGCATATAATATAAAAAAGCATCTATCTTGTTCGGTGACAAGTTAGCAGATCCATATGTTGTCTCTTGCAACACCCGGACATTTGATGCTGTAACTGGTTCAGTTGATGAGCCTGAATCTAAGAGAAAGCACCCTCCGCTTGTTCCGATAGTTAAGGCCTTTCCTGTGGCTAACCAAAAGATTGCGTTTACTTGTTCACTTGCTATCGTATATTGGACTGCATCATCTGCAGCGCTTCCATCACCTAAATCAAAGTTTTCAAAGTCCTCTGTTACTGATCCCCATACGGTCTGTGGGTTATCAGTGGTTCCTCCCAAATATAATCTTTGTTCATAGAAAGCAACACCTGAGGAATATCCAGCGCTATCGCTGAAAGCTCCTTCCGCCCAATTAACGGTTGAGCCCGAACCAACCCATGTGCTCCTTACTGTAATTGAAACATGGGTTGTATCTGTATAGCCAGTTACTTCGACGTATCCCTCTCGCACTTTAAAATAGCCACCGACCATATCACTATTAAAATAAGCTACAGAGGCAGTCAACGTGCCCGAAGCCCCTACCGTTGACGTGCTTGAATCCATAGTCGTAGCTGCTATATTCTGTGATTTAAATGGCGGATATCTATCCTCTCCATAAGCGAACTCTGACAACGTCCAAGCAGTGTCACCCGTCCTTGTCAGTTTCCGCGGAGCATAACTAGGATGTACTAAATACATTATATCCGCGGTTTGTACAAATTTCACATCAAACAAATCCGCTTCTGCGTATGGCGAGACAATCTCATAGGGTAATCCTCCGTCAAGAATCTGCCCGTTGTCTTTATAAAACCTCATGTACAAATCACCAAACTCGATAATATATGTCTGCTCAGTTGAGAATTGAAAGGGGATTATTCTTGTAGAAGCCGAAGAATCTTTTACCTCTGCGGCAAAGGCTGTCCCCGGGCGCCTAAAAGTCCCTCCGAATGTAAAGGAAAGCATATTCTCCAAAGTCGTAGCAGAGTTAAAATATCTTGCGATATCAACTCTCCCTTCAAGCTTCGGGGAAAATTCTCCCGCAGTAAAGTTTGTATATATTGGTGTTATTCTACCCATTTATACTGCTCCTGTATAAAACGATCCTGTCTTGCCATAGTTGCGTGATGCTAACCATTCGTTTGCTTCTAGTTCTTCATACCCTGTTTCTTGCGCATCCTGTCCTTTTGCTGATCGAAGTTTCTCTATATAAGATTCCATCATCATATTAGACACATTCAAATTCCCTGTAATATTATATGCGATTTCTGCGGACAATCTTGTAGCAAATGCTTGCACAAAAGCAGGATCGAACTGTATAGTATCCGTAACTCGTGAAACATATTTCATATACAACGTATCATAATCACTTGCGATCTTATTTGCTTCTACCCTAAAGTTCTCTAACTGTCCTCCCGCAACTGTAGTACTACTACCTAATGTTGTTTTTATATATACCAACCTTAAATAATCACTCGGTAATTGATGATAGTATGTGTATTCAAAAGCAGGTGTTTCGCTAAGACGTGCGATAGCTTGTCGTTTAATCGCGAAGTTCCAGTAATGTGATCTTAATACTTCATCTAAGATGTAATCATATACTGCGTTTGCAACACGAGCATTCTTTGAATTCTCATCAATAGAGGTTATTTGGTCTGCTCCTATTTGCACCAATGATATATTTACAATTGCTATCTTACTTGCGCTACTTGCCATTTATCCACCCCCCATTTGGTTCTCCCAAGATCTCTTTTGTAAAACCTGAGAATGAACGTACACTGTCACCTAATTTATCTTGCTTCGTCTGTTGCCATGTCATCTGTATCCCTTTATCGTCAAAGCAACATCCGGAATCTTTCTTTTCATCATAAAAATGCCCCTTGTTATCTAATGGACATCCGCATAAAATAATCTTCTCGTATCCCATAAGCAACCCTAGATATGTTGCGAAGTGGGCGGAAGTCCCTCCGATATTCGGGATTCTCCATAAACAATTAACATTTGGTTTAGGTCTATGCCCATGAGTAACGACATCATGTTTTAATGTAAAATACTGCCTAATTGCGAAAAACTCTTCATGTAATGTTGCCCAATGTTTCAACCTAATATCTCTTTTATGGAACGCAATAATCGCAAGGTTTAAAACCATCACATCGTATTCATTTGTTCCTAACAACCCTTTAGCTTTCTGGAAGTCTTCTTCCATACACCAAGCTGTTCCAACTACAACAAGAAACCCCTTGTACGCATCTATCATTGAAGTTGGATGTTCACCTACCTCTATTCTTTTTATTGTTTGTATCATAATAAGATATGGGGGGATTAATTCCCCCCATACATAATTAAACTACGAATAAATAACTGTTAAAGACACTGTCCCCGTTATAGCTGCTCCAGCGGTTGTAAGTAAAAGAGTATTATCATTAGAGGCTGTACCTATTTTATAGCCAAGCCCTGCCAATACACTCGTTCTTGAAACACCTGCTGAAGATGTATCCAAGGCTGCTGTGTATCTAGTTGCTGACCCTGCGTCTCCTACTGATATTGTAGAGCTAGTTCCAAGCGCATCATAAGCAAATATGATTTCAAGGATAACTGCTCCATCTGGCAAAACTTCACCCATTGCTATGGTAGAAGCCGCTCCGACTGATGCTGCTTCATAGGTATCAGTAAAGGCTTTTACGTCTCCTTTAAGATATCCACCATCAACGATGTTCCCGCTTGTTGGAGTAAGCGATTTTGTATAATTAACTCCGTATACTGCTGCCATTTACACCCTCCTTATTTTTGTTAAGATACAACACAAGCTATTTCCACAACCTTCTTTTCTTCTAGTCGTGAAGAACCCATATGCATTCTGCAATAGATTTGCTTTGTGTAATTTAAATCTGTTCTTTCGTCAATTCTAGTAATAATGTCTTCAGAAACTGCAAGACCAATACCACTTTTAGTAAACGCCAATACTTGTCTGTCACTATTAGTGTCTGTGGTTAATCGCTGTGTTCTAATTACTTTAAACCCTAGATATGTGTCAATCTGCCCTTGAACCAATGCTTTTACTGAATTGTAATCAGCACTTTTAATTTCTGTTGTATTCAACAGCTCAATTAATTGCTCTGCTGTTACAATAAGAAATCGTTCTTCAGACTCGTCAACATCATTCCCATCAAGAATCTCTTTTGCTGCTAACCATTTTGCCAATGTCATCCCTGCTGAGGCAGCTGCTACTTTCTGGGTAGAAGGCAATGTAGTTGAAGTCCCACCTGCTTTACCAGTAAAAGCTGTCCCTGTTGCTGCAGCAATAATCAAGTCATCAATTTGTCTACCCATAGCATACATACCTGACTTAGCATATGCACTTGTAGGATCAACAATCATTTTAACATGATCATTTGGGTCTAATGCTGGATTAACATAATACCCTGCAAGAGCGATTCTTCTTCTGTAATGCGGTGTGTCTGTAATCTGTGTTGATTGGAAACGACCAGTGATAGGTTGAGCTGTTAAAAAATCAACCTGGTCCATGTAACATTCTTCTGCCTTAACGCCTGTCTTAACTTGAACGGTATTTCTTAATTTTGACCCTTTTTGTTGGGCTAGGAGAGATACCATGTCTCCATACTGTTTCGCATAAAAAGTATCTGGTGTTATTGCCATTTCAAGCCTCCTTTTTTAACAACCATTTCTTTACCGTTGCGATTCTATGATTATCTCCAAAAGGAGGTCGGAATACGCAACAAACCTAATTGAAGATTTGTTGGGTCTCTTGCGAGATTATGTCTTATAATCTCTTAAAGATTATCCAGTTTTCTTTTTTGCTCTTGGGGTTTTCACTTGTCCAAGAACAAAAGTCTCTATTCTCTTTGCTGCTTCTAACCCATCGTGCCCAAAACATTCTTTTTGTTTTACTGAGCCGGAGTTAAAAATAGTCTTTATTATATCAAGTCTCACTTGCACATTAAATCTATCTTCCATTATTCTATCCCCGCCGCAAGCTCAGGATTAGCCATTTTATAGAGGTCATTAACTCTATTGACCGCGTCCTTATGCTCAGGGTTCAAGTCACTATAATAAGGGTGATTATCATTACCAAGTATTTTGTTTATCTCTTTTTGAGCTTCTTTAGGTGACAGGGTAAACGATTGAGCCTTGCCAACATTTAAGGTGCCATCACTCATGCCCTTACCAATATTAACCATCATCTTAATTAAATGGGGGTTATTCCCAAGCCCTGCATCCAGCTCTTTTACTGAATCTTCATTGCCATATCTTTTTATTACATCTTTAGCTATCTTTAAGTTACCTTCAAAAGCTTGTCCATACTCACGTCTTAACTCTGTTTCTGCGTCTTTTGCTGCTTTATCCCGTGATTGTCCTGATTGATCAAATACATTAAACTCTCTTTGCATATTCCATTTGTATAATCCTTCTACCTGCTGGGGAGTCAACCCTAGCTTATACGCCTGATCTTTAAAATCTTCAACCATTGTTTCATCTAGGTCGAAGCCTTCTGGCTTGTCCACTTCTGGCAATGAATATCCGTCGGCTGCCTCTGGTCTGCCTAGTTGATTATAAAAAGAATTAACCTCATCTTCTGTTGCGTCTTCTCCTGGTGGTATAATACCTTTTTTCCCAATAAGCTTCTGTTGTTCAAGGTAGCTTTTAACTAAATCGTTTCCTTGTTTGAACTTTGTTACACTGGGATTATTCTTGTAATCTTCTGGTAACTCATCAAACCAACTAGAAACAGTCTCTTGTGTCTCCTCTTGCAGGTCTTGAGTTTCCCCTACTTGAGGGTCTTGATTTTCTGCACGTAGTACATCTTCGCTCATTCTTCCCCTTTCATTTTTTCCATCATTCTTTTTATATGAAGGATAACTCTACGAGAGCCTTCATTATGTATACATACATTCACATCACCTTGAAATGTAGGTTGATCAATAAAGTATGTCTTCTCTAAATTAGTTAACACTTTCTGCCCATCATCGCTTGTAAACAAACGTTGGTACATTTTCCTCAAGATAAGAAGCTCAGTTTCTTGTTGTGTCATACTCCTACCTTTGAATACCCTGTATTACTCAATTTAACACGCTCTTCTTTATCATCATAGTTAGAAGAGTAAAGTAATGCCGAAGCTTTCTCCCTGTTCCTTTGATCACAATTAGCGCAAACCGTTTCTCCATGATTCCCCGTCTCATGATTATCTAAAAGCTGCATATATTTCTGAGAAGTAAAAATTTCTTTTAACGTCTGAGTGTTTAAATCTCCTAGTCCCAATTCACCATCCCAATCAAAACAACATGCTGACACCCTCCCGTCAACTAAGATCTGTAAGCATCCAGAAGTTATGCGCCCACAAGCATTGTTTCTTTCTTCTTGTATCCCTCTATATACATAACAATCTGCCCAATTATGAGCTGTCCATATCTCTTGTACATCTGTCTCTTTAAACATCCACTTCCACTCAGGAATCCCTTTATCGTTAACACCATCCATAATCGCATAGGTTACACGTATCTCCATACTAGTACGAGTCTCTAACATCTCCATTATGTTCCGATACACCTCCCTAAATCTTCTCCTAGGAACTCCATGTGCCCTTGAATATCCTTCGGCTGTCCCTCCATGGAAGCTTACTCTCATTGAATCAAGCCCTGCCATCTCATATAGTTTAAACATCTCACTATCTATTAGCTCTCCGTTGGTCACCATAATAGTCTTGAGCCCTCTTTTCTTCGCATATTCTATCTTGTATAAAATCGTGCCGTCACAAGAACAATCACCCATGCCAGTAAAACAAACAGTTTCATATTGGTCTGTTTCTTCAAGTATCTTCTCGAGGATGTTCCGATATTGCGTAAAAGACATCGTGTCAATCTCTCTAGTCATTTTATGTCTGGCACAAAACAAACAATTATAGTTACATCTTGTTGTTGTCTCAAATCTTATCTCTGTGTTTGTTGGTATCATTTTATTTTCTTGGTTTTACGAGGAGAACCTTTAGCAGTAGAATAAGATTTTACTTGCTTACTTGTGTTCTTCCCCACACTTGGACTTTTGTATGTTCCCTTTCCTGTTTTTTTAAACGGCACCTGTAACCTCCTGTGCTTGAGCAATGTTCTTATCTGCCTCTGTCGCTGTCTTTGCAGTTTCAACTCCTTGCATTACAGCTTCTGCTTGGGCTTGTTGTTGTTGTGCTGCTGCTTGCTGTTCCCTAATTGCTGCTACTTCTTCTTTATCTTTAATCAATGCTGGGTCTAATGACATTATCCTTGCTGTTTTATCAACAATCTCATCAAAATCTAACTTATCTAGAACTTGAGGGTTAAGTTGTGCTAACTGAGAGGCTTGTAATACAAATTCGTTGATTGATTCTACTTCTTTAAATTTTTGCTGTTGTGCTAAGAATGAAGTATATTCAACAACATAGTCTATATCTTCAAGCTTTTCTGGAACTTCTGGCAGTTTCCCATCCTTCGCAAGTATTGAAAACGTGTTCTTAATAACAGGATCAAGCAACTCGTTCATAAGCTTGCCTAATGTTTGTCCTAAGATCAATAGCTTCTCTGTGTTCCTTTGGTTTACTTCTGTTGCAGTCATCCCTGGCGTTTGTTGCATAAGTAAAAACAAATCGACAAAGAACGCTCTCCTGATTGACTCTCTTACTTGCTCTTCCATCTCAAAGCCTATAGGTAAATTAGCTCCTGAATGTAAGAACTGTATTGAATCCTTTGAAAAAGCATTGTTAGTATAGTTAATTGCACTTGGGGTTACTTTTAATGGTGCAATAAATGAATCATGGGGTAAGACCATAGGAGGGTCAACTGCTTTAGTTGCTGCTTTAATAATAGTTTTCCGCATTGTATTAAGCATCTGAATATCTGGCAATGCTATCATTGCAGGTGAATATCCATATATATCCCCTGATTTCTTCATGAACCGTGCGACAAAGAAAGGGAAGTCTGTATACCCACTTTCTTCTAGCACTCTCTTATCTTCAACTGCAATATAGTAAGAAGCATAAGGTTTATTTATCGAGTCTTCCTTTGAAACATCTCTAATATGTCGTGGCATTACTGCATGAATAAAATCGAACTCCTCATCTAATCTATATTGGTCAATGGCTTTCTTAACTGATGCCCCTGCATCATCTCCCCATCGTTCGTATGCCTTCTTAGCTGTCAACTTGTATTTCCTATACACTGAATCTATGCGACCTTTTATGTTCTCTTGCGCATAGAACTCTTCAACCGGTCGGGTAAAGAATCTTACCCCTTCTGCTTCATCCTCTTCTTCATATAAACAACAAACTCCAAAAACCGATATATCAGTATAGCATTCAATGATTTGTTCATAAAAGTTTGATGATCCTAATGTATTATAAATAATCTCTTCTACTTGATGGAACCACTCCCTTACCCCAGGTAAATCCATATACCGAAGATCTTGTGTTCTCAAGGCAAACCATTTTGTTGATGGGTTAGTAAGATAACCGTTCAACCCCGCAGCAAGTGTTTGTGTCGCTTGACGTGCTGTTGAATCATAAATATACGTATCTACCTTTGTTCCTTTTTCATATGTTCTTGTAATATAAGACTTTACGGGGACACAATACTCTGCACAATCTTGCCATTGTGTTTCCCAATTCTGCCGCTCACTCTTAAGTCTATCAACAATTGCTATTATATCTTCTGCTCTTAGTTTTTTCATTATTCTCCTAATAAGGTCTTTCTTCCTATGTTAGCCTGTGTAACATCACCTTGTGGTGAAGTAAGAATAGTTTTTGTCTTAGATTGTTGTTTTGATCTCAACCTTTCCCTGGCCTCTCCCTTTACTCTAGCCTCTCCTGATATTCTTTTCTTTCTCATTTGCTCTTGCTCTTTCTTTTGTTGTTCTGCCAATCTCTTTGTTTCATCTTGTTGCTTCCTTTGCGCTTGTCTTTGTTTCTTTTCTTTCTTCTTCTTCTCTGTCGCTTCGTATACTTTACCACCTGCTGCTAAGACTGATCCTATAATTGCTGGTGCTGCTCCCATATATTACCTCCCTATTAATACACAATCTGAAATTGCTGTATCTTGTAATGTTCTTATCTCTGTCCTTTTATATGGCGCTTGCGTCTCTTGCGTCATGTATGCTAACGTATCTACTAAGTCATCATGCAACCCCTTAGGGAACAATAAAAGCTCTGATTCTAATTCTGTGATCCAATCTGCTGAATCAGGAAACCATATAGTATGAGCTTTAAACCTTGGCTGAATTGATTTGATCCGCAACTCTTTTTGTTTATCTGCTTTCTGCTCTATTATATTGAAAAAAGCATTCCTCTTGCTCATCTCTTGTGTCACCAGATGCTCCATTGCTGCTTGATATTGCACTTTCTCCAAGCCAACGTTGAGAGGTCGCCACCGTACCACCATAGTAAATAAAGTATTGATGAATTGTGTTGGGTCGTACCTCCCGTACGCTGTATCTAATACAAACCAATTGTTTCTATCGTCTATACCACACACAAGTATGACGGAAAAATCGGCATCTTGTTTTTGGCTAATAGCAAGATCAGTGCGTATATATATATTACATTCCGAAGCAATCCTCATCCTCATATCTGGAGTATAATACCTAAAGTCTTCTCTTTTAAACGTTTGTCTCTCTGGCGCAATCGCCTCACACATCTTTTCTCTATACCATATCTCTATCTCACCCATCTTGTTATATGCTTCTTTTTGCTTTTGTATGTCTTCGAAACTGAACATAGCTTCCCATGTGCTTTGTTCATTTATCATGCAAGGCAACTTCTGTGTTTGAAAATTAAGGTTCTCTGCGTTAGCGAAGACTCTTTCTATTATACATCGTTCTCCTAAGTTATTCCCAATAAGGAAGATCCTCGTGTCTTTCCCTAGGAACATTACATCGCTGAGGAACCATCCCCAATCGCTTTCTGTTACTGTCTCTGATTTAGCATCTTCTATATCCTGGGGATCATCTATAATTGTTATCTTGGGTCTTCTGTCTATGTTTGCTAGCCCTCTGATACTTGCTCCCTTACCATATGCTTCTATTCTTACATTTATAACGTCCCCTTTTTGATCATATACATCTATGCTGAACACATCGCTTGAGCATTCTCTTTCTTCTTTTACGTTTGCGCTTAACAATGGATTGCTTTTGTATTCTTGTTCTATCTCTTTAAGCTTTGCGCGTGCCATTGTCGCATTGTTTTTAATCAACACTATATAGTCTCTATCTTTGCTTGGGAACATTAAGGAGTAAAGTATAAAGGTTCTAATAACGTATTGCGTTTTAGCGGACTGTCTAAATCCTTCTATCGCTGTATGGGTTGTTCCATGTAAAAGATTCTCTGACCATTTGTAATGGAAATCAGCTGGCGGAACTTCATCTTTCCCTGTAGTTAAAACTATATGCCTAAAGTTAACAAGGTTCTTCTGTGCCTTTCTAATTGACTCTACTAATCTAGGATCAATATGACTACTCAACTTCACCTGCTTTACGTATTGCTTCTTTTATAAATATGTTATGAGTGACATCTCCTGAATGTTCTGTCTTTGAATAAGAAGTTTGTAGCTTTTCACGGTCTTCTCTATCTCCTGCTAATTTATAATAAGAGATTTGCAATGTTGGGTTATCTGAAGCTCTCCACTTTCTCCTCAATGACATACACCCTTTGACTTGGTTTTTCCGTACACCGTTTTTTATGCGGTCTTTCCCGTCTGGGGTTATGAAATTTCTGTACAATGTATCTTTACAAATTGGGAAGTAAACTAGCAAGTCTTGAATAGCATCAAGCTGTTCTTTTTCTACTGTCTCTAAAAGAGCATCAAGGGTAACTCCCTTTACATTAGTTGTCTCTATGTTTATTTCTCCCATATTAACTTTCCTCATGAAACTATAATTGCATCTTCTATCGTCAACTCGTCTTTAGCCTTCTGCAATTCTTCTTCAATTGTTTCTGGCGCACCACAACCTACAACTCCGACTATAAACAACGCTATTATTATATATTTCATAATTTTTATATACTCCTAACATTTAAATACTAAACATTCCGCTGGAATAGCTATAGCTTGGAACTCTGAATCTGCTTTTATTAATGCTAATTTAACGCGAAGTAATGCATGTGCATCCAAGGTGTCCATTAAAAGCATACGATGATTATGTTTTCTAGCTTGGACTTTTCTTTTCTGAAGATATTGGTTTGAAAACGCAGAGGGTGATAAGATCGTAATACCTAAAAACAAGAGCAGGGTGCAATTGATAGTCTTAGACATAGTAATATTATACTCCTTTTGTAACGTTTTACAATCATTTTCTTAGTCTTTTTTCTTCTTGCCACTTTAAGTAATAATTCTTACATGTTTGCGAACAAAAACACATATATTTATTATCGTACTTATGTACTATCCATCCCCCGCTTAAGAGCAGCTTATAAAAACTATCTAGTGAAGTAAGCGGGATATGTATTATCTCCGGACAAAACTCACAGGTAATTCTTTGCATTGGGTTTGTTTATATCGTTCCCTGTTTTTCTATGTAATTCCCATAGCCAGATACGATGATATTTTACTATCCTTTTAATCTTCTCGCGAATCTTTTTTATATCATTATCTTTTATCTTCATTCTTAATCATCTTCCGTCATCACCTCATCTCCAGGATGTGCTTTGTCAACCTCATGAGAATTTACAAGAGGATCATCACCAAGATATCTTTCTATCTCTTTTGCAGTCTCTATCTCTCCTTCAACATCCCCCTTATCAAGCTGATGATGCAACTTCTCATAAAGGTAATCAAGCTCTTGTTCATTCGTTAAATGGTCATCAAACAAAGAAGGATATTTTTCCCGTGTCTTCATCCAATCTTCTGTCCACTCGTCTCCATCTACTATTGCCTCAACCTGGTCTTGTACTTCGCCTTTATAGTACCCGTCGCTATTAAAGTCACCATCTTTATAATCAGCATTTTGTTTAGAATAATTATACATAGTCGTTCCCATAGCAAGAGCTCCAAGCCCAACAACAAGAGCAGCATCTACACGTGGGTCTCCTGTATTAACGCTTGTAATGCTGCTAACAATTGGAGTTACCGCAACTCTCTTATTCCTCTTAACTCTGATGTTATATGAATATCCTTCACACGGAATAAGAATAATTAAAACAAATAAACTAAATAATTTCTTTACCATTTTCCCATCCTTTCAAATATGCATTAATCAACTCATAATCTGATTTACATATCGTTCTTTTCTTTATACTTAGAAGCTTATACCAGTTATGTCCTCTTTTCCTTATTGCCCATAATGTAAACTCTGGGGCATCTCTATGTGCCCAGAACTTATGATGTCCTGAGCATAAACAAAAGCCATTATCTAAATCCCATCTAGTAGCTGTATGTATCCGTGAAAAGAAATGATGTGCTTGTAATAATCGCATTTTACCACATAACTCACACCTACCTTTTGATCGTATTATCTTGCCCCAAAGATCATCTAGTTTCTTTTTATGTTGTTTTGTCATTTCTATTTTGCTCCTGCTTTTGCAAGCTCTTTCAATAAATGTTCAATACTTTTTTCAAAAGATAACAACCGCAAACTTTTATCATCATCATTCCTCGGAGGGTTAGGATGTTCACCAACCCCGAATATCCCTTCATAAATCTGTTTTATTTCCGCCTTAATATCTTCAGGAGATCTCACTGTAATTATTATCTCTGGAGATTCATCCTCCTCTTTTCTTATTTGCTTTGATCTTAAATGACAATTCGCACTCATATCTACGGTATCATACAATGTCGGTTGTTCGTAATAATTGTCTCTACCACTTTCTGGAATAGTAAACTTGTCTCGGTTCTGGTATACATAATTACCGACTGTATATACAGTTAATCCCGTAAGGATAATTGCATCTGCATGGGTTTCTCCCGTTTGCATTGTTTGCACACCAGCGATAATTGGGGTTGTTGCATTAATCTTGCTAGTCTTATAACGAATTTTTGCATCCATGTTAAAACTTAATAATAACAATGGCAGTAATATTCTCTTTTTACAACAGTACTTACTTCCCATCATACTAAACTCTCTTCCACAAACTGATCTATTGCTACTAAAAACTGATATAGACTTAAGTCGCTTATAAAACTACCGTTAGCTTTACGGTAAAAATATAAGTCCATAGCGTTTTTCGTTTTATCATATCCATATGTTTTAAAAGTATTACTAAGGAGATGATCATATATAATTTTGAACCTATCTTCCTTTGTCTTTAGTGCTAAGGTTTCTTTCTTCCGTGTCTCTGGGTTAATTGCATCTTCGTATATTGTTTTTTTAACATATCTTCCTTGTTTACACGGTGCTTTTTTACACCAATATTCATATAGTTCTAATCGGTTATCCATTGCACACTCCTTTCAAGTTTATATCGAACTGCTTTTCTCCTTTTGCTTCTTTATATCGTAATTTTCTTGTGCCGTCTGCGTACACAAAATAGTCCTTACCATCTAAGTCTTGTTCTATGTGTTTAATCTTCTTAGTAACTTTTGCAGTACCGTCACGATCTAACCAGCTTATCAATGCAAAGTAATGCGACTTATATTGTTTCCCCTTACTCCCAATGTAAGTATTCAACTTACCTATATAGGTAGAAATAATATCTTCACCGTAGGTGGTTATAAGCTTCTTATGCTCTTCTATAGTTAATTTAACAAAATTAAGGTGTGTATGCTTCTTCTCTTCTTTCTTATCTCTTCTAACCTTACCTAACCTAACCTTACCTATGCCGTCCGTGGACGGTCCACTTACTCTATTACTATTATCTTTTACATCTGATCTTGGCTTTGCTTCTAGTATTTTAGCCGAAGGAACTAACTGCAAAAGTAAGTGTTTATAGATACTATCAATCTTTCTATCTGCACGTATAAGGTTATGTTCATTCCAATCTGTTATAAATGATACTAAATCACTATTAAGCACCTTAATAAAACCCTTAGCAACAAGCACATGCAGGTTATCTTCAGAATTACCTAACATTTTAAGGATTGTATATGCTTCGACAATACCGTCATCATCAGCATGTAAACCAAGGTGGAAATAAAGCAGCTGAGAATCAACGGGCATCTTAATAAATCTAGCAGAATTAGTTATTGTTTTGCTAAACATTCGTTTTTGTGCCATTAGCGTTCTCCTATAAATAAAAAAACCCCATCACATACAGGTAGCCAGACTAATGAGAAACCTGTAGCGTGGGGCAATAAATATTAAATTGTATTTTTGATTGTAGTCTGGCATTTTGCATACTAAGTATTATAGTTATTTTTGTTGAATTGTCAATACTTACTCTACTTCTAAGGTAATTAACAAGGGGTCTTCAACTGTTTGTTGCCCGTTAATAAAGATCGGGACTCCTTTGAACTTAGACATGTCAAACGTTGCTGTTTCTCCATACAAAGATAAGCAGAAGAATGCAAAAGTAATTGTTAATGTTAGTGCTTTTTTCATGTTTTTTCCTTTCTCTCCTCTTTTTTTTGTTCCTTCGGTTTTAAATATACCATGCTTCTTTTTGTTTTTCAACATAACTTTTAAAAAGTGCCGCCGCACATTCCATGAGAGTTTGGTAGGTATGCGACGGACACAATTATTTTTATTTAATTATCAACTGTTCTTTCGGTATTTCTCTCCACCTTTTAGTACATAAATCAATTATAGAAGCAATCGGGAATAATAGTAAATCAAATGTTAAATCGGCTGCTAGCCACTTACCTTTCATTTTGCTTTCAATCTTGTGTTCGACTTCTCCCACCTTGATTGTCTGCTCTTTTTTCTTCTGTAAGACTTTAACTGAAGCTGGTGTTTCTCCTACTTTTTCATTGTCTAAATACACAGGCGTCCCTTTAGGTTCTGACAATACACTAACACGTGCATACTTGTCATTCATTAATGTTGCGCATCCTCCAAGTGTAAACATTGTTACCATTACTAAACTAATTATCTTTTTCATAGTTACCCTCCTTTGTTTAAAAAAAGTCAATTAAATGCTCTTCTACTTGTTTCCTTGTTAATCCTCTTAAGAAATACCTCAAGACAATATCCAATGATTTGTCGTAAAACTTCTCGAACTCTGTTTGATCCATCTTCTCAAAGCTAATACTCTTTGGCACATAAAACCTTTTGCCTGTCAAGGTTACACGCATTTCGTAGTATCCACACTGTAGTTTAAGTTCATCAAGAATAGAATCAGATGTCGCATACTTCTGGTGCATATAGTCAGGCATATTCTGCAAGCACATGTTGATAATAGCAAAGAGCTTTTTATGATGCAAGGGATTCCGTGGCTTTCTCATACTTATCTCTAGCGAATCCCCTACTTTATACTTCTTTGCTTTATCACAATCGCTATTGTACATAGGCATAAATGAACCATTAAGTTGTTTCTGTACTGTTATTTTCATATTTGTGATTTTACAAGCTTATACTTCTCAACCAACTGCTTGTATGGATCCTCCACCTTATTAAATTCCATCTCTTTGCATACAATATCTTTGATATAAGAGAGCAACATCATATCTGCTCCTCCGCCAGACTTACTCACAGTAGCTTGAGGTTGCGTTTTAACAGGCGATTGCTGTGGCATTGAGCCTCTAGCTGCTGGCATAGTCTTCTTGCAACTATTAGGGTCATTCCTGTCGTACCCACTACACCCCCAAAATTCACCCTTTGGTCCCATCCTTAAAACTAAATCTTTTCCACAATTAGTACATGTCATTGGTTACCTCCTTGGTTCATTTGACCTCATTATCTTTTGTCCATAATTCAATATCTTCTTTTCTAAACCTCCATACTCTACCCATTTTAATTGCTGGCAGTTTATATCGGTCTTTCTCTCGTATCCAGTTATAGATACATTGTTGCTTAACATTAAAATAATCTGCTAATTCTTCTACGCTCATTAACTGTTCTTTCATAGTTATCTCCTTATTAGTGCAATAAATTTGTTGTCTAATTCTTGTACTATTGCATTTATTATTTGTTGTAAGTCCGCAGGGGTAGCATCCACCCTTTCTTGTATGCTGTTAAACAATATTTTTTTTAAATGGTCATCAACCGTTACATCTTGTTCCTCACTGCTTTGGTTTATTATCTTCATCGCATCCTTTTTTTAGCCTCTGTTCTAAATTATTAAGAATTCCCAACACCTTATCTAATTCATTAACTGAATGCATTGCTAAATCAGCATGCTGCATACTTGTCTTTGTGATCGCACTTCGGATGTCTTCTTGCGCACAATAAATATCATCTAATGTTTCATTTATTAGTTCCATTGCTTGTTCCTTTCTTTGTCAAATCTAATCCTCCTACTATTTCCATAAGCATGGTAGTATAGGCTTCTTTAATAGCATGTTGTGCTTCTACCTTCTCATATTTATCTGTTATTCTTTCATCTAATATCTCTAAAGTTCTTGTTCTAAATCTATGTACTACATTGATACTCATTTGTTACCTCCTTAATGCTGCGTCTGCTATAACAGCTCCTATAATTACAATTATTACACAAACCACGATACACGTTAGACCTGTCATTTCTTCACCTCTCTTTCCATTATGAACATATCTGTTCTCCTTTCGTTTTATTCGTAATATCCCCAGTCACACTTATTCCTACCACCTTCGCAGTTAGCTGGACAATGTTTTTCGTCACACCACTCTTGCCAGTTCCCCAGTAGGTCCTCAAAGTTTGTTCTAAAATAAATACATGTTTTTGTCTTTGTTCTTCCGAACCCTTGATCCATTAACACATTTTCAAAGATACCCATTGTGTGACTCATTTTTCCCTCTTTGTTCTGCTTCTCTTTTGTTTTTAATTTATATCAATATCGAAATTACTGTTACTAAATACATTAAACATGCAATAATGATAGCTACTATCCAATAGTCTGTTAATATCTTTTCTATTTTTTCCCTCATGTTATTCCTCCTTAAACATTTCGTAATACGTGTTCTCATCCATTTCATCTTCTTCATCCTCATTAATTAATCTAGGGTCTTGTTCTGTTAAAAATTCTAAAAGGCTAGATTTCATATGGCCACCTCCATTACATACTGTTCTAACAAGTTCACTCTGGACAACCATCCTCTAAGGAAAAGTTTTTGTGTTTTATCATATACTACAATTTTTCGGTAGAAGTTTCTACGCTCTTCAAATATTGCGGCTATTTTGTATTTAGCTCTCTTGGCTATTTTCTTTGCATTCGCTGGGCCATGGTTAACTGCCATATCAAACATAACAATAGCTAATCTAATATCTGCATATGAGGCAGCCCCGCTTGCAATCCAATAGTTATCATAATAAATCTGTGCTGCTTCAACCTTTGTAATCTTTGACACATCTTTTTTTTCTCCTAACCAATTGTTATAAGTAGCCTGTGTAATACCATAGTTAGTTTTCCCTCCTTTGTCATGCACATTGTTTGAGTATCCACCCTCAATTGAGATGACAAAATCTAATGCTTTCTGGAATCGGTCATTAAAAGCACGGCCTTCTTGGTCAATAATATCATTTCCTATTAAATGATTAGTTTGACTCTTTACAAAGACATGCTTAATCTTTTGTGAGGTTCCAATTTGAGAGGCTTTCTTGCATGACACGGTAGAAAGTATCATCATGCTTAGGAAGGTGGCTTTAATTGCTTCTTTTTTGTTCACTTCTTTTGCTCCTTTCTTTTATTTTTTTATTAAATCTAACTAAAGTATAACATAGTAAACAGTGAAAGTCAAGTAAATCTTTAATGTTTCTTATGCTTTCTTTTATCAGTGTGCCTTTTAATTTGAGTATGTAAACATAAAAAAAGCTGAGGGTAGTCGAAGCTACTCCTCAGCAATGAAAGGAAAAGTGAACAACTAGGGAGGAGAGAAGCGTCAACCCCCCCTATCACTAATCTTTTTTATCAAATTTGTCTCTATACTTTTCTACATCTTTTTTATAATCTTCTAAGTTGTCTATGCATTTATTAAGTGTCTTTTGCCTAATGTCACTTGTTATTGCTTGTTTTACAAAAGGTATCACCGTATTAAACAAATATTGATATCCTTCCAGGGAAACCTTGAATCCTTCTTCTGCATAGTTTAATGCTTTCTGAATTCGCTTCTCAACTTTCACGTCATATATAGCTTCATAGTTATCTTGACGTGAAGTCCAAAACCGAAAGAACTCTTGTACAACTTTAAGTACTTCTTGCATTATTTACCTGATTCTTTTTTTACGCCTGATCTAAGTGTCCCTAATCCTAAAGAACCAAACATTCCTATCAATGCTTGCATTAATGTAACTTCTCCTGCTGACCAAGCAACTATTGATGTGATAGCTCCTGCTGCTGCTAAAAGATACGTTTTTTTTCCTGCTAAAAATAATCTTAGTTTTTCCATGTTCATTCTCCTTTCATGAGATTAGAATTTTCCCAAAAGTTCATTCTTCTTTTCTGCTATACACTTTGACATGCATGAATTTTTATCTTCTGAGAACTGCCATCCTATCACAACAATTATAAACAAAATTAAACACCCTACTATCATCAACCCAACCCACAATTTCAACCATGCCGCTTCTTCAAGTGTCATTTTATCTGTTGTTTAATTTCTTTTATCGCATCTTTTGTTCGCTCATGCTTTTCTTTGCATACTTCTCCTCTTACAAAACTTTGCTCTAGCAACTGTTTATACTCATCAAATCTTCCGTATACTCTAGAGATCGCTTTTTCTCGTTCAATTCTTTCGGTATCTATCCTATGCTCAAACTCCTTATAGACACCAGCTATCCGCATAAAAACAGTAATTAATGATATAATTAAACCTATGACTGCGAATATCGCAAGGTATATTTCCATTAACTGCCTCTTGTTATCAATATATTTCTTAAAACTTGTCCCGCTGTCATTGTCAACGTTAGTTTATCTAAGATCCAAGCAACATTAGAGGCATTATCGACTGTATCGCCAGAATCTCCGCTTAAATCACCCGTGAGCGTCTTTATGTATCCGTTCCCCACAAGATCACCAAGGTTGACACCCTCGAATGTTATTGTGCCGTTTGTTACGCAATCAATATATTTTCCCGTAGCGTCTTCTTTTACTCTAAAGGTTCCTGAATCAATAGTATAACCAGCAAGATGATCTGCTTGTATCACACTATCAGCGTTCCAATTTAATCCATTATCATAAAATAAAGGTAAATCACTTCTAAGTTGTTTTGTTTGTTGCCAGAATGCGGCTCCTAAAGCGTTGGTAAGCGTCCCATGGTTATCGTTGCCACTGGTATCGTATATCACCGTTCCAGAGCCTTCGTTGATACCCCATTTGCCGACCAAGCCCCTGCGAACAATTATACCATTATGGAGCTGTGTGAGTTCGGCTGTGGTGAGAATTTCGTTGTAAAGCAAGGTGTTTGCTATTTGTCCATCAAATGCTCTAGTTCCAGCTTGAGATTCCCCTATTGTAATATTAGCTCCAACATCTGTTGTTCTTGTTCCAGTTGGAGGTGTTACTTCTGTTAAAGCAACACTGGAATTATTTACATATATAGCGGGGGCGTTAGAGACAGAATCAGCGTCATATGTCACGGCAACAGATGAAAACTTGTTTATATCTGCTTCTGTTGAGGTTGTTCTCCAAACCCCATTATCTCCTGAAAAAGTAGACAAATACTGTATCTCTAATTTTCCTGCCGCTTCTCCTCTTCCTGAAAGCACCCAAATTCCCTTACCTAAAATTCTTCCATTATCTGTCTCACCATCACTTCTTGGATTAATCCATGCAAATACAGTCCCACCGCCATCGAATATATTCTGTATGGCAGCGTCGTCCGTAACGATTATTACATCATCCACCCCGTCAAAGTTCCCCACGGGTCTCATCCCTCCAAAGTTAGTCAAAGCGTTTTGTTGCGGATATGAGTGTAGAAATTCCTGATACAGGGCTTCGCGTTCGGCTGTGGTGAAGACGTGGTTGTATTTTCTGTTTTTAGAAACATTTCCTATGAATTTTTGTGAACCTTGCCCACCAACAAAAAGACCTATGCTTGAAGCAACCGAATTACTTACTGCTCCACTACCTGCTATTTCAACATTATCTAAATAAGCAACAATAGAAGTCCCGTTTTTAGTAATAATCAACTGATGATTTGTATACGGCTTAACAACCTTGTTAGTACTTCCCCAAGAAGTGTAAGCTCCGCTTTGGCTTGTTCTAAAGTCAATTTTCCCTGCAACAGTTCCATTTCCATCTTGCACACGAACTATCCATCCGTAATTTTGAAAACTTTCATTTGATGACAGCTCGTAATTAATAGCAGCCCCAACAAGAGGAGCATTAACTTTAAATTCATATACCAAAGTGCATGTGTCTCCAATATCCTGATTGGTGCTTCTTGCATATTCTAAATTTGACGTACTATCAAAGACAGCCGCCCTGCCATTCTCTGTATTCTTAACTAAAACATTAGTATTAGTCGGAACGGTTCCGCTAACTTGATCTTTTAACTCACCTTGTCCTGGATTAAATAAAAATACTTTGCTCATAGATTAAACCTCATTTTAAAATATTGTGTGTTCTGAGCTATTTCAGCAGCGGATAACTCTTTGTTGTAAATAGCACCAACTACTGGGTATAAAGCTTCTTTCATTTATACTCCTTCTGTATATGTTGCTTTCCATGTGTCATAAGCGGGCTCATCATCAGGAGTGCCATCTGCCCATTTTCTAATGTCATCTACAACAATTGCTTTATCCAACAACACAGCGGTTACTTGTGAAACTAATGCTGATTGATCTGCTGGTTGCGGGATGGTTCCCATAATAGTATTTACTTGTTTTTCAATTAGCTTAATTTCTTGCCATACTTGTTTTGTGTATTCAAAGTCTATACCATTCTCTATAAATATTTGAGTTTCTGATTTCCCTGCTGCCAATAGATTATATATTGACTCAGCTGTTTCTGCGTTTAACTCAGGTAATTCTTTTGTTTCTGTTTTTCGTATAAACAATGCCATTTTCTTTCTCCTTTTATTAAGCTAATGTTAAACTAGCGCCATCCATAAGTTTATATTGGAAATGTATTTCCATATCAAAATCTACTGGGTTATCAGTTGTTGTATATCGGAATTGAATGTAATTAGTCGCTCCGTTTTTAGCTGTAACTATAAAAGGACGGCCAGCCCACTTGTTATCTACTGTCTCTAATAATCTACATTCATCTGATAGACTAACCGAATATATTTGTGCAGCTACTTTGTCTTTAGTAAAAAACGAACCAACAAGCGCCCCGCTTAAAACTGCCCCGTTCGCTGTTAAATCAACCGTATTAGTCCCATCATAAATCGTAGCATACATCCCCGTTAAATTAGTAAGCGTCCCAACCCTAGTAATATGTGCCCATTGGCTAACGACTTGAACAGACCCAGTGAATTCAAATACGTTTACAACCTGCGCTCCTGTCCCACCAATTGTTGCCGGGACAACTAACATTTGCAGATTATCATCTTTCGTTACTTGTAGTTCTTTAGCCATAATATCCTCACTTTTATTTTCTCTAATTATTAACTATAAAGGCATCAAATCCTGCCGATACATCTAGATCATTAGCCGTCGATACCCCCTGTACTTTGATAATAGCTGGACCAGGAATTATCTTGAATGCTTCGTAATTAATTGTCAGCGCTGATGTACCTGTTGTTATTACCCCAAATGTATGTTTAACTACAAAATTAGTTAATTCTGCCTCTGGTTCAGAATTAACACGCAACGAAACATCAAGAGCTCCTGCTGCACCAGCAGACCTATTAACATTCCCATAAAATCTGCCAATGTACATAGTTTGAATCGAAGGAATACCATAAATTGCCATTTGAGTTTGTCCTTCTCCAATGTTAATTCTTGCAGTAATAGTAGCATCTGTTGTTGCTGTTGCTGTTATTATCCCTATATTCACGTTAGTTGCTCCCTTAGTAAGTACCTGCATACGATAAATAATCACATAAGAATTACTTGTCGTTGGAGGAGCCCCCGTATTCATAGTCACATCTTCAGTTACTTCTGCAGTAGACCACGAAGTTAAACCAGATATTCGAACTGTTCGAGCCCCAGATCCTCCGCTTGTATCATTAGCATCGGTACTTGCTATAGTGTGAGTTCTTGCTTGTGTAGGGGCAACCCAAATAAGAGAAGTGCCACCGCTAGAAACTGTATGCCCTCCATCCCATATATCCGCTATAACCCCTGAATCTATTTCTGTATTTCTACCGAACTTATTTAAACTAAAATGTCCGGGGACATTGCCTTTTGCTATATCAAAAGCGATGTTCTCAAGATTTCTCACTAATTCTCTAGCCATATTTTACCTCCTAATAATAATCACGCTGCGTATGCTTTTGTTACGTATGCAGCATCGATTTGCCCATCGCCATCTGCCGCATCACTCACTTGTATCTGGATATATGGACTTGTCGCAGACACAGGAATATTAAACTTAAACAACTGATCTGCATCACTTGCGACCTGATAATCATTTAAGCTTATTGTTGTTATGTTTGAAGAGGGAGATCCTAGGTATATTTCTCTATACTCTTCTGCCCCCGCACTTGTATGCTTATGTAAAAGCCTTATTGTTACATCAGTCGATGTTCCTATATCTACTGTTAACCATAGTCCAAGCTGATTATAACCACGCATATCTATCTCCGAGCCTAAATCTGTTGGTGTTGCGTCAAGTTCTTGTGCAGACCCAATCAATGCGACTTGATCAGTATATCGTGACCATACAGGTGATTGATCTTGAGTTTTAATTAAATCATTCGAAGAATCATATGCCTTCCGTTGTGCATTTATACCTACTTCATATACATCACCTGATGCAAAAGGAGTAGCGGCACCGTTAACAGTTAGAACACTGCTAGATTCAGTTATTGTTACTCCGTTCATACCACTTACAAGATAGTTTGCTAAACTCCCTCCAGTTGGTATATACTTAATATAAACTATCTGGGAATCATCCGTAATAGTAATAGGTAATGCACTTAACGTAATTGTTGTACTACTTGTATAAGTTGCTGTAAAATCTGTTGGAGATTTAAATTCTGCTTGCGGGATTGGTAACTCAGCATCAAGAGTAGCATCAACTTTTAAATATCCATCTGTTGTCGTTTGCAATCTTGGGACGTTTGTTAATATAACAAAGGTATCTGAAGCCGCGAAGGTTGCACCAGTAACAGTAAGAACCCCCGTAGTAATACTCATTGTCGCATCATCCCGTGAGTATGTTGCGGTCACTGCCCCGGTTGTTGCTATTTGTCTTACAACTTCAATATCTTCATCTGTTAAAGCAGCCACATAACTCGGCAATCCTGATATAGTAATAGTTGTGGCGCTCGCATATGCTGTAGTAAAATCTGCGTTCGTTCCGCTTGCCTTTCCTACTAAACCACCGCCGGTATTTACACTGGTTGAATCTACATTTACATCACCGGTAATTTCTACTCCTGGAGTTAAATTCCCTGAGTCATCCCGAGTATAAATACTTACTGGAAGAGCATCCGAACTTCCTGATTCTCTATTTGGGGTCGTTACAACTGAGCTTGCCATTTTCGTCCTCCTTTATCTCTTCTAATTTTGATAATACAGACATGATCTTGAACACTTCTGCATATGGTTTTGTTGATAAATATTGTATTACTCCGTTTAGGATTTGTTCTTCGATCTTGTATTCTTTCATTCTTCTTTTCCTTTCTTAGACAAAAGCTATCTCGTGTTCCGCACCAGCTCCGTCTTGAAAATATAGTTTGTCATCAGTCTTACAATAGACTTTGCCGTAATTAGCAGTCGCTGTTGGTGTTGTTGTTTCTTGCATGCACAACACGCCATCCCCATCTAGACACAAATCAAAGTTAGCATCTGACAAACCCTTTGTCCCATTTATTGTAACGTTTTCAGTCCCTGCATTTGCATATAGTACAGCAGCGCTGGTATCACCATCATATCTAAAATCAATGTTAGCTTGATTCGGATTAATATGAAAAATATCAGTGCTTGTTTCATCACATAATAAAAAATTTAGGCCTCCGGCTGTTAATGTAATCTCATCAACCGAAAATGCAACATATGTGTCTGTATCCCCTATATGTGAAAGCCTTGCACTAACAGAGATCCCTTGACCTGAATCAAAAATAGCGGTGGTCGTAGCAGCCGGGCCCCAAGCTCCACTGTCCCATTCTAAAAGCTGTCCATTTGTTGTTCCATCGGGAAGCCCCCCGCCACCCTCCGCCATCTCAAACTTATCACTAGTTGCGTTGTAACTTACAACATATCCATCATCACTTGGCAAAGCATCTAATGCGACAACATATTCTTTAGCGCTTCCGCCAAAATACGTTAAGGCTCCGTTTGTTAAGCCTGTCGCAGTTGTTTGTATTGCAATTTCTCCTGTTGTATCTACTAACGGAGAAGCAGCATTTGGCATTTCAAAGCTAGTGGCTCCACCAAAATCATATACCCCCGTGCCCGTGTCTCCTGTGTTTAAAATAAAGGAATCATCGACATCTAGCACTGTGCTATTCCACGTAAGGTTTGCACCGCCTATTTGCGATCCTCGCTCTGTATATGCTGTATCCCAATTAGAAGTGTTGTTTGTTGTAGAACCTAATGCCCCCGTCCCATTCGTTACAGTAAGCAACCCTGTTGATAATCCAGTAGAAACATTCGTAATAGCTGTTTGCAGAAAATGTTCATTAGCCGCAAAGTTTGTCGTCTGGTCATGATCTACTTGACTTGACGCATTAAAGTAATCTGTTCCTGCTGTTGCGATACTTAACGCCCCCGTGCCTGTTGTTACTTTTAATAATCCCGTGCTCAACGCTGTTGATACATTTGTAATCGCTGTTTGTAAGTAATGTTCAGACGCAAGAAAATCTGCAAAGCTATCATGACTTAATGCATATATATTCGAAGGGGTAGTTACTGTTATATCATTAAAAGTAACCGTACTTGTTGTCGCCACACCCTGATCCATTGCGCCAAGGTATCCCCATTGCGTAGTTGATATTGTTGTTGAGTCTATATTCTGCAACTGTGTTATTTCGTCTGCAGTTAAACTTTTCAACCCGTCTGGGAATCCATCTAAATCGGTCTTTAGCTCATTTACTGCGCCTGTTATAGTTTTACTTGTTGTATCAAAAGAAGTATTAGCGCCATCGGCTAAGCTTATTGCTGTCGTTGCATTCGCATCTTTTAATCCGCCGGTACGTAGTTCTAGGTTTTGCCCTGCTGTTATTGGGCGTATATCTGAGCCTGCGAGCTCCCACAAATTTTCTGATATCTTTACATGCACCCAAGCTGAGCCATCCCATATAAACGAAATCGCTTCTCCTGGATCTAAGACATTAGAGTTAACCGTTAAAGTATCAGAAGAAGTATCATTATTTACCACAGTAAACCGCTTCCCCGCTGTTGTATCTGTAGGGTCCTGTATTGTTTGAGCATTTCCTGTTGTTGTTAATGTAACAATATTCCCGCTGAACCCATCAACGATTGCTGTTGTTACCGCTGCGTTTAATGCTGGGTCTGTAACCGTAGTCATCGGTAATTGCTCATTATACAAAGTCCAATAGTCAGGGTTATTATCAGGTTGTTTGTTTGATCCCGCTTGTATTGACCGATAAATTTCACCATCAAACGTAACAATATCATCTACTGCATAGTTTTCTGCCGCGTCCCAAACCCCAAGCTTAACACCACCAATTGATATTGTAGAATCTTGTTCTCTTAACTTGTCTAAAATTTTATCGTATTTAACTGCCATATTCCCCCTTAACTATAGCTTAGGCTAGTTCGATTGTCCCAAATTTGATCAAGACTAATGCTGGCATAGGTTACTGTTGTTACTGTTCCACTAAGCGCCACCTTTTTTATCCTCCATAATGCTACGCTCGTGGCAGAGCCCTTTCGTGCTATCCCTATGTAAGTAGTATTAGCATCTGGCTCATCTACTTTTGTAATAAAATCCTGCTCGTAAAACTCTGGTTTTAATGCCATATATCCTCCTTATATTTCGTATTTATATCCTACCGCTAATAAGGTAGAGCCAGTTGCGTTTGTGAAATAATATATACTATCCGCATAGAGACAATCTAATGTCCCGATATAATCTCTTGCTGATGGGAAAACACTCCCGACATCGCTGGCGGAACCTGTATCTGTCCCGAATATATACCCACCACCAAACCCGTCTGAACGATGCGAAACCGCGATTAATCCATCGTTATTTGAGAATCCGACTTTAATATGTTTTGTTATACTAGAAGGGAAATATGCGGTAATGCTTAAAGAAGTCCACACGCTAGCTGTAAAGCTATTATCTTTAATAGTAACTTGTTCTTCAAAACAATTCTCCATCATATATCCATAACTTACTGCTTTAAAAAGTATAAAATCGCCTCCGCCATCATTACGCACGGCTGCTACTAAACGTTTCTTTGTATAATCTCCTGGCAATGTTGGACTGGTCGCGCTAACTGATAATAGGCCTGCCGTATTGTCTCCTGTTGGATCGTATATAGCATATAGATAATACCAGGTACTATTCGCTTCTGATCCTGTATCTAGTCCGTTTGCTCCAGAATTTGTTATATCCACAGTAAGATTTATTGATGTCAAGTCATACCCCTCTACCCATAGATTGTCTGCATCTATATCCACCTGTGAAGCTGGAGTTGCAACAGTATTTTTTACCACGACATTCTTTACATTTGGCTGTGCGGGCACTGAGGTAATTCCAGAAACAAGCGTGCTTTTCTTAACTTTCTTTCGTGCGTTGCTATCTGCTGAATCTTCTATCAAAAATAAGTCATCATCTACTAAACTGACTTTTTCTGTTAATGTGTTAATAACTAATGTGTCAACTGTCCATACCCCAGCTGTAGCACATTTATAATACAAGTTAGTGTCTGTTGCAAAATACATATCACCAACAGCAGGACTAGCCGGCTTCCCTGCGTCTGTACCGTTTGAGATTGTCCCCGAGTATTGTGTTTCTGTAATAGAACTTACCCACTCCAAATCAGTACTATCATTACTAAGAAAATATCCGTTCTGCAACGCGGGGAAAGTTAATCCAGCGTCATTAGAAATGTCTGTTGTGATTGCCCTGTTATTCTCTTCTGATAAATCCTGTACTTCGGCTGTCAATTTATCTAATGCCGTTTCTGTTGAATCTGCGGGGAAAGGATCATTTTCAACATAATCTGTTTCTTGTGTCTGTGGAACTGCTCTCAATATAATCAACTCAAAGCTGCTGGTTAAAGCCGCTGCCTGTGCTGCGCTTAGTATAACATCACCACCAAGAGCAGAACCGGCCCCTGTTACGGTATAATCTGAGTTTAATACCAACGTTACTTGCGCGGCAGTTGTGGTATTGTAGGTTGTCACCGTTAAGTCTGAATCTTGAAATATTTTAAAATCATATGCAAAAGTTGTTGTTGACCCATCGCCTACATACGTTTTTCTGTTTGTGGTAGTTGTTAATGACATAATACTCCTTTATATTCTTATCCTACGTTTCTTCTTTTTTGTATTTTGATCTACTACGTAAGGACTCCATCCTAAAACTTTTTTGATCCCTTTTGTATATTCTCCTTCAACCAAATCTTTGCCGCCACCATACCCCATATCCATAAGTTGCTTTAATGGCAACCCTGTAAAGCCTGTCTGGGCTGAAGCTAATGATCTCATGGCAGAAGTAACATCTTCTGCATCAATCTCATCTTTATCTGTCATAAGCTTACCTATGAATTTCATCACACGCTTTGAATCTTTAAAGGCACTGTCTAACATGGTCCCTCCACCAAAATCTCTTAATCCTAAACCTAATCTCAACGCCCCATCTAAAAGATCCCCTAAAACAAAAATACCGTTAAATGATCCAAGTAAAGCTGCGCGCATTTGTTCTTTCTCGTCCCACTTAAACCCGTTTGCAATCCATTGGAATAAGCTAGGAAGCAATATATGATAAATAGCTATTGCTTTTAATGCTTTCGTTTTGCTGATCTTTCCTGCTACAGCATTTCTAACTGCTGCGAATTCTTTTCTAAAATATTGGTTCTGTGAAGATTTGAACTGTGTTAATAACCTATTTAAAACATTCCCACTTCTTTGTGCTTCTGAAAGCTCAGACAAGTCTCCTGATTGTTGTGTTTCATTAGTAACCCTAGAGAATTCAAAAATAGCTTTATCATGTGCTTTCTGTTCTTTTTCTGTTAATTGTTGATCTTGAGTTAGTTTTTTTATTGTTGCACTTGCTTCTTTCTTCCCTAATTGTTTTTGCAAATGATGTTTGTATACACTCCAGCCACCCATGAGAATAGCCCCCTTATCCCCAATTTGAACATTCATTGCTAGCATATTCATAAAACTAGGGCGTACTCTAAAATTCCTATATGTATCTGTTTTTACTGCTTCTGCTAAATCTCTGTTTATTGAAGCCCCTCTTGCTTTCATATATGTTGATCCTAAAAGAATCTTTGAATACTTTATAGGGTTAGTGAAAAAGTCTATGGTATTTACCGTAAAGTCTTTCGTTGGTATCGCATCCATATATGCAGGGAATGACGCTATCTGCTTAGCAGTAATAGATGGTTTTAACGCTAAAACCCCACGTACAAACTTAACTCTAAACTTGTTTAATGTGTTGTAATCTCTTACATTCTCTTTCCCATCATTTGTCATATCCATTAAGAAATTACTTATAACCTTATTCATCTTATCCCCATAATAGCCTTTGATTGTTTTCTTAACTGTAGGATTCCTAAAAATTGCTGTTAGCTCACGTATTTTATCTGCATAGTTAATAAAGTGTTCCATCTGTTCTACATGTTTTTCTAGAACAGAAACATCGCTTTGTAATTGGATAGGTTTAAAATGTTTCTTCCTTGACTTAAGGCTTCCCTTTGTCATTGATGTTTGCCCTTTAACATCTTGTAGAAGTTCTTCCACCCCTGTTACTTCCCCACGTTCTATTGCTTCAACAGCAATCGGAGAATAGTTCTTTGTTTTAGGTAATGATACCCCAAAATGATCCTCATATATCTCGTTAATTCGGTTGTAATATCTATCGTTATAAAACTTCATCTGTTCTTTAGCAAACTTTTTATCTTGATCAGTCATCGCATTATCTATTGCATCAATCATTTCCTGTGTATATCCCATACCCAAAGGTTCACCGTTCTCTTTTATCTCAGCAGTCGTAAACACTTCCTGCAATGATTCATCTTGCAATTCCATCCATCGCTTACGTATTTCTGCCTTGCTCATTTCTAGAGTTACTTGTTCCCCAAATCCATTCTTAAATGTCCCTAATGTTTCAACCTTGGAATCATCTGCCTCTACTCTACGGGCAACCGCACCTTCTTTTTCAATGCCATAAGCATCCATATACATCTTACGTATCTGGTTATAACTTTTTAGCTTTTCCTCTTTCCGCTTTAGCTCTGTGCTAAATACTTCGATAGTTTTTTCTAGTTTGCTTTCTCCGGGTTTGCTTTTATCATAATATGCCAATCTATTGGCTATGTCTGTCCAACCTGTTATCTTAGCGCCTATATTGAACATCCTCCCAACCTTTGTTGCTTTCTCATAATCTTCTACTGATCCCTTAGTCCCTGTGATCGCGCCTTCACCACCACTGATAGTTTCTATTGCTGCCTCTATATTCTCTCTGTCTTGTGCTTTTCGTTGTTCACTCCTTAATAATTTACTTGCCCTGCCTTCAGCTTTTAATGCTTTAATTTCTTTTAATGTAGCTTGTAATTCATCAGAGGTCATTTCATCTATGCCTGCCATCATGTTAAGTATCTTGTTCTCTAAGGCTACTTCTGCAGAAGGAAAGTCTTTAACTTGTGCTAAATTAGCGGCTATCTTTTCTTCTGCCTGCGCTCTTGTTAGTTTTGTTGCTTGACTTGCTTTATCTAGTATCTTTTGTATTTGTGCGTTAAACTTACCTACTGGCTTGCCACCTGTCAACTTTGCCTTTATTGTCTTAGGTTTAAGTTCTTTTTTGATCTGTGCTTTCGTAACACGAGTAATCTCTTTTATCTCTAATGTTTTTATCCGTTCTTGTATCTCGGGCAATGCCTTCTCTAGCTGCTGTACTGTTTGGGTATTCTTAACTTTAGCAATAAACTTTGCTTTATCCTTAGCAAGCAGATCCGATTTATTTAATAGCTTAATAAATTCTGTTTGCGTAGCTTTAATTTGTCCACGAGTACTTATAGCACCTTCTTTGATCTGTATTTTTATCTCACCTATTCTTGCCGTTATCGCCTCTTCAGGCGTTGGCTCAGCTTTCTCTATAGCCTCAACTACAGGTTCTACTAATTTCTCTCCAGTGAATAACTGCACGCTCTTATAGAACTGATCT
>Ga0255047_10000440_pt1 | contig 34075 bp, 57 predicted proteins | sample JV7_2_1_MG_FD_183640 | JGI IMG/M metagenome (GOLD analysis project Ga0255047, IMG submission 183640) | Seawater microbial communities from Jervis Inlet, British Columbia, Canada - JV7_2_1 | ecosystem: Environmental > Aquatic > Marine > Inlet | place: Canada: British Columbia | collected 2016-10-06
CTTTAGCACTCCCACTTTTGGCTCATACAACCAGCCTTTAGTCTTTCTTGCCTCAACGTATCTTAAGATTGTATCATCACTATAAAATAGTTTATGATTTTTTGATAACTCACTTGCTAGGTCATGGGTATATACAAAGCCATCATCATTGTCTTTTGCCAGTTCCCTGAAACAATCTTCAAAATATACCTCCTTGTTTGTGGAATGACCTCGTAGGTCCATCTGTGTTATACCCTTATCAACTTTCATTCCAATAGTGGCTAGACATTCCTGATAAAATGTAATTACATCTTCTACAATCTCTGTAGTTATTTTTGTCTTGAAATGTAATTTAGCCCATGCTTCACAGAGTCTTTGTATTCCTTCCATCTGTCTGGTCTGTATAGGTAGTGAACCATCTTCCTGTTCTATCATGGTGAATTCTACATATTTGTTAATTAGTAACTCCTCTGCTTCAGGTGTGAATACTGGCTTTAACAATCTTAGATAGTTTAACAATCCTTTAATCCATTCTGGTTTGGCAGCTTGTTCTACCTCACCTCTTTTACTTTTGGTAATATGTAACATCTTGGCTCTGATTTGATTCTCTAGTGTTTCATGTTTTAATCTGATTAGTAGGTCAAATCTGGATATGGTACTAGCGTCAAAGGGTAGATTGTCTATGATTGTTTTTCCCTCATTCCATCTTTCATTCTCTGGGTTGCAGCTAGCAATAATTGCTGTCTTACATTCTGCATTACCCATGTGTCCACCCTTGTTGTATGTTGCTCTCTGTTGTTCCATAGCTTGGTTGAGTTTCTTCTGTTCTTGTTTAGGCATTTTATCATACTCGTCTACTATCATGTGTCCACCTGAATTTAATATCATGGCACCTTGTCTGAGTATCTTCATGCCATCATAATCATCTAATGCAAACATTAAGCCTACACCTGTTGCATTACTCCCATCAACTATACTGCTTTTCTGTGTTATAGTATTAGCAAATTTAACAAGTTCTGATTTACCTGTGTCAGCTTCACCTACTAGCATTAAATGGGATTCTCTCCTATACCCTTCAAAGTCTGAACCACCGAGGAGTGATAGATATAGTGCTTTCTTTTCTAACTCTCTACCGTATATCTTTGGACAGAATGAATCAATTAGTTTAGTGATATAGTTATCTGTATCTACTTCTGCCATCTCTTTTGCTACTGCTAGTTCATGTGGTGTTAGTGTTATCTCTGCTTTTTCCTCTAGGTCTTGGATAAACATTGTATTTATTACTAGAACTTTCTCTGCTTCTACCTTTGCACCATTCTTTGGTTCTTGTGTCGTATATACTCCAATGAATCGTTTACTCATTCCACTTGCAATATTATTAGTATCATCACCGTGAAGGATTGCTTTAATCATTACAGGATTGTTATTTCTAGCCTTTGATTCTATCTCTTGAATTAGTACGTGTTGAATATATTTACCTGTTTCTATATCTAACTTCTTTGGTGTAGGTCCTATTATGATACAATCGAATTGAATTACCTTACCTAAATCTTTCTCTCTTAGGTCTGATAGAGTTATTATTGGAATGTTACAGGTGAATGTAACCTTAACCCTATCAACTGCTTTATAGAAAGTCTCTAATTTTTCAGGGACTAGATTGATTTTTGTTATCTCTTGTTTAATTATTGTATGTTTAGATTCCTCTGCTCCAGGTGCGATATTATCTATTCTGTCTTGTAACATACCCTCTGACATATTATTCACTTTTATGGTTGCCCACCTTTTAATCCAATAACTGGCTATAGCTGTGTGTACTGCACCTGATACCCTTCTGTCTAGGTCATGTGAAGCAGCCTGAATAAAGTCAATACTATCTATATCAACATGATATGAGCCTTGCATTATCACTTTGGATAGGTCAGTATTCATTAGATTTTCTTTTAATTCATCTTCATGTCTTGAGGCTGTCTTATTATTATCAGCTTCATTATGATTGATAAATAGTAATTCTTGGTCAATAAAACTGCTAAAGGTTTCTTCCATTGTTTTACCTTCTGATATCTTACTAGATTTGAACTTGTTATATTGGTCCATATTGCCACTATATCTAAATGAAATTGTATCACTCATACCTGTAAGTAAGCTTATAAGCTTACTGGTCACTTCTCCTTTTTTCTTCAAAGTATTCTAATTCTTTATACATATTGAATAATTCCTCATCTAGAGATATAATCTGTTTCTGTATATTAATAATCTTCTCCTCTCTTTCTTTGATTATATTGTCAATAATTGTCAATATCTAACCACTCCTGCTTTTAGTAATCTTTTTGACCTTGCATTTCTAGCACCTCTTGCTAATCTTACTCCACAACATGGACAGTGAACACCATCATATTTGATATAATAATCACAGGTTCTGCACCTAAAGAATCCATTTCTAAAGGCATTTCTATGCACCTTTGTTGTTGTATATTCTTCTTTGAATCCTGATAAATGACATCTACTTTTACAAATATACCCACCCATTAGTATCTACCACCTTCATATACTGTTCTATGATATTTTGCCTTTGTTCTAACCCTTCTGGAACAGTTAGGGCAATATATTCCAGGACAATCTTTCTTTAACATCCACCCTGATTTATGACCATCATCACAATGGGTACAAAAATTATGGGTCTTATAACTTGTATAGAATCCTTCTCTTAATTTCATGTTCTTTTTTTCTTTCGTTTCGTTTTATTAATCTTTCTTTTAGTTTTGATAGTCATTCTAACTGCTAACACTAATCTCTCAAAGTTTTCTCTTTTCATTCTAGTTAACCCTGTTCTGATATGGTCTAGTCTAGTATGAATGCCATTCTTGATTAACATGAACCTTTCTGGGTTCTTCTCTACCATAGGCTTTAATGCCTTTAGGTATAGTTGTCTGCCTTTCTCTCCTTTTGGATAGTTGGCTCTAATCACATCATTCTCAATGTACCATAGGTGATGAATGACAAATCCTCTAAGTTTGAATTTCTCATGGGTTACAAAACATCTGTTATCAAAGAATCTGATTGCAAGTTCTTGCATGATATTGGTTGCTTCATCATTCATGTTTACAAATGCCAGTGCATTTTCCAGTATTTACACATTTACAAATATCCTCATCTACACATAACTTGTTACAGTTGGCACAGATATTAAATTGTGCTAAATAATAATCCTCAAATGCGTCAGCATAATGTATTGATAATTTCTCATCATTAGTATAAGCCATAGCAAAAGAAATTATATCTTCATACTCTAATGTTACATCAGGGTGTATAGTTAGATGTTCTTCAACCCAGAAATTCATTCTAACCATCATGATTTGTTCGTTTAGGTCCTTATTCACATGAACCATATCTAATAATCTATTACTCACACCCTAATCTCCAGGCACTTGATTCATAATTTGGTATTGCATCATCATCAACTGAGAATAACCATTCTTTAGCTGCCACTCTAAAGTCTTTCATAATTATTTCTTCCCACTCTGCTAGTACATCTTCATCTTTTTCATCTGATTGTATGTATCTATTCCAATTTCTCATTAGATTAATAAAATGTTCATTCTTATAATAGTCTATATTAGAAAAAATTAAGTCAGACAACTTATGAACAATCCTTTGTTGCCTTGACTTGTGCTAAATTTATCAAGTGTGTAATACCTGCATTGACAATAGTTCCGAATGTATTAGAGTTTTCATCTAAATCTGGGTGAACTTCTTTGGCGTCTTTGTATGAGAGTAATCTCATTCTTTTAAGACCACCTAATAGGACTCCTTCATCATCTGTAATCTCTCCCACTTCTTCCCAATTCACTTTATGCGTTGTAACTTGTTGTGCTACTGATGGCATATTGTTTATTGTTGGTGAACTACCTGCACAGTTACCATCTCTGGTGTAGTGTGCTTTTCCATTATTGTCTTGCCATTGTAATGATACTACTCCACCGTATTCTTTCTCATTACAAATCATTGTATTTCCACATTTGAAACAAGGTCCCGAAGCACCTTTTTCTTTGTTTGGATTTCTAGGCATATCAAGATGAATATTATAGCTTTATTTAATTCTTTACTATACTTTTCAAAAAGTCTAATCTATTAATATATTTCACTCGTTGTTTCTCTAAATCACCATTAATGTAGTCTAATTGATTTTGCAGTTTAATCATTTTTTCCTCGTATAATTCATTGATTGCTATTATTTTACCTTCAAGTTTTACTACACTATTTTTAGTATTATTAATTTGGTTAGGTATATCTTTTCTTTTGTATGCACATCTTGGATTACAGTATTTTTTAATTTTATATTTAGATGTGAATGATGATTTACATACAGGACAAATATGTTTAACTCTTTTGTTACTTGCTTCTTTTGCTTGTTTAAGTTTTAACGCTTGTTTTTCACTGTTTCTTTTTCGTCTTGCTACATCACTATTGAATCTGCAACCATCACAGAATCTTTTATTTGTATCACCCTGATTAAAGTCACCTTTACACTTTATACATTTAATCATGTATATCATCTCACTCATGGAATCGATACCCCTGAACCTTATTTATATTATGAGTTTGCTTCCAGTATTCTATTCTACAAGAATATGAACAATATTTTTTTAGTGAATATGTAGTTTTAAATTCACTCTTACAGTTATAGCATTTTGTATAGTAATCTTGTTTAGTTAATACTTTTCGTCTTGCAATATCTCTTTTCTTATTCCATTTTGACCTTGATTTATTATAAAATATCCTGACACATTCATCACACTTTCTTCTCTGTGAGTCACCCTGGTCAAATTTCACCTTACACCCTATACATTTTATGATAAATATACTACTCAATAGTGATTCTATTTTTTAGCTTTATTTAATTGTTCTATTATTTGGTCCTTCTTCTGTATCTCTTGTTTTAATGCTATGATATAATCTACTAAATCAACTATGGTTGGCATGATTTTATTTATTGTGTAATTATTTAAAGATTTATGGTTCTGTTGCTATTACTTGTTCTACTCCACTTCCAAATATTACAACAAGTTGAGTTTTACCACTACCGTTATCTTTGGAATAAATTCTAGCGTGATTTGATAATCCTGTTGGTGCAGTTCTTTCTTCTAACTCTAACCAACCATTTCTAATATCTAATCCATCTGCGTCAATCTCTACCTCTGTTGTGCCATTTATTTTAAAATAATGAGAATTACCTGTTGTTGCGTTATAGTGCATATTACCTATTAATGATGTTATAGATGTTAATGTTGTAGTTGGTAGACCTGATGATGTTAATTCAAATTCACCTGTTACTTGTAAATCACTATCTATACCAACACCTAAATTATTTACTTCCATTCTAAGTATTCCACCTGTATTAATTTTTATAGAATCATCTGAACCTGAATATATCTTACTGTCTCTATCAACATCAAAAAACATATTCTGACCATTGATGTTTAATTGTGCTGTGAATAATCCATTAATTTGTATTGTGTCAGCAGTTGTTGAACTACCTAAAACAACATCATCATCAACTGTTAAATCATTTGCAATATTTACATCATTACAAAAAATATCTCCAACTCTATTTGTTAGGGACCCAAAATCAATACCTGTTGCCAGAACATTAGATTTAAAATCTATTGTACTAGGACCTATTGTAATATGTTGTGTTGCACCTGTTTTAAATTCTGTGAATTGTGTAGAGTCTACAACATTAGATATTCCAGCTCCACCACCTACTGTTGAGAAATCAATCCTGGTATCTTTATCTATCCTGAGACTTTCTAAATATTGTACTTTTGTTTTCTCTGTGTCTCCACCCACTTTGTTTGTTTCTCCACTTGATACCTTTGGTGGATTAGCTGGCATACCTCTAAAGGTTGAGGACATACCTGTAATATTTTGTCTAAACTGACCAAAGTTTTTAGCAATTTTTCTATTGGTATCTACTGCACTATTGAAAACACTTCTTGGCTTACCCATATCTATGTGAAGATTTTCACTCCTTTAATTCTTCTTTTAAGTCCACCTAATCCAGTTGGTGGTTTTGTAATACTGTACTCTATTCTTTTGGCTACAAGTTTAATTGTGTTTGCACCACTATCTGAGTCATTAACTAGATTACTATTCTCAAATATGAAAGAATCGCCAAAGTCAACATCGAACACATCATCTCCAGATGTCTCCAAGTTAAACTCTTTATGCTGGAATTTCTCTATTTCTAATTGAGATTTAACATCATTGAGTAATTGGTCATATACTGTAATGTCTGGTCTTTGAACAAATGTTGGTTCTAGATTGATAGTTGTATCTTGTCCACTTGTTGCTAGTAATGGTTTAACAAATCTAAAGGCGTCTAGATATAAATCTACATCTCCACCTAATAAAGTCTCAAATGTTACTGTTACATTCTCATCATCTAATATACTGGCTGTTGGATTATATCTACCAAATCTGTCATAGGGTGTAAGCCATTCTAGTCCTACAAATTTAACATTTCTCCATTCAAAGATATTAATCACTTCTAGGTCCTTTGGTGGTATTAATGTGAAGGCTCTCTCTAATCCATCTGCTGGTCGTCTGCCTCTATACACTCTGAATGATGATATTGGTAATCTAATGTCTTGCCAATGATTACTGAACTCTATTTCAAAATCTGAATATACCACGTTGTCAGATGTGTCTATCATGAAACATCTCATGGCATGATTAGCGTCTAAATCAGGTCCACTATTCTTAACAAGTTTTGTCATAAATGCTATTGAGTTAATCTGCCCTAAATCCTCTGAACTAGCACCTTGATTGAATCCTCTCTTACCATCGTGTGTTAAGTGTGAATTCTGAATATCTATTGTTGCTGGTTCTGTAGTTGTTGAGGGTGTACTTCTAGCAGTAGAGCCACCACCATAAATTCCACCAACTCCTTCTGTAGTTGCATTATAGGTATTGTTTGGGAATGGTACTCTAAAACAAGCCCAGGCTCCACGCTTGTAAAAGCTACCTGTTGGAGTTGAATGACTAGCTACTGTGTCTACTATACTTCCCCATGTGTAATTAAATTTAAGTGCTGAATCAACATTCTTTGAAAATACTCCACCTGCTTTTGTTATATCTGGATAAGTGGTAGAATCTGTTATTGCACTTCTTGGTGTTCCATTTATTAGGTCTACACCTGCTACATTGGTTACAGAATTAAATGGGTGAAAACAATCGTTGGCAAACATTGTACTTGATATGTCTGTCCATGTTGGTGTAGTTCCAAAATTATTACCTTCATACAGTTTACTCTCATCTATAATTGCTACTTGAACTTGGTCGTTATTACTATCAAATGAATATTTAGTAACCCATGCTGAACCATTCCACTCTACAACTTGATTATCAAATCCTGCCAAATCCCCTGAACCTGTTCCATTAACTAATACTCTGAATCCTCTTGGAAATCCATCTCTAGTTAAGTCATAAGAATAACCTTCATTACCAGCTCCACTATCTGCGAATGTATCTAAATTAGCATTTGATGTCGCTCTTACATCTGCCCAAGTTCTGAAAAAATTCTCATCCCATATTACAAGATTATGGTCCCACATCATTTGACCTGCATTATTATTATCTGGGTCACTTCCCATGTTTTGCCATAATCCAGATTTATCATCTGTCCAGGGTGAGTATTGTATAGTATTACCAAATTCAGAAGCCATGTCTATCTGTTGCCAGAATGATGGATTGCCTGGTGTTTGTGTGTTATTATTAACTAATGATTTATAATGTTTACCTCTACCGTTTGTCTGGGTCACTTTAACTTTAGCGTCTATTGGATATGATATTGTACTGTCATATTCTGGTCTAAATCCAAACTGTAATATCTGTGAATCATATTTTGAAAATTCAATAGGAAGTGAACCGTGGTCAGCACTACCCCATGACAATAGATTGGTTCCAGTCTCCATACCAATTTGACCCTCTTGGGTTCCAACTGTTTTAGGGTTTGTTACTTTGGCATTTTTGATAGTTACTGTTGGAGTGTTGTCACCTGATTGTCTTAGTCTAAATTTGATTGTGTTAATTGCGTCTGCGATAAAAGACAACTCATAGAATGTAAGTGACCCACCTGCTGATACTGACGCACCAAATTTATCTATCAAATCAAGCCATCTATTGTATATGGTATCTTCATTTAATCCATAATCATAATTATTATATGTAAAATCTGGTAAGTCATTTCCTAATGAACCTGTCCATGATGTTCCAGCGTCTAATAATGTTGGTTGCTCACTACCTTTATTTTCTCCATAAATATCTCCTATATCTTTAGCTACTGCAAAACCATCTTCAAAATAATATGGTTTAGTAAAATGGATATGTTGAGTATGATACTCAATACCAAGACATTCAATACTTAGTAGGGTTCCACCATTCGATTTGTCCTGTGATGGTATAATATTGACTATTTCAAAAAATCTGTCATAAGCATTACCACCAATGTCAGTACACTCTATTTGGATTCTATCTCTTTTTTCTATTACATTACCTGTTGTGATATATCTACCATCAAGAGCTCTAAGAACTATCATAGCCTCATTTACTTCACCTGTTCCTGTATCTGTGAATAATGGTAATGATGTTATATCTGGAGTGATTTCTGCACTTGTATTATATGCACCCCCTGCACCATCTTCATCAAACCATGTGACAGTAAGTGAACTATAATTAGATGGCATTATTTATGTCACCACCCAATGCTAATGTTATTGTAAATTCTACAAGGTCCTTTTTCTCACCAATATATCTAAAGTTTGCACTTCTAAGGTGATATCCATAAGTTGATGTTGGCACTACATTCCATTGTGGTGCATTGTCTAATCTTAACCCATATCTACCTTTAGTGAATCCTGTAGTGGTGTTACCTTCTTGAAGCCATTTACTAAGTTTATTTACTAAATTAGATGTTGTATCATTATCTGTATCTCCTGATACACCATGAATTGTTATGTCTAATCCATCAACACCCATATCTTGAAGTTCATTATTATCTGCGTCAACTGCTGGATTCTCTGGCACAGCTCGTCTAAAGTCTACTTGAATATCATCTGTATATCCACCATCAGATGGGTTTCTTGAATCAGGGTTTAACAGTTGTGTATTAGTTGTTGTAGCTGTTGCTTCAGTTCCGTTAGCGGCACTTGTTTGGACTTGCCAAATTGCAATATTTTCGTTAGCCATTGAATACCCTCGATGGTTTACCTGTTCTTATTTTTATGTCTTGACCTGTGCTTATATCTGCTGTTCCAGGTTGCATGAATGAATTATTGATTACTCTATCAATTCCACCTGTTGCCACTAATCCTCTAGATGATACTATCTGTCCACTTCCACCTCTTAGTCCACCTATTGTTGTTACTATAATATTTGTAAATCCTTGTCTTAATTTCTGTTTTTCTTCTCTGGAACGAAATGCAAAAATCTCTCTTTCAATATCTCGTTTGAATCTTCTATCTAACAATCTACCTGGTTTCATGAGTTCATTTATAATAAACTTAACCACCTCAAACATGATAAGAGCAAACCCTGCTATACCTGCACCCTTTGCTAATTTTCTTAACATACTATTCATAAAGAATTGAACAGGATTAGTTGCTAATGCTCTAACATTACCAAATTGTGCTGTTGTCATTCTTTGTAACTCACCTACTTGACCTTTATCAAATTCGTCTATTTTCTTTGAGAATGATTTTATATCTTTCTTTTCTTGAACTTGTTTGGCTAAGTCATTTTTATTATCTGATGGTTGTGTTGGTTTAGAATCTGATACTAACTGTTTAATCTCTATCTCAAAATCTGGGTTATCAACTGCATTAGCTTGAATGAAAGTATTTGTATGTGTAGGATTAGCTGATGTCCATTCAGAAGATTCTAACATTCTCTGAATCATTTGGTTAATTAATTCACTTATTCGAGCCAATTAATCACACCTAACTTATAGAAATAGTGTCACCTGTAATACGTACAAAAATATCAATACTTACTTTACCTTCATTTGGTTTAGACACATCATACTCTCTTAGAATACCTGTGGCGGCAAAAGTTTTAGTTGCACCTGATACATCTTTTGCTACTATCTTCCAAGATGTGCTTGTCATATCTCCATCTGTATCAATTTGTCCTAATGTGTTTAATGATGATAATTCAGGTGTAGATACTAATAATGTGGCAGTAAACCAATTATCACCTTTTCCGTATGAGAATAAAGCACCACCATCTGTAGTTGCTACTCTGTCCTCTGGTCTACCGATATGAAGATTAAGATTAGTTAGAAGAATATAATTATCAGCACCTACTTCTAATGTGAGTTCAGAGGCATTTACTATTTCAGTAATTTCACCAAGATTAGCCATATAGTGATTATCTTAATTATTGTGATAATAGAAGTAATTAAACTCTCACAACAACTTTGAAGCGTATTATTCTACCCTTTACCGTATCACCCTTAAACATGGCTGGTAGGTCCATTATCTGTATTACACTAGATGATTCTGCTAGTCTTGTGGATTCTGCTCCACCAGGAGTTCTTAGGTCATAGTTGGTCTCTAGTTGATTGATTATATTTTTAGTAAAGTCATCAATATCTTCTTCTGTCTTTGGTCCATCTTTTGCTTCCACTACAAACATTATTTTAACTCTGAAATCATACTCATGTCCTTGTGCTACATTATTAGATACTATTGCAATATCAGATATGTTAGCCACTAGGTCATCTGATGTCACCCAGAGTCGTGGAAGTGGTGGTTGATTTATCCCTTTACTCGTAGGAGAACCAGCTTCAATCTTTCTAAATTTGGTCTTATCACTAGGAGTGCTATCCCATAGATTAGTTGTATCATCTTTTAGTATCTCCACTATTCTCTGTTTTATCCCAAAGAAATCTATGCTGGTCAAAGAAGTGCTTCACCGATAGTGATGTTCTTGATTTGGCTGTAGAAAATATTTCCACCACCGTAAGCATACTTTGCCTGTATCTTCCATATTCCAGGGTTTTCACTAAATATTGCAGAGGCAGTTGTGAATGACCAGATTCCATCTGTGCCACCATCTACATTAGTTGCTGTTGCTGTATGAGTTGTTACTACTCCATCTGGGTCCCTTAGGTAGATAGTAATGCTAGATAGGTCATTAATGTCTATAACTGTGTCTGTTCCGTTTGTTCTTGTCTTGGCTGTGCCTTTTATTATAGTCCCTACATCTTCACTTGATATTGTAATTACTGTTCCATTAGCCATTAATCATCATCTATTATTTTTAAAATCCCAGAATTAAGAGAATCAATAACAATTAGATTATCTACATCTATTGAGGATATTGATAACATATCATTGACGTTCTTGTTAGTAGTTGAAGTGAATACACCTACATTATTTGCTGTAAATACCACTCTAATCTTGTTGATTAGTTCTGTGATTCCAAGTGTGTCAAGTGCCTCTTTGACTATTCCAGTAACAATATTTAGTGAGTCTGTAAGTTGAATGGTATCATTTATTACTTTACTGAATCCTCTAATCTTATTGTTTACAGATGTTATGCCAACTGTAGATGTTAGATTTCTCAATAGGGTAAATACTCTGTTATTAGATTCTGTTATACCAACTGTTCTTGTAAAGTTTCTGATGAGTGAGCCTAACCTATTACTACTCTCTGTGATTCCTACTGTGTCTGCAAAGTTTCTAATCTGAGCTCGTAATCTGTTAAATGACTCTACAAGTAGGACAGTATCTACTACATTCTTGACAGGTCCCAAGTATTTCTGAGAAGCTTCTGTTATGTCTACTATTGCATTTTGTATTTTTACTATTAATAATTGGTCTATCTGGTAGAATCCTAATCCATCTTCATTGAGATAACTGCCAGTTCCATCTTCAAGTGCATATACATTGACATCTGTAAGTAGTTTGTTTATGGTTGATTCTACTGCTACAATAAACTGTGTTGCTACTTTGAAGAATCCTGTTGCATAATTCTCAAGCGTGGTTAGTCCTATTGTATCTGATATGTTTTTAATTATTATGTTTAGTTTCTCACTTGCTTCTGTTATTCCTACTGTTGATGTAATATTCTTGAATAACTGTGTGATTCTCTCTGAGGCTTCTGTGATACCGATAGTATCTACAACATTCTTTATGACATAGATTAACACATATATTTTCTCTGAGGCTTCCGTAATTCCTACTGTGTCAGCGATATTCTTGAATAGCTGTCCTACTCTCTCTTTACTCTCTGTAACTCCAACTGTCTCATTGATTGTTATTTGTAGAAGGTCTTGGAGATAGTTTCCACTTCCATCTTCTAGGTATAAGTTACCTGAGCCATCTTCCAGTAGGAATTCAAACTCTGATGATGTATTATTAGTAACATCTGATATGCCAATGGTATCTGTGTTAACGGTTTTTGAGAATGTTCTATCTCTATTAGATGTTCCAATTATTCCAACTATATCTAATACATTTCTAACCTGGGTCCTTAACCTGTTGAATGTATCAGTAATACCAACTGTATCGTTAGCAGTTCGTGATAGTCCAATATTATGATTATCAGATTCAGTTAAGCCAACAGTATCAGATAGATTCCTTATTTGACTTCGAAGTCTATTAAATGACTCTGTAATACCAACTGTATCAGCAAGGTTTCTTATCTGACTTCTTAGTCTATTCTTAGATTCAGTTAGTCCAACTATGTCATTAATCTCTACCTTTAATGCTCTTACACGATTGACAGTTTCAGATAAATCTACTGTATCTGCACTATGATAGATAGGCACATCTTGTTCGTAATATCCTAAGCCACTCTCTAATTTTATGGCACCTGTTCCATCTTCAATTAGATATAGGTCAAACTCTGGGACTTTAGATTCTGTTATCTGTACGGTATCATTAACTACCTTAGTTGGTATATCCTGTCTATATCCACCTGAACTATCTTCTAATATATAATTCCCTGAGCCATCTTCCAGGAGAAACTGAAAGCTCAAGTGTGTTCAATTAGTCTTTCAGAGCGAAGTGTATGTTTATGAGCACATGGTTCATTACCTTTTTGTGATTCAATATATTTTACAAAGGGTATTTTATCCATCTGTCTCTGTTTATTTCGTATAGTAAATTTATTAATCAACATCATACTTTGATATACAAAGCATAGTTTAGGGTCTCCAGAATTTCTTACATCTGGGTTATAGTCAGATATAACATTATGATTCTCATTATGAATAATCATACTTTTACCTGTGTAATAATGTAAATCTCTAGTTGATGGAAACATTCTTGGAGTGAGTAATGAAATATCAGAATAATGAGCATTACAATTAATTAGACCTATATTTTGTTCATATTTTATCCACTCTACTAAATCTTTCTTTAACCAAGAATTCTGTCTACCTGATAAATGATGAAATATTTCATCACCATCTTTTACAATATTATAATATGGTTTATCACCAAATAACTCTTTAATTCGTTTAATTTGATAGTTTCTCTTTATTGGTTCTGATTCCCATATTTTATTTTCTGGGTGTTTTTCATAGATTACCTTAACTCCTATCTTCTCTGCTCTATCCCTGAAATTATTAATTATCTCTATAGTGTTGTCATTTGATTGATACCCACCATCATAATTCTTCCATGCTCCATCTAGGATATGAATTATATCTAAATCATTAATTTTTAAATCATCATATAGAACTTCCTCAAAGAATTGCTCCTCATTGTATATACAATGAGAGATTATAATTTGCATTGAATCTTTTGGCACTATGAATTTTTCTTTAACAATTTCTAAATTATAATTGCCTTGTGAATGTAATACTTCATCTTTGAGTTTCTCATCTATTGTCTTTAATCTTTTATTCATGGGAAAATATCCACACCTATAATTCTCTCACTTCTTAAAGTATGTTTATTTCCTTGTTTATCTGTATAATGTTGAAGATTAATCCAATTTCTACATTCATCACAGTAACGCATTTTATCTTGTGAATCAACAATGTCTCTTACATTACCATTGAACTCGTCTGCCCTTAACTTGGCTACCTCACATCTGTCACATAGGTAATGATCCCCCTGATTTATTCCCTCATAGTATGATTGCATGACTAATCAGTTCCCAATGCTGAGAGATTAGATGATGTATCAAAGTCAAAACTTGCTACGTCATTATTAATATCTATTCTTGTAATATCTGCGTCTGGACTAGGAACAAATTTGCCAACAAATCCCTCTCTAATCGGTGCTGTGCCTGCACCTGCTGCTCCATAATACACATGAAAATAAATACCTAGTTTTTCCTCTCCTGAAATAGAACATAAATAAATTATTTTAAATTCATCGTCATTTTGGTTGTCGTGAAACCATGTAGCCTGACTTGTGTAAGTTGCGTCTGCTGCTCCATTGTTTGATGATCTTTGAGCATATACAGAATTTGTATTATTATTGAAAGTTTCATTACCTCTACCACTTCCTGCCCCTGTGACTAATCCATGAAATAGAAATTGATTAAACTTCTTTGCTGTTAAATCTGTAATGTCCAAATCATCCCCTGCTGAACCTAATGTTGTAGGAGTTCCGTTCTTAGCCCAAGCCATTAGTTTATCACTCCTAGTTTTTGTCCATGTACTTCGTAATGATGCATATCACATAGAGTTATTCCATTATTCATATTAAGAGCTAATTGAGGAATATATTTTTGATATAAGATATGGTGTGATTGTGTACCGTTGTTACCACATACCTGACATTTATTATTATCCCTCTTTCGTATAGTCTTTGACCATGATATTAAAGCGTGTTTTAACTCATATCCTGACATATTGAATATTGAACCTAATTTAGTTAGTCTTTTTAATTTACTTTTAAGTTCTACCTCAGGGTGATCTTTTCTATACTGTTTCATATATGATTTTCTTCCTCTCATTTTTTCCTTATTTTGTAAGTATCCTTTTCTATAGTAGTAGTCTAAAGCATATTTTCTGACCTTATCTTTATTTTCTCTTACCCATTTTTTCTGATATTCTGTAGTCAACTTAATCACTCCCATACACTTTGAGAATTGAGTTAGTGCCGAAATTAGTTCCACCTGCATTATATATCTGAAAGTCTGTTATCTGGTTAGTAGTGTCTGTCCATTTTGCTACACCCTCACCTCTATCAGGTGCTCCGCCTGCTCCTACTGTATTTATTGAACAATAATTCCATATCATTAATTTTTCATTAGAAGCATTGTTTACAATAAAGAAATTAAAAAATGTAGAACCATTAGGAACACCACCCTCTACATATATACCATCTGCATTTATTGATGTTGCATCTGCTCCCCCGTTCTCACTTCTACGTCTTGCATAGTTAGTGCCTGTGTCTATTGTGCCTGCATTTCCTACCCTGAATCTTGGTGTAACTGCTACTGATTTATCTGCGAATCCTTGAATCCACAAATATTTTTTTGGTGTAAATGTATTTGTGGTTAATGTTGTTGCAGCTCCACCTGATAAATCTACTGAATCTAATTCTTCCCAGAAATTACTAGTATGAGTATCTGCTGGATCCCAACCTAATACTACTAATTCTGCTCCTATTGGAAAATTTCCTCCTGTATTTACTATTGTCATTTGGTCTATTGGATTAGAAGTTTGGGCGTGTTTTCCTATTGCCTCTGTTCTACTAGGAGCTGTGCCACTCCCTGCTGTTTGTTGTCTAATTGTCCATGATTGAAATAATTTTTCTTTAGTTGCTAGATTCGCTACATACCCTACACTAAATCTTGCATTTGTTCCCCCTGCATTAGCATTTATAGATATTTTGTTTTGACTTGCATTTGAAGATTCTGAACCATCATCTGAACGTCTTTGTGCATAATTAGTTCCAGAATCATTATTAAATCTAATATGATTATCAATGTTAGCAGCATAATTATTTAAAATCATATAATATCTTTTATCTGATAATGAGGAAACATCTATTGTTGATGTTGCACTTCCTAACGTAGTTCTTCCAAGTTCTACCCATCCACCTACTCCTGCTGCGGCAAATCTATATGGATTAGTAATGAATGGATTTTGATTAGGCTCTATTGATTTAATGCCTATTGGATTGTTTAATCCTTGCATTTTATTTCACTAAGTTTGGTACCCTATAAGATAAATTTTAAGTCCTGCTCCGACTCCACCTGAATCAACTGTATCAATGTCTATGGTAATTTCAGAATCATCTGCTAGTGCTGAATCAGATATTACTGCGGCAGTTGCGGCAGTTGTACTTGTCTTTTCGGTGGCGTCAATGGTTAGTTTGGTTGATAGAATAGTGGTTGCTGATTCGTTAATGTCAACTGTGATTACTGAACCTGTTCCTGCTGTTGTTACTGAGGCTCGTACTGCTGTAAGTGTAAATCCATAAGGCATACGAAATACACCTGCTGATGTTCCTGCTGTAAGTGCTGTTGTTTCATCTGATACTGCCATGATTAAGGCTTCTGTTTTTGCGGCTGGTGCAACCATTGATAGTAATACTTTATCTGCTCCTATTGTTGTGGCTACTGCTCCTTCCACTGTTGTTATATCTCCTGTAAGATTTGGCATATTTGCGTCAGGAAGAATACCTGAGGCTTGAGCCATTGGAATTACAGTACAGCCACTTAATATTCCACTTGCTGGTGTTCCAAGTGCTGGGGTTGTTAAAGTAGGTGAAGTTAATGTTTTGTTAGTTAAAGTTTCTGTTCCTGCTAGACTGGCTAGTTGAAAGTCTGTACCTGCATCATCAGTAAACCATAATTGATTTGGTGTTGCTGTTTTTACCCACATCTGACCATCTCCTGCTACATCTGCATTGGCAGCGGCTTGTTCGGTCATGGATATGGTTCCCATACCTGTTTGGTCAAAGCCTGAGCCAGTTAATGTGCCACCTAAGTCTGGAGTTGTATCTTCTACTATGTTAGCTAATGCTGAGATATTAGCGTTGATAAAGGCTAATACTTGTGTCATTGTTGCCTTTCTTGAAGCTGGTGTGACACCAGGGTCGTCAACTATTGCTATAAGGTCCTCTCCTGCTACTGAGGCTATTGCACCTAGAGCAGAAATCTTAACATCAGCCATTAGTTAACCCTCGTTAATATGGTATTGATTCTTTCAGCGTGAAAAATTTTAGCGTCTATGCCACCATGAGATTTAGAAGGTGTATGATTAAGACGATTTAACATCTCAAACATGGCTCTAAGGCTCATTGGTTTTCGAAAGCGTGATTTACGAATACCTTTAAGGTGTCAGAGCTTGTCTTAGCAAATGAAGTAAATGAAAAGACTGATAATAGCTTTGTTGCTGATACTGGACTAGAGTTGTTATGAATACAGCCTTGTTCTACGTCTGTATCATTCCAGGCTGCGGCTGCGTAATTAACTGCGTAACTTACTGCGTCAGTTGCGTCTCCTGTGTTGTCTGTATCTCCTGTATCATTAGTTTTAGGATAACCTGATGTGAATGTTTGAATACTTCCTGATATGCTTGAAGCACCTGATACATCATACTCGTTATATGTATCACCTTCTGCTTCTGTATATGCTGTGGTTCCCATATCAAAACTACCACTTGCAAAGTTTTCATTAGTTGCTGGTGTCTCTCCTGCTCCTTGTTTTGCATAGAAAATCTCACCATCATTGGTTACTAGATTGTGTGTATAGTCAAATTCTTTAATCATGTCGATTGTTCCAGATGGGCTTACTTCTGGGAATGATAAAACCCTAATAACGTTGTCTGCTCTTGCTTGTTCTGACAGGTATCTTGTACTGTCAGCCCAGGTTTGAAAAGATTCTGTTTTGGCTTCATTGATTCTATTAGTTAGATTCCATGAGTTTGGTAATTGAAACATTCTGTATTAACTCACAATTTGAGTATAAAGAGAATTAATATTTACCATAGCCTATAGACATCTTCTTGTCTATATCTATCGTTGAATCGTTGAACATCATAGGATAATCCCTCAATACTTCTCTCCTCTATAATTCCATTAATGGTATCTGTGAACATTTCTTTCCAAAACTTGGCTGTTTCATTGTCTCCACGTTTACCTCTGAATAATGAGCATACATAGTAGTTAGCTGCCATTTGTACGTCTGCCAGAATACTTGGGACCTTTAATGGTATTCTTTCATCATGCTGTTTTAGGATATTATCGATATGTTGGTTGGAAACCTCTCCAAATGAGTTTAATAGTTCATCATCTACCGTATCAGTCACATCTATGTTGAGTAACTGCTTACACTTGTTAATTCCGAAGAAATTACTAGCCATTACTATTCATTTGTGTCTAAAATAAAGAGAAATAATAAAAAAAGAGATTAATGTTGAATGGTTATAGATTCAACGAATTTGTTTTTTAGAGTTGCTTCCTCATAAGATTCAGCACCATAGAAATTTTCTTTGAGTTTTCTAAGTAATTTACCACCACCACAGATAGGTGTAGATTTTACTTTTTCCTCAAGAATTTCTATTAGGAAAAGTAACTCACGTTCTTCGAGTTTTCCCCAATACTCTATTCCATAGTCTTTTGACATAATTCTATTACGTTGAATGATAATATAAATTTTAACTCAGTTTTTATTGACTAAATGGTTAAAAAAAGTTAGCTAAAGATAAAAAAATAAAAAAAAAGAGAATTAAGCTTAATCGGTTGTACTGATTCTTACAATAGATGTAGAATCAATGACACCTGCTTTAGTTCTCCATGTTGTGTTTACTCTCACTTGGTTATCTTCACCAACTTCGTGCATTTTAACAGTTACATCACGTTTAATGCCGATACCGTATGAATGTTTTGGGACACACATATAGGCGTTTACTGCATTGTTTGTGGTGTTGTTTTTATGCTCGACAGCGTTGGTAACAATTAATTGAACTCCCATAAATTGCTCTAATTCAGCTTTAAGCCAAATGTCAGGAGCACTTCTGGTTGCCAATGATGTTACGTTACTGCTGGTGATAAGTTCTCTCCATTGTTGTGGGTCTAAGAAGCAAATCGGTTTGATTCCACCTCTAAGATATCCTTGATTTTCAAGATATTCTCTACCAACTGCAATACCTGTTTCATCTAGTGCCATTGAGGCTACATCAGATGATGTAATGGTTGCACCTGTATCTCCTCTAATCCAGAGTCCTGGAGTTAAAGTTCCCTCTGCTGAAATGGTATCTAACATATCAGTTGCAACAAAATCTTCGTATGAGGCTGCACTTCCTTCGACTATTGCTTGTAGCAAGTCAAAAGGTGAGTTTTCAATTTCATCAAAGTCACCTACTAAGTAAACACCTGTGATAGTGCTTGGAGTAACTTCAACGCTAGTGAAAGTTTGTACTGCTTCTGAAGGGGTTGTTCCAACGGTTTGTGAACCATTAGCTGGGATAGAAGTCTTGAAGAATCTTGCTCTATCCATACCTGCTTCAATGCGTTTAGTCTTTGCAAACTGGAATACAGGTTTGAAAGAAATTCCACCAGGTACAATAGCAACATCAGTGTCTAGGTCCTGTGTTGCGTGAGTTCCTGAAATAGAAACAGCTTCTTTGAGTTGTAGTGGTGAGTCTCTGAAAGATTCAGTTACTGCACCTTGTCTATCTCGGGTTTGTTTGGTGTTAATGCTTCTTAGAGATTCTAAGGAGATATCAAACTCAAACTTACCGAATTTTCTCAAAGATGGTGCCATCTGTTCAGCTACTTGATTCCAGGTCTTATGACCGTCATCTAAGCCAACTTGTGCAGATGGTTTCTTTTCTGAAAGAGCCTTAATGGATTGTTCAATGGCGGCTAGTCTCTTGTTCTCTGTTGAAATAGATGTATTTGTTTTACCAATATCACCTGTTTTATCAGAGCCATTTGGTTCACATACACCAGAGTCAGCGTTTAGGCTGTGTCCTTCTGGGCATTGTGTTCCCTCAACTTCTTGGCTTCCACCAACATCAGCTCCAGATGAAGCTACGTCAGGTTGTGCGTCAGTAGTTTTTGGGTCTCCAAATGCAGATTCTTTAGCTACACATTTTCCTTGTGAGACGTCGAAAGCTTGTCCTTCTGGACATTCTTCGTTTTCTGATTTTTTACAATCGCAAGGCATAACTAATTCTTTAAATAGTGTCTATCTAAGAACTAACAATCATGGAGTGTTTTAATTTCTCTGTTGAAGAAGGCACCCTTACTACTTGCTCCCTCAAATGAATCAAACAGCCTCTCTGATACGTTACAGAAATGATACTTGTTACCGTTTAACAGCATTTCCATTTCTCTTGACTCTCTATCCCATATTACATTACCAATAAATGATGATGAATGTGTAAATGACTTGAACTCTGGATTGCCTACTGTGTCTGATTTTTGACCACTATTGGTAGAATCTTCCATTAAATAATGCTCTACTTCTTCCCAATGCTCGTCTAATGTCTCTACAAACTCAAAGCCTCTTGGGACCTGTGCAACTTTCTTTTTCTTTTTAATATCTGCTCTTGCTTGTGGTCCTGATAACGTTACTACTTCGTTTTTTTTTCGTGTAACTTACCACAGTCATTACATTCTTCTACACCCAAGTGGTCATAGATTTTCTGTTTGAAATTAGAGAAATCATTGATAAAGTCTGTATGTTCTATACCTGCTTTTTCTGCTGCCTCATGTTCTAACTCATGATGGCTACATTCCTCGATATATTTCTCCATCACATTTACTGTTGTTTCTGGCACACCAGGTGTTTCTGTGAGTGCCAGACCTACAGGTTGAAGTCCATAGGGCATAGAGAAACAATCTCCTGGTCCATTACATATCTCTCTTAAATCAGTTGGATTAGCCTCTATACTTGTAAATAATGTCTTGTTCTTTGCAAGACTAGCGGCACCTTCATTGGTTATCTCGCCTTCATAATATACTGTCTCTAAGCTTGAGTTATAGTGAAATGTTGCTGTACCAATTACCTGTCCTGGATTATGCTCCCAGTTCAATGGAACCTCTACACCGTCAAATCTCTCCAGTTCGGCTTTAGTGTATAGATTGTTATTTCTACTAATTCTTGGAATTAATGCCACACCAGATATTTTGGCTGTTTCATTCACTTTAGTATAAGCTTCTAGTTTCAATGTTACTTTTCTATTTAAAATGATAAAAAGAAATAATAGGCACATGATGTATCTACATTCTTTATGCCTACGAACTAGAACGTGATTATATTATGTAATTAGAAATAAAGAGTATTAAGTTTCAGGGTAGAATTTACTTATACATTCATCACATTCCTGCCAAGGATTATTGTATTTTCTTTTACATCTAGAGCAATACATATTTTCCTTGTTCTTTATTCCATTTTATCCAGTCAGGTAGGTCAGATGATTCGTTGTGATTTCTCTTGCCACATTTAGAGCATTGGGATAATTCTTTGTTTGAGATATAGAAATGCTTACAGTCACAGTGAACTAGGATTTGTCTAGTCAATTTCTATTTTTCCTAATTTGACTTTTAATTTTTCAAGTTTATCATATCCAAAATCAAATTTTATACTTGATACTATTGGTTGTGGTGTATAAGATAGCATTTCTTTTATCATTTTTAACTCGTCATTTGTAAAACTAATTCTGGTCATTAGTTCTCAAACTCCTTGATAATATCTGGAATTATTATTGTATTGTATATTTCTATACTTCCAAATGAATACATACCTTCCCTTCGTTTCTTAATAGAGCCAGAAATCATCATATCATATCTGATTGTTCTGGTTATTTCTTTAATGCTATCTGCTGTCCAATATTGGTCTGCTTGTGAGGAAGCAGGATAGAAGGCTATGTATTTTTTGATTTGTTTTGTTGTATTCATGTTATATTATAACATATACTTCAATATATATCCATCTATTTGACTAAAATTGACTAAATGAGTAAAAATAGCTGACCTCAATGAGGAGATTTTCAACTCCTGGCACCCTCACGGTATGCGTCTTGGTCAAACTACTTGGGTGAGGCTGGTTCACCCGATAGTATCAATATAACCAACATCAATTTAAATGCTTTTAACTGCCTTGCACACCTGACATTCTGCTATGTTATTCCCTATCATCTTCATCTGGGCTGAATCACAATTACTACAAAATACCTTACTTACTCTATACTTCGGCATATATTCCACAATGATTAACAGTAGTCCCAGAACCACCTGTGGCTCTCATGTTGATTAAATCTCCTGGTTTTAACATAATATGAATTTCATCAGCTAAATCTAACTGATTACTTTTTGTAAAATCTACCCAATTACTGCCACCATCAAAGGTCATTTCTATTGATGAATTATTATTGATTGAAATATTAAAATGACAATGTTTAGGCTTTAGATACACTTGAAGGTCAGTTGTGAACCATTCTTCATTTTGTGTCTTTACTCCAGTTGTTTCTCCAACTAATTCATAATGGGTCATAGTAATTCCTTAATGATTTCAAATAAAGTGAATCCTATTCCCATAAGTGCAATTACAAAGTAGAATTTCTTATCCTTTGCATTTTGTTTACTCTCTATCTCATTAAAATGATTATCAAGATTGACCTCTACCTTTGTCATTCTGTCACATAGGTCCGTAACTTTGTCATTGATGTTGTCCAAGTTGTCTAGGATTCGTTTGGTCAAATCGTCAAAGTCTACTGGCATTGACAGCCACGCTTCGTACATAGTGAGTGTTGTGATTCCTTACACATCTTGCATTTCCTTACTGTCTTGGCTTTAACGTTGGCAATTTCGTTCATGGTGTTGATGTGTTCTGTTTTGATGTCTTTTGCGTTTTTAGCTACAGTTGATTGTAAATCCTGGTTAGCCTGTATCTCATCATCATCTGGTAGTTCCATACCTGTGTTGGTTCTGAACCATTCCCTGCCTTCACTCTTTGTCATGAGTCCTGAATCTACCAAATCCTTAATCTGATTAACTTCTAACTCTACAACATTTTGTGTAGTGAATCCAATGAATAGGTCTACTTCATCTGGGTCAAATCCGTTCTGGATTAGTATGGTATCAAATAGTTCGTTCTTTAATTTGTTAGCTAAATATCTCTGATAACCTCTGACTCTTTTCATTACAATATTATCTGTTGTCTCTGATGAAGCTCTGCTGGTGAAATCACCTGTCATTATATCGTGTGGGAATTGTGTACCCAACTCAAATGTTTTCTCTATATGGGTGATGTAATCTGTGTACTTGCTATTCCCTGATGTCTCAAAGAATTCAATCTCTGGTTTAATCTTCTGTACCCTCTTATCACCTGGCTTGTATCGTTGCCATCTTGTTGCTTCCTTCTCTAGATATGTATCACTTGCACCAGGATAGGTGATAGTTGTGATAGGATAAGCATTGTTTAGTATGATTGCACCCATAGCATCTTCAATACCCCACATGATTTCTATTAGTGGTGCAGTTGTACGATTCCCTACTGTTCTTGGTATGGCTAATGAATAGAATAATGACTTACCCCAGGGTTGCCTGGAATAATTGGTTAAGTTGAATTCAATAAATTTACCTAGTTTACCTTCACCTAGTTTATCTGTCTGACCGTTCTGGGTCCTATGTTCATAATATTCTAATGCTCCTGCTATATCTCTTTTCTTGGCTATGATGGTTGCCATGTCTACCTCTAACACATCTTGAGTATCATTCTCATCTAACTTTTCCAATATACCATTACCTGTGATTAGTACGGTTGTAACGAGTGATTCAAATTTATCATAAAAGTTTGTGCTTCTAATCCATTCTTCAATTAATGTCTTGGCTTCTTCATTCTCTGAATTTACTGTCATTTCTGTGCCAGTAATTAATTCTGAATAAGATGATACTGCTATCTGAATCTGTGGTGTTCTGTCGTGATATTTTAGTAACCTCTCAAATGTTACCTGTACTGGCTGCTCTCTTGAGAAATCACTTCTTACAATCTTGGCTAGTGGCACCTTATTAGCTTCTGATAGTATTGGGATAGCCTCATGAACTGGACCACCTATTGCATTAGTTTTAGGTATTATCAAGATGATGGTCCTTCAAGGATAAGTAACTCTTGTCTGTTAAGTGTCGATTCCTGGACACCTGTCTTTGACAATTCTAGTTTAATATTGTAGATATTTGGTGGTGGCATTTCATTCTCATTAACTGCATACTCGAATGTTCCACCTGTGGCAGAACTAATTGTTGCTGTCTTTCCGAAATAATCACCCCATCTATAATTTTTATATAATCTTATTTTGAGTGTATATCCTGTTAGGTTTTTCTTTTTAGTGTATTGTTGGTTAGTGTATATTGTGCCTGTTAGTTTGTTTTCAGAACTAAAATCGTCACGGTACCATTTGGGTTGGTCCATAACTAAGTACAATCCATAAGCCAATTTACATTTTTTTCTCTCTCATTAATAAAGAGAAATAATAGACGATTATTCAGGGATAGGTAAGCCACCAACTCTCCTAAACCACGATTGAATCTGGCGTGTGGTGTAGTGTAATTTGGTTACATCTGAGAAATCTTTAGCCTTTTTTAGTTCCTTTTGCTTAATCTTAATATCCTTGAGTATTCCCTCTATTGACTCTACAAATAATCCCATTAACTCCTCATGGGTTTGTGGTCGTTTATTCATGTGTTATTATCCAACCTTCTCTTTTAAATAGTTTACCTCTAAACTCAAAGCAAATAGGACAAACATGATGTGATTTGGTCATGTAACATCATTCATTTTCTTACTTGCATAAGTAGTAAGTACATCAGGGAACCAGGCATGAATGAATAGTGCCACACTCATACTCATGGCTCTCCACCAATGAGTCTTATATCCCATGCAGTTATACTTTAGATGTTTAAACACAGTCCTCACACTTTTCATCTATACATACAGGGTTATGATTGCCATCTCTTGTTGGGTGTTTCGAGTGCCTTCTTCGTATGGTTCTGGTCATTATCTTTCTAACAGCTTCCAGGAATTAATGATGTAATAGTGCATAAAACAACAGTAGACATATTCTTTCTCACATATCTTACAAAATATCAATGGTCCTCTATCCTTCATACCAACACCACAATACCCATAGCTATCACAGCACCTATTAGAGTTGCTATCACATCATTAACCTCTGGTGTTCCTCTACCTGACAAGTCATAAAACTCTTTACCAAATCCAAAGATAAATCCTAATAATACAAGTGGCAGCCAAAAGATACCAAGCATTGATAGAGAGAATCCTATTATGAAATGTGCTACTTTATCCTTCTGTATTCTCATCTATTATCTCATTGATTACAGAAGTTGGTATGTTATCCAGGTCTTTTATTATGAGTTTAATCCTATCAATCTTGTCCTCTAGTTCCTTGTATAATGTGTAACCATTGTTAATATCGTTTATAGCTTTAACATACTCTGAATAAGTATTTGCAAATAATATGGATAATGACATCTTACTATTTCTTCCTATTGTCTTGCCTGTTGCTTTAATGATAAACTGTTGCACTCTATCTTCATCATTCATAGGATTCAGTATTCATAACTACACTCTTTGATTTATGTTTTTCTGTATCGTCTCCATATACCAGCTTGTTATTCATTACATCATAGTGTCCATAGTCAAACTCCTTTAGGTCCCAGCAACACATGATGAAGCAGTCTCCAATATCAAAGTTGAGTTCTGATTTATCTATGCCACCTTTGATGTCAAATTGTGCGGCTCTTAACTGTGAGATTAGTTTTGTATGACTAGGGTGAATCCTTACCTTACCATTCTTTACCATCTGGGCGGCATTGATAGCCATCTTGCTTCTTAGGCTTTGAATGTTCGCAGATTCGTGGTCCCTAATTTGTAATCCAAAGTTAATCGGTAGAGCTGGTATTCCTCTCGTTTCAAGGTCTCTAATAAATCCTGGGTGAGCCGAGTCGATTTTGCAGTTATCGTTGTATCTGTGTGCCATATCCTCCATAACATCAAGCATAGCAGATGGACTTGGTCTTGGGTATTCATTGGCTTCGGTAATGTAGAGGAGTCCATCTCTTATCTCTCCACCTAGTACACCAAAGTTTGATGAGCCAAATGCTGGGTCTCCATAACAGCCACCTCTGCCACCGATAACTTGTAGGTCATATTCTGTGATGATATTTTCAAGGTTCTCAAACACATCTCCTGTGCCAAAACCATACTTTAAGTTGTATTCTCTTTCAAATGATGGTGATTTCTTTGCTGTCTCTATATCCTCTGGTCTGAATACTTTGTTTACTCCTATGGTATAATCCATTTGCTTCATTACATAGCCATTATCTGTCTCATCTTCCATTCTCTCAAAGAGTCCACCAGGAAGATTAGGTGTACTGATTAACAATATATGTGGGTTAGTCTTTGGAATGTATCTCTCTGCTACGGTCCTAGCTTCATCTTGATACCTGTTTGGGAAGAAATCGGCTTCATCTAACATGACTACCTTTGGATTCAACCCTCTTGCAGGACTCAAGTGGTTAGTAGGAAATGCCTCTACTCTGCAACCGTTTAATATCACTACTGATTCTTTGGTCTTAAATTCTGAATTAAATAATGATTTCATTCTACCAACTACCTTATTTGTTAAGTCTTGGTTGGCACCTGTGATGATTACTGCTGATACATCTACCTGTGTATCTCTCCACTTATCATCTTTGAGACAGTTCCAGGCTATCCATCTAATGGTCCACTCGGTAATGCCTAAGCCTGTTGCCTTCTTAATCCATAGTTTCTTATTATTAGCCAGAATATCTGTCAGTTCTTCCTCATAGTCAAAGTATTCTAATTTGTTTGGTAGTGCTTCCCAGAACTCTTTAAATGATAACCCTCTATACTGTGGGAAATTAATAGATATATCATCTTCTTCTGCTGGTAGGAGATGTCTTAATTTTCTTACATTGTCATGAAATGCTATCTCCTCAGTTGCCAAGATACACCTTTGGCTGTTCGAGTTTTTTCTCTGCTACTTTTCTTAAATGAGATATTCCCAATACCAAATCGACTACATTAGACTTTTGATGAGTTGCCTTAATCAATCTGTCTATATATGATAATACCATAACATGATTGTTATCATTCATTTCTTTTACTATGTTGGTCTCACATAGTTTAATGATTCTCTCTAATCTTCTTCCATCATTATTCAAATTAGTCCAATGATTCTTTACCATATTTCTCAATTTTCATTCGTAATCATGAGTAATAAGTAATTAATAAAAAAATCCTACTTGCGTAGGGATTCCCAAAAGGGTCTAACTGTTTCAATGTATGCCTGTGTTGATGATTTCCAAGTGTTATAGACACCATCACATAAGTCAAAATATGCTTTATCGGTTGTTACCATACATTACCACTCAGAACCAACTATTTATGTTTTTATCCATTCTACTACACCATCAACTTTATGCCTACTCTGAAATGCACATCTGATATGAAATCTTTCATGAGTTCTTTTTACTACACCTAATAGTGCATTATACTTCTCATTAAACTGCATACCACATAAACTGCACTCTATCATGACTCTTTTATTATAATAATATTGATAAGTGTTACTAGAAAAAAGAAAAAAAGGGATTATTCCCTGTTGATTTTGTTTTGATAGAATAGGTTGCTCTTTATCAGTTCTCTTGCTATTGGTTCTGCAATATTAGCTTGTACTTGTTTGTCATGTGGTGTAGCTATTTTGTTGCCATAGTCTTGCATGAAGAATGTGTACTCCTCTAGTATTGGTGAGTAGTAACTGATTAAACCGTTACCCTCTGGATATGTAAATCCATCATACTTTATTGGTTCACAACCCATGAGTGTTTTGTATTGTTGTGGGTATGCGTGACTATTACATATTACACCAATGTCTACTGTTCTGTCAGACTTTGTGTACTGTGAGTATGGTATGGCACTTACACCTTCCAATGCTTCCAAGTGGTTAAAATTACCTGCTCTGTTTGCATCTTCAAAGTGTTTGTACATAACAGTTAAGGTTTGGTTTTCAAGTGTATGCTGTGCTTTACACTCCTCTATTGCCATTACAAGTTCACCTAACTGTCCTACTACCTGAACATTTGTGACTTCCCAATGATTCCATTCAGATATTACAAAGGTTCTCTCCTCTTGTATTGCTGAGGAATTACCTAATCCCTGTTGGCACTCGTCAAGAGTTCTTAACATCTGTAATAATACTGCGTCTTGTGTTATCATTGTTCCCTTTACTAACTTTGATTCAAGTTTTAGTATTGTCTTTTCATCTTTAGTTAGTTCTGGAGTAACTTCCACTACTATTGGAGCAGTTAGCCTGGCTAATTCTTCCTCATAGACTTCTGTACTGATAGAATCTTTGAATGATTCCAATTCTTCAATGGTCATTGGCTCGATTTCTCCCTGCCATGTGCATTGATAGGTGGTTTCAGATTCTAACCAACATGAAAGTCCATGATAATCAAATGGAACCTGTATTGTCGATTCTTCTGCGTATGCAATTCCAGCACCTGTTATAAATAAGGCAGCTAAAATTGCTATGATTGTTTTTGTCATTGAATGAGAGAATTTCTCACTACAATATAAATTAATCTTGTATTCGTGGGAATGATACTGCTATCATGTCAGCATAATCTCTCAACCAACCCACCTCTATTACCTGCTCACCATGTGCCTCATGACTTGCTATAGCGTCATATAGTGTTCTAGTGATAGCTTTAGTTACTAACTTCCATACCTCATCTTCTGTGAATGTTCTTAACGTCTTATCCTGCGTTTTAGCCACCTCTTTAGTATACTATAATGATTCCAATGTTTGAATACTCTTACTCCATATTTCAATCTGATTCTGTATATGTCCCTCTCTGATAGGTCTAAGGTTGTTCCCTTGTAATATGGGTCCATCACATCAACACTATTTCCATCTGTGTCATGTCTGAGTCCTAACGTATGACCTAACTCATGGATAAGTACATGGTGAATGTTGTAAGTTTTCAATATGTTGTCTGGACTGGCGTTCTCAACTAGACCTTTTTCTATTGCTTTATCTCCTCTTATACCCTTACCTTTTAGGTCCCAGATGTAATCTGCACAGAATACTACCTTACCTGAATAACTTCCTTGTCCAGGTAGATATGCGTATGCTAGTACACTTGGTCTTTCTTTTAGATAATCATCATTCTCTCTACGTTTGAATTGTATCACTATGTCTGGTTCATGATATTCCTTACTCATCCATACAGGTCTATATTTCACTGGCACTTCTAAATCCCAAGTTGTCATGGATAAATTTACTGCTCGTCTTAACTCCTTCTTTGTAATTAATTTTAATGAATCATGCCATACCACGTCATACCATAGTGTGTCTTTGGTCCATTTGTGTTGCCATTCTTCTTGCTCAAGAAATTCCACCTGTTTCAATATGCTAGAGTATGCAATACAGATGGGTTTCATCAATAAAAAATAAAAAAGTGAACCTAAAAAGATTGATTAGGCTTTATTATCGTTTTTGTGCTTGAAATAATCAGCACCAATAACAGCGGCTATAGGTGCCAAAAGGGCAATAGCAATACTGTCATCTAGGGCTACTTTATCTAAACCTGTCCATAATGCTACAAGACCTGCATAGAGTCCAAGACCATAGTATCTAAGATTTCCGTCAGACATAATTCATTTGTGAAAATGCTACTATATAACTATTGATTGTACTTGATTCTTGGTATGTTTATAGTTAGGTCCTTACATTCCCTGTATAAATTGATATTATGGTTCATGATTTGTGCTATATCTGTGAGACATTTTGGACAGCTTCTTAGATATAGTGGATATGTACTCTCTTTTTCAAAGAATTCTCTTACTTTTGGCTCTCTTAATATGCCTATACTACCATATTTCTCTGAATAGTCCATGAGTTGTGCCACTCTGGCAATAGTTTCACCTACTTCAATATTGAAACAGGCTACAACTTTTTCATATTCACCAAAATCTCTCCTTAAATCAATCATACCCTTACTATTCTCTATACTAGCCCAGTCCTTAGCGTACTGTTCCAGCTTACCTTCAACATCTCCTAACTCTTTATCTATTATACCTTGAATTTCATCTGATTCATTGTATCTATTCTTGAGTGTCTCTAGTGTTAGGTGAAATTTGTTTGCTAATTTACTCATGGCTGTTAAATATGTGAATTGCCTGGTGTCCTTTGGCTCTAGTCTGAATGATTCCTCTGCCTGAGTCTCCTGTTTCTTCTTTACTTCTTTGGCTCTCTGTTCTACACCATTAATTTTAATATCATTAAATTGATTCTTTTCTATGGTTAAAGATGGGTCATTAGTCTCAATAGGTTGCCAATCATCTTCTTCTAATTGCGACAGGGTGTCGCTTTTTAAGTAGTTCTGTTTGTAAATGTCTGGAAGATTTCTTTGTATAGTTCTAGCACTAATTACTATTCCTTCTTTATCTAGTTGTGAATATAGATAAGAACTAATTCCTGACACTTTCATATCAAGCATATTATTCTCAATTTGATTCCTAATTATCTCACCACATTTTGCAACATAATCACCAAGCGTATATTTTTCCCACTTGTCATAATCATTTTTAAATTCCATTAATGTTGTTCTCCATTGTGTTAATAGAAAATCAACGTCTGACACAACAAATAACAAAAACAGGAAGTAATAAAGTTATCTAGTAAATGTTAAATACCATAACAGCTTATAAATAAAGTGAGTAATGTCACAAATATTCACAACACATAGCAAAGAAAGATGTGAGATTTGCAAAGAATCTATGATAGAATTGCAAGTTGGAAGATACAAATGTGTTTGCTGTGGTGCTAAATCAGATAGTTCTTAGATTTCAGTTTTAATCAACCCAAGATACTCTGATTCCATAGGTCCTTTGATTAATTCTTTCATGTTTTTAATCATGTCTATGATAACTGAATCCTTACCTGTCATTTGGTCTATCTGGTCCCAGGATATGTTCATCTCTAACTGTATTTGGTGTCCTCTCACTTTGGTTGTGGCGTAAGGTATTGCTTTTATTTTGAGTGGCTCTCGTAGTCTTGTTACTACTTCTTTATGTTGTGTGAATGGATTTTCATCTGTCATAATCAATCTCTCCTTCAATTTCTTCTGGTTCTGTATCTTCTTCATATCTGGCTTTGAGATATGAGTCAATCAAATAATTCAAGTCCATTCTAATAACAAATCCTTTTCAATTAAGCCTTGTGTATTCTCTATACCTTGTTTGGAAATGTAAGCTTCTCTTTCACATCTACTACAACATTCTGTGCAATAGTCTATTGATTCAAGTGATTTAGTCATGCCATATTCATGGTCGCATATTTCTTCACTCCCACAATTATCACAGAATATGTCATAATCATTCTCTTTTGGGTTGTTCATTCTAACTACCATCTTCAATCTCCATTCTTCTATCTACTATTCTGATATGGGCTTCTGCCAACATCATTATTTGTTCGTAATTCATATCTAAATAGAGATTAATCTTCAATATAAATCAATAAGGTCAATCTTCTTCGTCTATTTGGTCAGAATTATCCCACCATTCTGGTGGCTCTGCCTTTGGTTTAGGGTCAATTATCGGGTCCAACCATGAACAAGACCCCCTGCAACGCTTGTTCTTTATTGACCTCATCAAGTAGTAATAAGGTAATAGTCTCTAATGTGAACATTTTAACATAGTGATTATTCTCTTTCATTTTCTTCATACTCCTCTTGATTCTCTCTTACTATATCGTCATAAATTACTCTAAAAAGATTGAATGTTCTTTCATCTTCATTACTTGGGTGTCTATCCTTGAAGGCTAGATTATACCACTTTAATATTCTTGCATAGTGTTCCTCATATATTCCAACATCATGGTCAATTCTAACCATGTTCATTCACTTTACCTTTGTATGCGTCAAATGATATTGTCATGGTGCCAGGTTTACTAGTCATTAGTTTGTTACCTTTCTGTTCCATCCATTGGTCCGTATTATTTTTGATAGCTGATGTGAAACAACCTGAGTTAACCATGATTTGTTCCTTAGTGTCCCATGAGTTTATCTTATCATTATAGAAAAAAGTATCACGCTTTATTGCCATTGGGTCGTGAAGGTGACCCATCTGATACACATCTGCTTCACAGTTTACAGTAAGATTCTCTAGTGCTTTCAACGTTCCACCACCACCAGCTCCATGATTAACAAACAAGGTTTTCTTCATCATACTCTTATCTTTATACCTTATATCTAATCTAAGAAATGCTTTACTGCCTAAGAATGTCATGTTGTTATACTTGCAATATCTTTTCATGTCACCTTCTGTGACTACTCTACTCTTGTATTCGTGATTACCCCACTGACAATACCATATCTTTTCCATACCATAGTTCTCTGTATAGTAGTCCTGTTCCTCATATAACTCGGCACATCTTTCATCTAACTCGTCTTGCTGTTCTGCTAGTGTTCTTAATCCAACTGCCTCGTCTTTGAATCGTGGGTCTCCAGGGAGTATCAAATCAAGCTGGTCTCCACCAAATGAAGTGAATCTGTATGGGTCGTCTAGAATATCTTTGAGTCTGCGTGTAAATAATTCCTCATGAAAATTTGTATTACCAATGTGAATGTCTGACAGGTTTTCCCAATGTACTATAGTGTCTTTTTTATCCAGCTCTATGATGATTTTTTTGGAATACAATCACTACAAACTGCTGAACCATCAACTAAAGTAACTATTCTATTTGACGAAAAACAGACATGACATAATCCTTTCATCTCATCTCATAACTCCCTTTAATGTCATGATGTAGCATACAGAAATCCATGTATGATTCTTTACAGATTAAACAATATGGGTGTTTTCTTGGTGTGCCTGTTAGTTTCATAATACACTCTCCGTCAAGTATTCACCCAGAACATATTGAAATCTTTCTGAAAGTGTTATAACATCATCATCATAATTTAACACCATTGTGTAACCATTATCTTTATTATGATATACCATCATCATTTGTCGTTCACTCATGATTCATCTCCTATTTCACCATTTAATCTAAGTTTAATGGCATATTGGTTACATTTTAATTGTGTATCAACTTGTTTCGTTCCAGTTCTCCATTCCCTATCATCATTGACATATTTTTCTATAGTTTTAATTTTACGTTGCATACCTAAGATATAATCTGCTATATCCCTACTCCTTTCTTCTGGTTTTATACTTATGATTAATTCATCATCTAATAGAATGTCATAATCCTCATCTATATCTTCCCAGTTGGTGAATCTATCCTTAGTTAGTTTCATACGAAGAATTCACCTGATTCTAACTTGGCTAGGTGTTTGCTGTATTCTTCCCAGGCTCTATATGTTACTAGGAATTCTGTCAGTTCATCTACTGTTATATTCTTTAACTCCATTATCTTTCTTAGGTCCTTAATTGATTCGTGATTGATTAGTATGTAATTTAATTTAATTCTCTCAAAGTCTGCATTTCTTTTTAACGTCTTTTCTGTTGGCATTTCAAGTGAGCCATGAACCTTACCATCTGACTCTAGATATCTCTCCATCTTACCGTACTCAAATTTAACATCTATATTTCTCTCACCATATTTCTGATGAAACAGACCACTCTTAACGTTGACCTCTCTATGTACTCTGAATCCTGATTTTCTTAGGGTGTTGTGTATCAGGTCCTCTTTGTTCTTCCCTGAAATAGAATGGTCTATTTTCTTATTCATTACTGACTTGTTTCCTCTAGTCAAGTTCGTGGTCCTCACATAATTTTATACTTCTACTGTGTCTGGTTTCTAGTTCTACCTTACATACTTTACATATTACTCTGTTTCTCATAATTCAATCTCACATTCTTTACATTTCATATTACCAAAATGATTATCGAATCCACACTTTGGACAGATTAATCGTTTAGTCATTGTTTCTTTAGCACTCCCACTTTTGGCTCATACAACCAGCCTTTAGTCTTTCTTGCCTCAACGTATCTTAAGATTGTATCATCACTATAAAATAGTTTATGATTTTTTGATAACTCACTTGCTAGGTCATGG
>Ga0255047_10000442_pt1 | contig 34050 bp, 30 predicted proteins | sample JV7_2_1_MG_FD_183640 | JGI IMG/M metagenome (GOLD analysis project Ga0255047, IMG submission 183640) | Seawater microbial communities from Jervis Inlet, British Columbia, Canada - JV7_2_1 | ecosystem: Environmental > Aquatic > Marine > Inlet | place: Canada: British Columbia | collected 2016-10-06
AAAGCCGAATGGATGACCGGGTTCTCGACGCCGTCCTCTAGGGCATTCGTCCAGTCAACGGTGTACGTGCCGTGGTAGTCGATCCCGGTTTCACGACCGCCGTCGATGGCCGCCTTGCATGCATCCTCGACTGATCCGGCTGCCATGAGCGTGCCTCGGGATCCAGTGGTCTGACCCGCTGAGAGATCGCGGCTGGTGTCAACGTACACGTCGATTATCTCCGGATCGATGCCAAGCATGTCTGCTGCGACCTGTAGCGCAACCGTGTGCACGCCTTGGCCCATCTCGGTCCAGGCGTGACGGACCTCGACGGTGCCATCCTCATTGAATCGGACGACTGCCTTCGCGATCTCCTTGAACCCGTTGCCGAGGCCGGAGTTCTTGATGGCGGCGCCGATACCCACAGCCTTGCCGTCTGCAATCGCCTGTTCATAGTGGGGGCGCACCGCTTCGAGGCACTCAGTGATCCCGCGTACACCGTCATCCATGATCTGCCCAGGGCCCCAGACCGAACCGGGCACGGCGACGTTCTTCGCCCTGATCTCCCAGCCTGAAATCCCGATCATCTCAGCGAGTCGATCGATCGAACCCTCGGTTGCGAATTGTGCCTGGTTCGCCCCGAAGCCACGGAATGCTCCACAGACCGGGTTGTTGGTCCTGACGGCAATCCCCTCGACGTCGACATTCTCCACCGTGTACGGACCGCACGCATGACCTGCTGCGCGTTCGAGGACTTTCATCCCGACCGATGCGTATGGCCCCGAGTCTCCGATCATTCGTGCCTTGATGGCAGTGATGCGGCCGCTTTCGTCACACGCCATCGACATCTGGACGCGAATCGGATGCCGTTTGGCGTGCATGAGAAAGGACTGCGTGCGTGTGAGCGTGCACTTGACCGGACGCCCGGTGAGGTGTGCAGCGAGAGCGGTATGCCCTTGGTTGGACATGTCCTCTTTGCCACCGAAGGCACCCCCGTTCGAAACGAGCTCGACCGTGACGGCGGACGTATCAACGGCGAGCATTGCAGCGATCTGATCGCGATCATCCCAGACCCCCTGACCGCCAGAGTAGACATGGAGCGAACCGTCCTCCGCTGGGACTGCGACGGTGGATTCTGGTTCGAGGAATGCGTGTTCCACTCTCTGGGTCTCGAAGACATTGTGCACCACGTGCGCCGAGTTCGCGATTGCCTCGTCGACGTTGCCTCGGCTGTAGCTCGATGTCGATAGAACGTTGCCATCCAGACCCCAGACAGCGTCCTCGTCAGAGGCCAATGCAGCGTCGGCGTCGACAAACGGTGCGAGGATGTCGTAGGAAACCTCGACCAGTTCGGCCGCTGCTCTTGCCTTGAGTACATCCTCGGCAACCACAACAGCCAGCACGTCGCCGCGGTATGACGTTCTCCCTCCCTCGGGGATCATCACGGGCCAATCGGTGTAGATGATGCCGACGCGCAGGTCGCCGGGTATGTCTGCGGCCGTGTATACGGCCACGACACCGTCGGCAGCAAGGGCAGCGGATGTGTCGATGTTGAGCACATCTGCCCTGGCATGATCGGTCAGGGTTAGCGCCGCGTGCAGCATCCCGTCCATCGAGATGTCATCGACGAAGCCCCTGTCGCCGAGCGATAGCTCCTTGGCCTCGTACTTCACGCCATCTCCGCCGATCTTGCCTGAACGCCCTCGCACGGGGATGGCTTCTCCTGACGCGATGAGCTCGACGGCTTCCACGATCTTCGTGTATCCGGTGCAACGACAGAGATGAGCGCCGAGCCTGCCCTCAATCGTGCCACGTTCGAGCCCTGCACCCTTCTGATCAACGAGCGCCTTGGCGCGAACGATGATCCCTGGAGTACAGAAGCCGCATTGCAGCGCGCCGGTAGCGGCGAAAGCGTTGGCGTATCGATCGCGCTCGACTTCGTCGAAACCGTCGAGCGTCGTGATCGTCTTGCCCTCTGCTTTCTCGAGGGAGACAAGGCAGCTCGCCACTGCCTTTCCATCGATCAGCACCGTGCATGCACCGCACTGGCCTGATGGGGAGCACCCATCCTTGGGGCTTGTGACACTGAGTCCGTTTCGGAGTGCGGACAACAGGTGTGGGTACTCGTTGCGGACCTCGACGGATTCTCCGTTCAGAACGAACGGCACACTCATTGCGGCTGCTCCCTCGGCTGGCTGATGAGGCCGAAGTGCTGGGATTGGTGATATCTGTCGAAGTCGAAAAGCGTGTTCTTGTAGAACGAGCAGTAGTCGAGATCGATCGTGGCGATCGCTATTTCGTCTCCGGTCGTGATGCACTGTGCCTTGATCTGACCTGAAGGAGCGATGATCACGGATTGAGCGAGGGAGTCGACGCCCTCCTCGATTCCACCCTTCGCGACACCGACCACATACGTGCCGTTCTGATAGGCACCCGCCTGCATCACGAGGTGGTTGTGGAAGCCCGCAAGAGCGTTCTGTTGGGGATCAGGGCTGTAGTGCAGTGGCGTGTTGTATCCGATGAGGATCAGCTCGACGCCCTGAAGCCCCATCACCCGATAGGTCTCTGACCACCTGCGATCGTTGCAGATTGCCATGCCGACCGTGCCCTCGAACGCATCCCACACTTGGAAGCCGTCTGGACCCGCCTCGAAGTAATAGCGTTCGAGATGCTGAAACGGACGTTCTGGTTCGTGGCGATCGTGGCCGGGAATATTCACTTTGCGGTACTTGCCTACGACTGATCCATTGCGCTCGACAAGGATCTGCGTGTTGTAGTGGTGTCTGATCCCTTCACCGTCGACAAAGATCTCGGCATAACCCAAGCAGAAGCCGATCTTCAGTTCGGCCGCCCTGTCGAATAGGCGCTTGGTTTCAGGGCCGGGCATCTCGGTCTCGAACCACGAATCGATCTCGGCATTGTCCTTCAGAAACCACCGCGGAAAGAACGTGGTGAGCGTCAACTCAGGGAAGACGATCAGTTCACAGCCCCGTTTGGCGCCCCATTCGAGCAGAGCGAGGAGGCGTTCGACAACTTCGGTCCGACTCTCCTCGCGGGCGATGGGACCCATCTGTGCGGCGCCGACTGTGATGTTTCGTGCCACTACCGCGCTTCTCCTTGATTCCTGAGTCTTGACCGTACTGTCGACCGATTCGGCATGCCGATTGTCGTCGCTATCTTGACAATTTGTCAAATCCGTTTTGACAAATTGTAAACCTGATCTGCACGGTTCCTTGGGAGACTCGACAGCAGCATCCGTGGAACCCATGAAGTCAGGTTTTGAGGCAACGCGACTCTGTTTGAATGGGTCGATGGATCTCGCAGCTTTCATCCGTGGCCTTCCCAAGGCCGAGCTTCACGTGCACATCGAAGGAACGCTTGAACCCGAGATGATGTTCGACTTTGCAGGCCGCAACAGCATTGACCTCCCGTTTGGGTCTATCTCCGAGATCAGAGATGCCTACGAATTCACAAGTCTGCAGTCCTTCCTCGATATCTACTACCAAGGAGCGGCTGTACTCATTACCGAGCAGGACTTCTACGACCTGATGTTCGCCTATCTCGAGCGCGCACACGCAGATGGTGTCCGCAGAGCAGAGATGTTCTTTGACCCGCAGACGCACACGGCGCGAGGTGTCGGCTTCGATGTGTTCATGGCCGGATTCTCGAGGGCGATCGCAGACGCTGACGCCAAATGGGGAATCTCGGCTGGGCTGATCATGTGCTTCCTTCGTCACCTCCCACCTGAGGAGTCCGTTGCGACGTGGCGCGACGCTGGACCATTCACTGGCCAACTCATTGGCGTCGGACTCGACTCATCCGAAATCGGGAACCCACCGGAGTTGTTCACGGAGGTGTTCAGTCTTGCCCGTGCCGCCGGACTCCGCACGGTCGCTCATGCAGGAGAGGAAGGCCCTCCTGAATACATTGCGAACGCTCTCGAAGCCCTCGGTGCGGAACGAATCGATCATGGCGTCATGGTTGACGGGGACCCCTCCGTGGTCGCGATGCTCGTCGATTCCCAGGTCCCCTTGACGATGTGTCCCTTGTCGAACGTGAAACTGAAAGTGTTCGATCAGATGGCCGATCACAACCTCAAACGCCTTCTCGATTGCGGTGTCATGGTGACGGTGAACTCTGATGACCCCGCCTACTTCGGAGGCTACATTCTGGACAATTATGTGGCACTGGCCGAAGGACTCGACCTCTCGATGCAAGACTTGGTGAACCTCGCAAGGAACTCAATCAAGGCATCGTTTCTGACGCCAGGCGAGAAGTCGGAACTCCTTGATGAGCTGGACACGATGGCTGGCAGCTGAAGCTATTCGCGCTCGAAAACGGTGCCGAGTCCAGCTGGTGCCTCGGAACCGAGGATGTTTCTGAGCTTGGGGAATCGGTCGCCGAGTGTCTTGAACCAATCCGAGTACACCAGAGCCAGGGCGAGGATCATGAGCGGGAATGGAGCAACGGGAAGGACCTGTGCCACCCCAGGGAAGACGTCCTGAAGCTGGAATGCAAGCACCTGCAGTGCACCGAAGAGATAGGCACCAGCCGCGACGCGTAGAGGATGCCAGCCTCCGAAGATCACCATTGCGAGGGCTATCCATCCGAGGTTCAGCGTGAGCGTCTCTCTCCAGCCGAGCTTCACGTCAAGGGAGTATGCAGCACCGGCAATTCCGACCATTGCGCCTCCGAGCACGGTGTACCAGAAGCGGAGCTTGTTGACTGAGATACCTCGTGCGAACGCGGCCTCTGGACGCTCGCCGATACCTTGAAGATTGAGGCCAGGGCGTGTGCGATAGAAGAACCACCATGTCGCACCGATGGCAACGAAGCTGGCGTACACGACGAGGTTCTGATCGAATAGCACCTTGCCGACGAACGGGATGTCGGACAGGACTGGGATCGGAAGTGGGGGCACGCGTGGGCCGCGTTCGCCGACGAATGAGTCGCCGAGGAACGATGCCAGATCGATGGCGAGAAGAGTGAGGACGAAGCCGACCGCTATCTGATTCAGCTTCAGGCCGATGCTCGAGTAGGCGATGATCGTCGCGATCAACGCGCCGACTACCGCAGCTGCTACGAAACCGACGAGTGCGTGGCCGACCCAGAACGAAACAGCGAATGCGGTCATGGCCGAAAGCCTGATGCTGCCTTCGAGTGACAGATTGATGACACCGGACTTCTCGGTGATCGTCTCGCCCATGGCCGCGATGATCAGAGGTGCGGCGGCAGCAACGATTGAGTTGAAGGTTGATTCCACGGTTACGGCTCTTTCTGGGGAGTGAGAGAACCGCTGGGGCGTTTGACCGCGTAGGCGCTGGCGAAGAGTACGAAGAGCACGATGATGCCCTGCAACACTCCGCCGAACGCTGAGTCGAGACCTAGGCGGAGATCGAGCTGTGTGCTTCCCACCGAAATCGCGACGAAGAACAGTGAGATGGGAGCGATCGCTGCTGCACCGAACCCGGCGAGGAGGACTACGAGAATCGCGAGGAATCCGTAGCCACCCGAAATTGCGGGTACGAGTTTGTGATGGAATGCGGTTGCCTGAACGGTTCCGGCGACTCCCGCAAACGCACCTCCGATGGCCATGGCGCCGAGGATGTAGCTGTTTGTCGGTATGCCCCTGAGGTACGAGCTGTATGCGTTGCTACCGACGGCCTTCAATTTGAGGCCGAACAGGGTTCCGCGAAGCAGCGTCCATACGATCGCGACGCTGACAAGCCCGAGGATGATCGGGATGATGGGCCATCCGACCCCGAATGCCTCGACCTCTGGCATCCAAGCTTCCTCGCGGAAGATGTCGGTACCACTTGTTGAGGCCTGCCCAGCGCGTGCCCATGGTCCGATGACGAGGTACGTCGCAAGACCGGCCGCGACAAAATCGAGCCCGAGCCCACCAAAGATCTCGTGCACATGGAATCGCGTCTTCAGCACGCCGGCGAGCAGCGCCCAAACGAGTCCTCCGATGGCACCGGCAAGGATTGTGAGGGGAATGACGACCGCAGGCGGCCCCGGGACCGAACGCGCCACCCATGATGCAGCGATTGCACCCATGATGACTTGGCCTTCGACTCCGATGTTCCACAACCCAGCGGCGAAAGTAACAACGAGGCCGGCAGCAGCGAGAACCAGGGGTGACCAAGCGAGCAGTGTGGCCGACATCTTTGATGCAGAACCGAACGAGCCCTCGATCAGCAGACTCAGCGCTTCGAATGGTGGTGCACCGACGGCGATGAGGAGGAGGATGCCGACACCGATCGCTGCGAGGACGGCGATCACAGTGGCTGATGTCGTTCGTGAGATCTTCACACGCGCTCCTTTCCACCGATCAAGTATCCGAGTTCTTCTCCGTCGAGATCCACGGCGTTACGGATCGCAAATACTGAGCCCGCAAAGAAGACGATGATGCGATCGCTGTATCGGAGTAGCTCGTCGAGATCAGCCGAACCGAAGATGATCGAAGTGCCGTCGCTGCGCCTCTCGAGGAGTCTTGTCCACACGTAGGCAGCGGATTCAACATCGAGGCCCCGTGTGGGATGCTCGAGGAGCAGGAGCTTGACGATGTCAGGGATCATGGATAGAAGCAGTCTCTGCTGGTTCCCACCCGAGAGCGCTTCGGCGTTCGACGTGGGAATCCCCTTGATCGAGTAGTCCTCGATCTTCTGTTCGGCGCGTTGCTTTGCTGTACCCCAGTCGACAAAGAAGCTTGTGTCCTCAGACGCCAGGACCAGATGCTCGGATATCGACACACCTTGGATCAACCCCTCCTCCAGCCTGCCCGCTGGGAGATAGTGAACGCCAGCTCGCAGGTGGTCGCGGTATGACGCCTTTGTGAGGTCCTTTCCGCCGACCATCAGGGAGCCCGTCGAAGGGTTCAGGAGCCCAGCGCATGCCCGCAGAAGGGCTCGTTGCCCGCTTCCTTCGAGTCCGGCGAGTCCGATTACTTCCCCAGATGCAACCTCGAGGTTGAGATCCTCGACGTGGGTCGTTCCCATCTCGAGGGTTGCTCCGGAGACCTTCACAAGCGTGTCTCCGGTCTCAGCGTCGACTCGATCCTGTTCAACGAATATCTGTCCGAACATCTTCTCAACCAGGACTTCGGGGGCAATCGGCATCGGCGCACCGAACACCACCTTGCCCTGTTTGATCACGGTGACCGAATCGCAAAGGTCCTCGACCTCCTCGAGCTTGTGGGAGACGAACATGACGATCAGGCCTGCCTCAGCGAGGTGTCGGAGGGTGGAGAACAGTTGATTGCGCTGTGTCGCAGAGATACCCGTTGTCGGCTCATCGAAGATCAGCACCTTCGCACCGAGCCACATGAGGCGAGTGATGGCGAGTTGCTGTCGTTCGCCGACAGTCAGGCTTGCGGCCAACCGCGATGGATTGAACGAGAAGCCGAGCTCGGCGCTTACGCGTTCGAGCTCCTGTCTGGCTTCCTTGCGGTCGAGCCGGTACGGACCTGGGCTTCCGAGGGCGAAATTGTCGAGGATGGTGAGAGGAAGGAACACGAGGGGATCCTGATGCAACATCCCAATGCCAGATTCGAGAGCGGTTGCTGGTGAGTCAAGATTGAGTGTCTTGCCATCGAGGAGTATCTCGCCCGAATCCGCTCCGTAGAAGCCTGAGAGGATCTTCATCAGGGTGGATTTCCCTGCGCCGTTCTCACCGAGGACACCGTGGAGCGATCCCTCCTCGACAGTGAATGTCACACCGTCGCTGGCTCGGACGGGACCGAAGTGCTTGTGGATGTCCCGAATCTCAAGAGCCATGGCTGCAGGCTACATCTGCCGGCAGAGCTCCGCGAGCCGGCGCAGACCTCAGACAGAAGTGGGGAGGCCGGAGCCTCCCCACTTCAATCTTGGTTGGTTCCGACGGCTAGGAGGAGCTTGCGCCCTCCATGCCCTCGAGGAGCTGCTTCATGTACCACAGCTGGACGTCAGAGCCCTCTTCGCCGTCACCCAGGAACGACGATCCGTCCTGGTAGCTCAACGGGCCGGTGAACAGGTTGATTGAACCGTCCGCCAGACCGTCGATGAACTCGTCAAGGGTCGATGAGGCATCGCCGCTGAGCGCGTCACCTGTAGTCCAACCGATCATCGACTTGTCGATGTCGTTCATGTCGTCCCAGTCAGGTCCGATCCACTGGTGCTCGGCCTTGAACGAGTCGTCGATCACGGTTGCGATGACGTCGAGATACGATGGACCCCAGTTGAAGTATGGGACGCCAAGGCATGCTTCAGGCGCCTCTGAGCAGGAGTCGATGTAGTCGTAGGGGATCGCCCACACGGTGTCGCCTGCCGTCTTTCGTTGACCGGCGACGACGAGGGCTTCCGTGGTGTCGATTCCGGATACAACAACGTCCGCTCCGCCGTCAAAGAACGCGTTCGTGACCTCGGTTGGATCGAGAGTCACGCCGGGAATGTTGAACCAGAATCCGATCCAGTTGACCTCGAATTCGAGTGTCGATGGGTCGTTTCCTGCCTCTTCCCAGCAGTGCTTTGCGCCTAAGTACACAGAACTCGCCAGACGAAGCGTCTCTGAGTTGATGAGCGGCCCGAGATATGCGATTCGCCCTGTCTGTGATGTGAGCGCAGCAGAACACCCAGCGATCTCCTTGCCGTAGTACATCCGTCCCATGATGTTGCCGAGGTTCGACAGGTCGGACCGGTAGGCCTCGCCTTCGGCCCATGCGCTGTCGCCTGAGGACCAGATCATCGGAATGTCCGGGTGGGCAGCAGCGGCTTCCTCGATGCCGTCCTTCATGTCATCTGAAGTTGCGAAAATCATCTGAGCGCCCTGACTGACCATGTCGTCAACAACCTGGGCAACCGAGGTCTCCGGCCGATCCGCCGGATTCACGGTGTCAAGCGAGATCATCGTCGCACCCGTCTTGTCCACAACGTATTGACCTGCCTCGTGGTGCGCTTGGGACCAGCCTCTGTCGTTCTCGGGACCCACCAGGATCATCCCGAACGTGAATCCATCTCCCTCAACATCGTCGCTCGAGCTGGAACACGCTGCCGCAACGAGTGCGAACACCGTCAACAACATGAGCAAACGAACGAATCGGTTGCCTCTCGTCATCTGTTTCTCCTTCGTCCTTCAGTTTCTGCACCGAGGCCAATTCGGACCAGCCTTACCTGTATCCGTGCAACGGTGCTCACCACAATAGGTGTCAGCGCGGCACCACACCAGACGACGGGTTGCTGGATACCTTCACGCGGTGGGTGGCGGTGGTGGACTACGCCCAGGCAGCTCCGCGACTCCTTATGGGGGCCGATCGATATTCGCCCTTGAGGAAGTGTTTGACCGCTCGCTCCACCTTGTGCGTGTCGGTGAGGAACGCATCGTGACCGTTTGGACTATCGAGTACGGCAAATCGAGCGTTTGGCATCGCGTTGGCGACCGCTCGAGTTTCGTGTACCGGGTATAGGACGTCGCTGCTGATGCCGATCACGAGGGCTCGGTTCGTTATCCGATTGAGGATGGCCTCACGCGGTCCACGACCCCTGCCGAGGTCGTGGCTGTCCATGGCACCCAGCAGCGTGAGATAGGTTTCCGCGTCGAAACGGTCGACGAGCTTCTGGCCCTGATACCGCAGATACGACTGCACCGCGAAGCCGTCATCCGTTTCCTCGCGTCCGAAGCGGCTCTGAAGGTTCGCGTGGCTGCGGTATGAGATCATCGCAATGGTGCGAGCGGTCGCCAACCCATCTTCCGGTGATGCTGCGGTACGAATGGCGGCCCGCTGGGTTTCTGAAAGTGCGATCGCCCAGGCTGACTGGGATGACCCGACGCCGATGGGGACAATCGTGTCGACAAACTCGGGATACATCACGGCCCACTCGAGCGCCTGCATCCCACCCATCGATCCACCAATGACCAGATCGAGGTACTGCACACCGAGCTGGTCGAGGGCGGCCTTCTGGAGATGCACCATGTCACGGATCGTGACGTCCGGAAACCCCTCGGCGCCGCGATGACTTGATGGTCCCGTTGTTCCGTAGCGGCTTCCCAGCACGTTCATTGACACGATGTAGGACTTGCCAGGATCGAAAAGGCTCCCAGTTCCGAACAGGTTCCTCCACCAATCATCTGCATCGGCGCTTCCGGTGAGAGCGTGGCAGATGAGCGTGGCTTCCTTGCGGAACCGGCCCCATGTTCGGACCTCTACCTTGACGTCGCGGAGTGTCCCCCCTCCTTCAAGGGGGAACACTCCGGGGACGACGACAGCGTGCTTCACGAAGCCACAGCCTTGACCCTGTCGAGGGCCGCGAAGGCGTTCTCGAAGTCAGCCTTGATGTCATCGATGTGCTCGATACCAACCGACACCCTGACGAGATCATCGGTGACCCCGGACGACAGCTGCTCCTCACGATCGAGCTGCTGATGCGTCGTCGATGCAGGATGGATGATGAGCGTCTTCGCATCTCCGACGTTCGCCAGGTGTGAGGCGAGTTCGACGGAGTCGATGAACGTCTCTGCCTGTTTCGCACCGCCCTCGATTCCAAACGACAGAACCGCTCCGTAGCCGTTCTTGAGGATCCGTCCTGCAATCTCGTGGTACGGATGATCTTCAAGTCCCGGGTAGTTGACCCAGGCCACCTTTGGCTGCGCCTGGAGCCACCGCGCAAGCTCGAGAGCGTTGTCGACGTGGCGCTGGACCCTCAGGGACAGCGTCTCTACGCCCTGGAGGAGAAGGAATGCGTTGAACGGTGACAGCGCCGCTCCAAGATCCCTGAGCCCCTCAACCCGTGCTCTGATCGCAAAGGCGATGTTCCCGAAGGGGCTATCCGGCCCGAACGTCTCTGAGAACACGAGGCCGTGGTAGCTCGGGGACGGCTCGGTGAAGCCTGGGAACTTCTCGTTTCGCCAGTCGAAGTTGCCAGAGTCGACGATGATTCCACCGATAGACGTCCCGTGACCGCCGATCCATTTCGTGGCCGATGCAACGACGATGTCTGCACCGTGGTCGATCGGACGGCCGAGATACCCGGCTGCGCCGAATGTGTTGTCTACGACCAGCGGGATGCCGGCAGCGTGTGCAGTCTCTGCGAACGCATCGAGATCCGGAACATTGAACCTCGGGTTGCCGATGGTCTCGAGGTAGAGGGCTTTGGTCTTGTCGTCGATCCGCTCAGCGAATTCTGCAGGGTCATCACCGGACACGAATCGAACCTCGATGCCAAGTCGTTCAAGGGCGACCTTGAACTGGTTGTAGGTCCCGCCATACAAGTACGACGTTGATACGATGTTGTCACCCGCAGATGCAAGCATCGTCAGCGCCGTCAGCTGCGCAGCCTGGCCACTGGCCGTCGCCACAGCGGCAACCCCACCCTCGAGGGCGGCAATGCGCTGCTCGAACACGTCCGTCGTCGGATTCATGATCCGCGTGTAGATGTTGCCGAACTCCTCAAGGGCGAAGAGTCGTGCGCCGTGCGCCGCGTCGTCAAAGGTGTAGGACGTTGTCTGGTAGATGGGAACCGCTCGTGCGTTGGTCCCTGGTGCTGGCTCCTGGCCCGCATGGAGTTGCAATGTTTCGAATCGGTAGTTGTCGGTCATGGTCTCTCCCGTTTTGGGCGAAGGTTGAAACGGATGGGGGAGGACCACTCTCAAACGAGAAAAGAACCTGCCCCGTTGCCGGTGCAGATCCTTCGGTGGTTGTGTGTTTCGCTGCTACGCGTGAAGGTTGCACGGCTGGGTCATCGCCATGCACATCATCTCGCGGGTGTTTGCAACGTTCATTGGGGAGCGAATCTACGCGAAGCGGTCGGGCTTGTCAAGGCAACGTCGGGAGTTTCTGTTGACGGCCCGACGCGCAACTGATAGGTTGCACATAGATAAGCAACTATCGGGTTGCAGAAGGAAGGCACCATGCAGGACACCATCGAACGAACCATCGAGATTCCCGGGACCATCGAGGCGGTCTGGACCGCATTGACCACAGCCGAAGGCATTCGTAGTTGGTTCGGCGACGAGGCGGAGATAGATCTCAAAGCCGGAGGCGAGGCACGGTTCGGTTGGACCGAGTACGAGGCATCGTCACACGCGATTGTCGTGGACGTCGAGCCGCCGACCCGGTTCTCGTATCGCTGGGCAGCCACGGGTTCAGAACGGGCGGACACCGGCCCGTCGACACTGGTTGAGTTCACGCTCGAGTCGACAGGCACAGGAACGTCTGTGACCGTTGTGGAGTCCGGATTCGCATCGCTGCCACCGGAGATCTACGAACAGAGCATCGAGGAGAACACATCAGGGTGGAAGACTGAGATGCAGGACTTGCACGACTACCTTGCAGCAGTCGACGCTTGAGCACAGAAGCCGACTCCGCGTTTCGTGCTCTTGGCGATCCGACGCGACGCACGATTCTTGGGTGGCTCGACGAGGAGTCGTCGGCAACTGCCACCGAGCTGGCTGATCGAATGACGATCAGCCGGCAGGCGGTGACAAAGCACTTGAAGGAACTCGAAGCTGCTGGTTTGGTCGTTTCCTCGAAGCAGGGACGTGAGAATCGGTACACAGTCACGTCTGACGGTCTCGATCCGGTCGCACGGTGGATCGACCGCCGTGCTGCATCGTGGGAAGCACGTTTGCTCCGATTGCGCGAAACTGCGACGAAGCCTGAAGAGAACCAACGATGAGCGCACAGTATCTGTACCACTTTGGACCGGGGCAACGAGCAGACCTCGCCACGAACCCGGATGCGTGGACCGCTGAGGATGAGCAGATCGGCGCTGACCATTTCGCACGGCTGAAACAGGCGACGACCGATGGCATCCTGATACTCGCTGGACGGAGTCAGGACGGCATAGGACCGGCCATCGTCATCTTCGAAGCGGAGACTGACGATGAAGCCAGACGCTTCATGGAGGATGATCCGTTCGTATCCGAAGGCCTCTTCACCGCCACTCTGCACCCTTTTGTGGCGGCGCTCATGCGGTCAGAGGCGTAGGAACTCGACGCACGCGATCGTGCGATGTTTCACCCGGATAGCATGGCGTGATGTCGACCATTGATCCACGATCCTCGGGAACACCCCAGGCCAACGAATCCTCAAGCCTGCAGCGGCTCTTTGGCGATAGCGACGACTTGTTGCCGCTGTGGATTGCGGAACCATATGTTGAGTTGGCTCCCACCATCGTCGAAGCGCTTGAGGAGCGAGCCTCAGCCAGTTGGTATGGATACGAAACGAGGCCGGAGTCCGTCCTGTCATCGTTCTGGGACTGGACGGCTCAACGCCACGGCTGGGAGAGTCGAAGCCATCGCACCGTTGTCAGTCCGAGTATCGGCACGTCGATGGGAGCGCTCATCGAGGAGCTGACCGAAGAGGGCGACGGCGTCATCCTGCAACCCCCGGTCTTCACTGACTTCAAGCCGATCGTCATGAAGCTTCATCGCAGGGTCGCACGGAATTCGCTGGCGCTGTGCGATAGCGGATACGGCATGAACCTCGATGATCTCGAGGTGAACGCTTCGGACCCAGGGACGAAGATGATGATCCTGTGCAACCCTCACAATCCGGTGGGTCGTGTCTGGACGGTGGATGAACTCAGGGCGGTCGCACGGATATGCGAGCACAACGATGTGTTCGTGCTCTCGGACGAGATCCACGCCGACCTCGTGCTCCCCGGGCATACCTTCACACCCTTTGCGAACGCAGCCAACGGCACAGAGGTCCGTTGGGCTGCCACACACGGACCCATCAAGACGTTCGGTCTTGCAGGTGTTGCCGATTCTCTCATCGTGACTGACGATGAGATCGCCGATGTGTTTGAGACCCGTAGCTCGCAGCTGCATCTGACCCGCAACAACGTGTTCGGTATTGCTGCGTTCGAGGCCGGATACCGAACCGGGGGACCGTGGCTCGACGGATTCATCGAGCTGCTTTCGGCTAACTATCGAATGCTGAGCGAAGGCCTACCGGAGGGTATCGAGCTCATCGATCCCGAAGGCACGTACCTCGCCTGGCTCGACTTCAGGAACCTCGGTATGGACGTGCCCGAACTCGCACAGTGGCTACCGGCCAAGGCTGGTCTGGCGCTGAGCCCAGGGCACTGGTTCGGTCGCGAGGGTGCCGGCTTCGCACGGATGACCGTCGCTGCTGACCCAAATGTCATCGAAGAGGCCATCAGTCGATTGGTCGCGGCCGTCAGCTGAGAGCGGCAACGACCTCTTCATCCGTTGTCTGGGTGAAGTTGTCATACCAGACACCAACCGCTGAGAAGTCGGATGGCGTGAGCACGCTCACAACCTGATCGGCAGACCTCTCCAGGCTTCGAACCGTGTCCGGAGGGGCAACTCCCACGGCGACAATGACGCTGGCGGGCTCGGCAGTTCTGAGGGCCTCGACAGCGGCACGCATCGTGGCACCGGTCGCGGTCCCGTCGTCGACAACGATCACGGTCTTCCCCAACACGTCGAGCGGCGGTCGATCGCCACGGTAGGTCGCCTCGCGACGGCGGAGCTCTGCTGTCTGCTCGGTGCGAACCCGATTGATCGACTCGTCATCCATTCGCGCACTCATCATGACGTTGTGATTCAGCACCTCGATGCCACCGGAGGCGATCGCACCGAAGGCAACCTCCTCGTAGCCGGGGACTCCAAGCTTGCGCACGACCAGGACGTCGAGAGGGAGGTCGAGGGCAGACGCGATGGCGGCCGCGACAGGAACGCCCCCTCGGGGGAGTCCAAGCACGATCGTGTCGGATTCACTCTGGTGATCGCTCAGCAGGGCGGCGAGCCGTCGCCCCGCATCGACCCGATCCCTGAGGCGCTTCTGTCGTTTCCGCATCTTGCTGAATGCAGTATCCCACGCAGCACCAAACGGGAACGCCTTCGGCGTTCCTTGGGAGTTGCAGAGCAACTCCTCCCACCGACCGAAACCCTGGGTTTAGTTCCCCGCGGCGAAGTTTCTGGGATCAAGCTTCTGATGGGCACCGGTTCGCACGTGACATGATGCGAGGTGGTTCTCGTCATCGACCGAAGCCCGCAGTTCAGGCCTCTCGACGTCGCAGATGCCCTTCTGCGCTATCGGACATCTGGGGTGGAAATAGCAGCCAGTTGGCGGATCGACCGGCGACGGGACCTCGCCCTGAAGGATCGTTCGATTCCGAGGGCGGTCCGGGTCCGGAATCGGGATCGCGGACAGCAGCGCTTCGGTATAGGGATGCAGCGGATCCGAGTAAAGCCGTTCTCGCTCGGTGACCTCCACGATTCGTCCGAGGTACATCACTGCCACCCTGTCGCTGATGTGCTCGACGACGGCAAGATTGTGTGCAACGAATAGCAGTGTGAGGTCAAGTTCCGTCTGCAGTTCCTTGAGCAGGTTCAGCACCTGTGCCTGCACGGAAACGTCCAGGGCTGACACGGGTTCGTCGGCCACCACGAAGTCCGGTTTGAGGATGAGCGCGCGAGCCAGACCGATCCGTTGTCGTTGACCTCCCGAGAATTCGTGCGGGTACCTGCCAGCGTGGTTTCCCTGCATGCCCACGAGCTCGAGCATTTCTTTGACGCGTTCCTGGCGCTCATCTTTGTCAGATACGCCGTGCAGTCTGAGACCCTCAGAAATCGAATCACCGACCTGTGTTCTCGGATCAAGGGACGAATACGGGTCTTGAAACACGATCTGAGCGTTGCTGCGGAACGGCTTGAGCTTCTTTCCTTTGACATGGGTGATGTCCTCACCTCTGAACGTGATTCTTCCTGATGTCGGCTCGAGAAGCCGCACGAGCATTCGACCAAGAGTCGTCTTGCCACAGCCTGACTCGCCAACCAATCCGACGGTTTCGCCTTGATTGATCGTGAGGTTCACGCCGGCGACAGCGTTCACAGTGGCTATCTCACGTTGAAGGACACCACCACGAACGGGGAACTGTTTGATGAGGTCTTCCATGACAACGAGCGGTTCATGCATCGTCATCCTCCGGGGATCTGAGCCAGCAGCGAACATCGTGGCCAGGGGCGATCGTGACGAGTTCGGGTTCCTTCTCGACGCAAATGTCGAGATCGTTTTCGACCCGCGCCACGCACCGAGCGGCAAATCGGCAGCCCTGGGGCAGATCGATGAGTGAGGGAACGACACCGGGGATCGTCGCGAGCTCTTCCCTCGGCGAGCCGAGTACGGGGATGGAAGCGAGCAGGCCCTGCGTGTATGGATGCTGGGGATGGTTGAACAGGGTGCTGACGTCCGTCTCCTCGACGATCTCTCCCGCGTACATGACCGCAACACGGTCGGCCATTTCGGCGATAACGCCGAGATCGTGCGTGATGAGGATGACCGCCGTATTCGACTCCTTCTGAAGACCTCTGATCAGGTCGAGTATCTGCGCTTGGATGGTCACGTCAAGCGCGGTCGTTGGCTCATCCGCGATGAGGAGCTCTGGTTCGCACGAAAGCGCCATGGCAATCATTATTCGCTGGGCCATGCCCCCGGACAGCTCGTGGGGGTAGGCCCGTGCACGTGACTCGGGATCCGGTATGCCGACATTCGTCAGGCTTTCAACGACCTTCTCCTGCTCCACGTCCTTGGACCAGTCCCTATGGAGTTTGAACACTTCCTTGATCTGTAGCCCGGCTCGTTGGACAGGGTTGAGTGCTGACCCGGGTTGTTGGAAGATCATCGACATGTGCTCGCCCCTGAGCGCCCTGACCTCCCTGAGGCTCATTTCGGCCAAGTTGCGACCGTCGAAAGTGATCTCTCCTTCGACGATTTCGCCCGGCTTGGGTACCAGGCCCATGATCGACAGTGAAGTGACTGACTTGCCGCATCCGGACTCTCCGACGATGCCGAGAACCTCGCCTCTGCTGACGGAAAGGTCGACACCGTCGACCGCCTTGACAACTCCCTCGCGCGTGTCGAAATGCGTCTTGAGTCCTTTGATCTCGAGGAGAACCTCGCCGACACCGCCGTTGGTCTTCCCCGGCGAGTTAGGCACGAACACATTCGTCTGGGCTTCGGGCACGGTCATTTGTTCAGCGCCGGGTCGAGGGCGTCGCGGAGTCCATCACCCATGAGATTGAATCCGAGGACCGTGATCATGATCGCGAGGCCTGGGAAGAAGACAAGGTGTGGAGACGTGAACACATTGTTGCGTTCGTTGGCCAGCATTGAGCCCCACTCAGCGAGCGGTGGTTGGGCGCCGAGACCGAGGAATGACAGACCTGCAGCTTCGAGGATCGCCGTCGCAACGCCAAGCGTTGCGAGGACCACGAGGGGTGTGAGCGCATTTGGCACTACACGCCGCAGAAGTATCTGACGGGCCGAAGCACCGAGCGCCAGCGATGCGGCGACGTAGTCCGTCTCCTTGATCGAGAGAACCTGCGCCCTCATTACGCGCGCGTACGCAGGGATCGAGACGATCGCGATCGCGATGAGGGCATTCCTCAGCCCTGGTCCAAGAACGGACACGATCGCGATGGCGAGTAGGAGTGCAGGGAATCCGAGTACGACGTCCATGATTCTCATAATGAGATTGTCCAGCCAACCTCCAACGTATCCAGCGACCGCTCCGAGAAAGCTGCCGGTGAACAGAGCAATGGTCACCGTGAAGATCCCGAGCGTGAGGCTTACACGTGCTCCGAATACGATCCTTGAGAACTCGTCACGAACATTCGCGTCCGTACCGAGGATGTGTTGCGGCTTTTCGGGATCACATCCGAGGACGTGGACGCACGGCTTCTCGCGAGGTCCGACGTCCTCTTTCCCAATGAGGACCTCGTTCGGTGGGTACGGTGAGATGAGAGGAGCGAAGATAGCGACGGCCACGAGGAACAACACGATCCCAAGGCCGATCATGCCAGACGTCCTTCCTCGGAAGCGCTTCAGAGTCAGCGACCATTGGCTGGACGGCTGATCGGTCAGGAGGTTGGCCTCCTGCGCCGCCGCTTCGAGAATCTCGACTGTCTTCTTTGTACTCATCGCCCTATTTCTGTCTGATTCTTGGATCTAGGAAGCCGTAGGAGAGGTCAACGAACAGGTTCACGATCACGTAGATGCCAGCGACAACCACGGTGAACCCCTGAACAACCGGGTAGTCCCTGCCGGTGATCGCATCAAATAGTGCCGTTCCGATTCCGGCGAGCCTGAAGACGGTCTCGGTCAGCACGGCACCGCCGAGGAGTAGCCCGAGTTGCAGTCCGATGATCGTGACGACAGGCAGGAGCGAGTTCCGAAGGGCATGGCGAGTGACGACCCTGCCCTCCTTGGCTCCCTTGGCACGAGCTGTTCTGATGTAGTCCTTGTTCATTGCTTCAAGGAGCGAGCTCCGCGTGATGCGAGCGATTATTGCGAGAGGAATCGTCGCCAGGGCAATGGCAGGAAGGATCATGTGGCGGACCGCGTCCCAGAAGATGCTCCACTGCGCAGTGATGAATGTATTGAAGATGTAGTGGTTCGCGATGTATTCGTTGAAGCGCGCCCACGTGCTGCCCTCGGTGAGGTTCCAACCCCAGGCTTCGTAATAGGGAACAGGGAACACGCCAGCCGATAATCGTCCACCGGGTGGAAGCGAAAATGGCGTGTCCTTGAGGATGACGGCGAAGAAATAGGCGAGCATCAAGCCGAGCCAGAAGACAGGCATCGACACGCCAATGTTGGCGAACGCCATGGTGCCGGTGTCAACGATCGAGTTGTGTCGCCTAGCGGCGACGATGCCAAGGGGCACGCCAACGGCCACCGCGATCGTCAGGGCAGACAACGCCAATTCGGTTGTGAGCGGCAAACGCTCGATGAGGAGTTGTGTCACTGGGCGAGAAAACCGAATGGATTCTCCGAGGTTGAACGTGAGCACATTCTTGATATAGATACCGAGCTGTACGAAGACGGGTTCGTCGAGACCATTCGCCTCGTTGAACCGCTCACACGCTTCCTCGGTTGCTCGCTCTCCGAGCATGGATGTACATGGATCGCCAGGGATGGCCCTGAGTAGTAAGAACACCACAACCATGATCCCGAAGAGGACAGGAATGGCGAGCAGCGTGCGCCGTGTGATGAAGCTGAGCATTGATGCCTATGTAGAGATGGTCAGGGTTTAAAGGTAGAGAGTGGGGGAGGCGCAAGCGCCTCCCCCACAATCAGGTAGGTCGCCGGAATTAGCCTTCTGCGTTGATCAGGCCGTTCCAGAGATAGTCGTAGTACTCGAACGCACCGGTGTTTCCGGTGTGCAGTGGGTTGGTTGCATCGAGTCCGGCTGCGAATGACGCAATGACATCATTGGCATCGAACGTTGAGCCGTCGTGGAACACAACGCCCTGACGGAGCGAGCACGTCCATGCAGACAAGTCAGCATTTGGCTCACATGCAGTCGCGAGTTGTGGCTGTACCTCACCAGTGGTGGTGTACGAGTACAAGGCTTCTACAACCTGTCCACATGCACGCAGCGATTCGCCATCTGACTCATCGGAGCAGTACAACGAGATTGGCTCGTTGCCCTGGACGAACACGAGTGTGTCCGTACCGTTGTCCCACAAGTTGAAGTTCGTGTGGCCCCATGGTGGTGCGTACGCACCATCCACGTTCGCGGTTGCTGCATATGCAGCGCCTGCGTGGGCAATTGGAACCATCGGAACGAGTGCCTTGATGGCATTGTTCGCCTCTTCATACAGAGGGGCGGCTTCACTTGCCGATGCGAGCTGGCTCGCCGTGGCGAGTGGCTCGTAGATCGCAGCATGACCGGCACCGAACTGTGGATTCCCTTCAGAGAAGTGGAAGTCAAGGAAGTTCGTTACGTGCGGATAGTCGCCCGTCCAACCGAGCAGGTGGATGCCGTCGCATGTACCCGCCGAGGAGCACTGCTGGATGAAGTCAGCCGACTCCATGACTACAACCTCTGCCGTGATGTTCAAGTTCTCCTTGAGCTGAGCCTGGATGTCAGCAGCAACGTTGCCCGGTGTTGGCAGGTAGCCACGGGTCACGTCACGGTAGAAGATCTTGGTCTCGAAGCCGTCTGGGAAGCCAGCGTCAGCGAGCGCCTGCTTGGCTGCTGCCGGATCGAAGTCGTACCACGAGTCGCCCTCACACCCGTTCTCAACGGAGCACGGCGTGAAGTGGCTGGCAGTTTCCGAGCCCGGTGGGTAGAACGTGTCGACGATGCGCTGACGGTCGATACCGAGAGCGATCGCTGTCCGCACGTCGACATTGTCGAACGGCGGGAAGATGTCCGTGAATCCCATGTAGAAGATGTTCGGCTCCGGCTTGTCGAGCAACGTAAGATTTGCGTCGCCTTCAACCGTTGCGTAGTCCTCTGGGCCTGGGAACGTCATGCCGTCAGCGTTTCCGCTCTGCAGCTCGATCAAACGACCGGAACTTTCCGTTGCCCACTTCAGCACGAAGGTGCTGTGGGTTGGTTGCGTCCCGTAGTAGGCGTCATTGCGGGCGTACACGACAGAGTCGCCTCTGACCCATTCCTGCAGACTGTACGGACCGGTACCGATCGGGTTGTCGAGCGGTGCTCCACCAGTTGCTTCGAGGTGCTCTGCTGGCTGGATGCCGAACACACCGAACGCGATTTGTGCGAGGAACGCAGGATGCGGTCCACAGAGTGTGAACTCGACCGTGAATTCGTCGACCGCCTCGATCTTGTTGACGCGACCGCCGTAGTCGCAACCGCCCGCATCAAGCGCCCCACCGACGAAGTCGGGATCCGGTGCGCTCGTGACAGGTGGCGTCGTCGTCTCAGTGCTCGCCGCAGTCGTTGTGGTTTCGCCACCCGACGCTTCCGTCGTGTCCGTCGTGCTGCCCGAACAGGCCGCAACTACGAGCGCGAACGCAAGAACGAGGACGAGCCACGTTGTTTTTCGTCTCATCTATTTGCCTCCAATTGTTCTTCCTGGACCAGGTGCCCATGTCGTCGGGTACCAGGTGCAACCCACGCTAGCCGATGCACGTGGCGCATGGGCCGCGTTAACCGCGTTGGGTCCGCTGTATTGTGCATTCATGGACCTCACGCCTGAGCTCATCAACTCGGTTACCTGGAAGATCCCGAATGCGCTTGCGCTGGTCGGGTCCCGGGCTGGACACGAGTGGAACGCGATGACGACCTCTTGGATCACGCAGGTCGCGCAAGAACCGATTCTCATCGGTATTGGTGTCGACAAGGTGGCTGTGACCCACAGGCTCATCGAGGACGGCGGATCATTCACGGTCAACCTCTGGGACTCGGAGAACACGCGACCGTTCGTCAAGTTCTCCAAGCCCGCGACCAAGGACGGCATGACACTCAACGGATGGCCCATATCAGAAGGCGAGACAGGTGCTCCGGTGTTCGACGACTCGATCGCATGGATGGAGTGCACGGTCACTCAAGCGGTCGACTGTGGAAGTCATACGTTCTTCATCGGTGAACTCGTTGCTGCAGGAGTAAACGATCCCGACGCACGACCAGCGTCAATGTCCGACACCCGAATGAAGTACGGCGGAACCCGCCGAGGTCACTAGCGGGCTAGAGGTGTCCGCCGAGGCAGAGGCGAGTCTTGATATCGAGGGTGCCCGTTTCCTCGATATCACATGACTCCTGAAGGAGTTTGATGCCGTTCGCGGTTCCCTTTCCAATCGAGCCGTCGACCGGACCGCCATAGAATTCCATCTCGATCAGGGTCTCTTGGACCTCTGCGATGTAGTCCTCATCCGCTTGAAGCAACGGAACCAGGGCCGCGTCGGTGTTCGGACCGAAATTGCCGTCGGCATCGATTCCGGCATCTGCTTGAAACTTTGCGATCGCAGCGCGGGTTTCGGCGCCTGCGATACCGTCGATCGTGCCGTCAAACAGGCCGAGCGCAGCCAGATCCTGTTGTACAACGATCATCGTTGACGTGGCTCCGAGCTGTGCTTCCGTCGTAGTTGTCACTGGAAGCGTCGTAGTTGTCACTGGGAGCGTTGTCGGGGCAGCAGCGGCAACGGTTGTGGACGTTGTGGTTGTCGTGTCGGCCGCGCTACCGCCGCAAGCCGCTACCACGAGTAGCAGCAATCCCAGCAGAATCCCCAGCCGCATGCTCTTCATTTCACGGCCCACACTACAGCACACCACAGATGCGTGCATTGTCGAAGTCGAGATCGAGACGTATATCATCAACGCTCCGGCTCCCAACAACTGGAACCCGACGATGCCGATCACAGAAACACGAATTGGGCTTATCGGACTTACCTGTCCCGGGTGCGACTGTGGTAGCTGCGTCACCGAGTCGATACGCGACATTGCGAAGATCGACGGTGTGATCCACGTCCGCGTCGACCGCATGAAGAAGCAGATTGTGGTGAGACACGATCACGAGGACGTGCAGTCGGACCAGATCACGCGTCTTGTCGAAGCCAAGGGGATACCCCTCAGCTACCAGCCGGACGCCGTTCAGGGACGGTCGTCCTAGCCCCGTGCCTCGGCGGCGGCAGCGATGTCGTCGAGATCTTGGGCGAACGCCTTCTTGGTTGCGCTTTCGAAGAATCTGCCGATGGTCGCACTCATCACCTTGGCCATGGCGCCAACGGCCTCGCCACCGAAGTCCATGGTGACCTCACACGTGCCGTCTGAGGTCGGGACGACGCTCATTGCAGTCGTGTATTTGGAGCCATGGCTCTCGGCGTTGACGACATAGGACCGGCCCGGGTCGATTTCCGTAACCCACATCTCCTCGGTTGCCTCCTTCCCAAACATCGTTCGTGTCTCGCGCCACTTCGTCCCAATGTCGAAGTTCGAGCCCTCCGATAGGATCTCGACGGAATCGATTCCTGAAACCGTGTCCTCGAAGGTGTTGAGGTCCGTCATGATTGTCCAGAGAACCTCGGCTGGTGCCGCGATCTCGCGTGAAACAGTTACCTGCATGTCGCTCCTTCCCGTGTGATCACACTCTATCTCCTGGGCAGTCGCCTTCGGACGTCTGTATATCGGAAGAGCGCATAGCCTCTGGCCCTACGAAAGGTCTGCATGAAACGAATCCTCGCGGCGGTTGCCGCACTGTCGATCGTTGTCACGGCTTGTGGCGGAAGCGACGATGTCGTTGCCTCCGTGAACGGCGAGGACATCACCCGTTCCGAGGTCAATGTGCTTGTGCCGGATACGGACGATCCGTCCGCCGTTACCGACTTCAGCCGCTATCTGACAGTTGTGATCCAGTGGGAGGCAATCTCGCAGGCCGCTGCTGAAGAAGGCATCGAGCCAACGGATGAAGAAATCGACGCTCGGCTTGACGAGCTCGTCGCCGGTCAAGGCGAGGGTGCCACCCTTGAGCAGTATCTGGAGCAGGTGCAGGCCTCCGAGGAGGGCATTCGCTTGTTCACCGAACAGCTCGTCATCCAGGATGCGATCCAGACGGACCTTGCTGATGAGGCAACCGTCACCGACGATGAGGTCAACAGCGAACTCGCGGGCAATCTTCTCGACTGGACGGTTGTGTGTGCTTCGCACATCCTCGTTGGGTCAGAGGAAGAGGCGATCGCCGTGCAGGATCGACTCGCCGCAGGAGATGACTTCGCAGCTGTTGCTGCAGAAGTCTCAACAGACGTCACATCGGGTGAAAGCGGAGGCGATCTCGGCTGTAATTCCCCGACAACCTTTGTCGACTCCTTCGCCGCTGCAGTGTTGGAAGCCGAGATCGATGTCGTGACCGGACCGGTCGAGTCCGAGTTCGGATATCACGTGGTTCTGGTGAACCAGCGTGAGGTGGCCACTCCAGAGATTGTCCGTGCTGCGTTGGAGGCCGATGCGCTCGCTTCAGCCGTCGATGCGTGGTTCCTCGACGTAATCGAGACTGCCGACGTCGCCGTTGACGAAGCGATCGGTGTCTGGGTAACCGAGCCGACGCCTCAGGTTCTCACGGTCAATTAGCCCTTCCGCACAGGGTGTTTGGACGAATCCGCTAAGCCCGCCAGCCTGCGCGCCGATACATCATGTATGGCTTGGAGAAGGATTCTCGGTGTAGCGCTCGGTGTCGTTGCCTTCGTTGCAGTGCTGCCAGGCGTAGCGATTGCAGTCGATCTTGGTGAGGACGTCGACTACGACCTCGTGTTCCCTATCGACGGCGATCACCACTTCAACGACACATTCTGGGCAGGTAGATCCCACGGGTTCCACACCGGTCAGGATCTCATGGCCGACAAGATGACCCCCGTTGTCGCGGCCGCATCAGGTGTCATCCGCCTTGTCAATTGGACCTCGCAAGCTCACATGAACCGAGACCGCTGCTGTTCGCTTGTCATCGCACACGACGATGGATGGGAGAGCTGGTACATCCACCTCGACAATGACAAGACAGGGACCGACGATGGCAACGGGTGGGGGATCAAGCAATTTGTTCACCCGGGTGTCCGGGTTGAAGCGGGTCAGCACATCGCATGGGTTGGTGATAGCGGCAACGCTGAGAACACGAGCCCACATGTGCACTTTGAGCTGCGAGATCCATCAGGGACCGTTGTGAATCCGTACAGCTCGCTGGTTGCGGCTGGTGGCAACGACGTTGGCGACGGACCCCGAGACCCGCTCGTTGGTGGTGCACGTGTGCTGAGTCGAGGTTTGAACGGTGCTGATGTGCGGGTTCTGCAGCAACGTCTTGAGGCTCTCGGACACAGTGTCGGTGGCATTGACGGCCAGTTCGGTCCGATGACCGAAAACGCAGTCGAAGCCTTCCAAGCTGCCTTCGGACTTGAAGTTGACGGCGTCGTGGGACGCACCACCAAGACTGCTATCGCTGGCGTCGAGCACGATGACGACTCCGGCGCCGTGTTGTCCGTCGGATCTCGGGGTAGTGGCGTCAGAGCACTCCAGAGTTCTCTCAATGAACAGGGATACGAAGCGGGACCGGCCGACGGGATATTTGGCCCACTCACGCTCCGTGCGGTGCTCTCCTTCCAGAAGTACTCGAAGCTATGGGTCGACGGCCTCGTCGGACCGCGCACCCGAGCCGCGCTCAGCATGGGGTGACGCTGCACACCGATTGGGCGGGCTGCGGCAGGTCTCAGCCACACATTCGGCTCCGTGCGATAGCCTTAGAACGTGAGTGACCCTATGACCGAATCGCCATCGAGAAGCGGCATTGTCGCCGCGACGTTGGGTGCGGTCTTCCCCGGTCTCGGGCACGGATACGTCGGTCGGTGGTGGCGAGCGATCGCGATGGTGGTGCCGACGATCGCTCTCATCGCTCTCCTCATCGTGGTCGCGCGAACGCCGCGTTTCGATATCCTTGGTGTGCTCGTATCACCCTCCGTCCTCCGCGGGATACTTGTGGCCAACCTCCTCATCGTCGTGTGGCGTGTTGCTGCAATTGCCGATCCGTACCGACTGGCCCGAAGCGACAAGAGTCCTTGGACCACGGCGACCGTTCTTCTCCTCGGATTCCTCGTCGCTCTACCGCATGTTGTGATCGCCAGGTACACGCTCGATGCAGCCTCGGCGCTCGACCAGGTATTCGTAACAGGTGAGCCCGTTCCCTTGGTGTCCCTTGAGGAGCCACGTGACACGGTCACTGCAGCGAACCATGGTGAGGTGATCGTGCCGGTGCCCGATCCCGCATCCGCAGTTTCGGTTGCTCCCGTCGTTGCTCCGTCCTCGGGGGATCTCGTTTTCAAGGCTGGCATCGGCGACCCGGAGGCAGTCGCTCTCCCGCCTGAGAGTGCACAACCTCGGAGCATCCCTCTGGCTTCACTCCTCGGATCCGACTATGACGGGCTCAACCGCGTCACGATCCTCCTTGTGGGAGGTGACGGTGGTCCCGGTCGCAGCGGCAACCGCACGGACAGCATCATGGTCGCGACGTTCGACACGGAAACAGGGAAGTCGGCAGTATTCGGCATTCCGCGGAACATGACACATGCCCTCCTCCCTGAGGAGTGGAACACCGCGTTCGTCGATATCGAGAAGCAGCTGACGCCCTGGGACGAGAGAAGGCAGTGGACAGACGAAGACGGTGACGGCGAGCCGGATCAGTTCGAGCCATGCTTCTGCTTCCCCGACCAGATCAACGCGATCTATCCGTACACGCGCAAATGGGTCGACACATATCCGGACGAGGTCGATCCGGGGCTTGCGGCGCTGCGGGACACACTCCAGATCATGCTCGGTCTTGAGATCGACTATTACGCAATGGTGAACATGTCTGGCTTCGTGAGGCTCGTTGATGCGCTGGGCGGGGTCCGCGCTTACGTAACGGGATCCGTGCAGACAGAGGTGTCACCCGCACGGGAGGGGGAGGATTGGATCAAGATTGACCTGCGCCCCGGCTGGCAGCGGCTGAACGGCCATGAGGCGCTTGCGTACGTCAGGGAGCGTCGTTCCGTATCGGACTACACCCGAATGAAACGACAGCGGTGCCTCCTCAAGGCTGTCGCGGCTGAGGCAGACCCTGTCACCATTGCCACCCGTTTCTCTGGGATAGCTCGAGCGGTGGCTTCCTCCGTGCGGACCGATATCCCGATTGAGCTGCTGCCATCTCTCCTGAGGCATGGCTCGTCGCTCGATCTCAACGACATCGCGACCATCGGTTTTGTTCCTCCGTATTACACGCCAACGGTCGACCACCGGGGGAAACCAACCCCGGACCTCCTGCGAATCCATGCCATGGTGCGGTGGGCGCTGAACGCCGAATCCGACACGGAGTTTGATACGGGCGGTGACTCCGAGTGCAGGATCTGAGCGTCTGCAAGCCTCTTATCTGAATCCGCTGTACCGTTCTTGCATCACGTGTTCGAGGGGACGATGGCCACTGCGGATTCAGTCGAAGCACGCTCGACAGCGTTGTACCGCCCATGGGTTGGTGCTGCGCTCAGCATCGTTGTGCCCGGTCTTGGGCAGGCGTATGCCCGTAGGTACCTCCGAGGTGTGCTCTGGTTCTCCCCGGTGGCTGCTGCGGCCGTGGCCCTGTTCTTCGGACTCGGCGTTTCGGTCACAGACCTCATCAACGCGGCTCTCGACCCAACGATTCTCTGGGGTGTGTTCTGGTTGAACGTTCTCAGCGCCATGTGGCGCGTCGGAGCCGCCGCAGACGCTTTCAAGATTCTCGATGGCAGCGCTATCGGCGTGACGTCGCTTGCTGTCGGCTGGGCAATGCTTGTGCTTCTCATCATCACGCCACATCTGTTCGTCGGCCGGTACGTATTTGATGCCGTCACCCTGGTTTCGGTTGTGTTTGTCGAGGAGGGCGAAACCGTGGCTGTGCCGGTGATCCCCATCGGGACCGACGCAGACATCGTGCCAGATCCCACAATCGACGCCCTCAAGCCCGAATTCGCGTCGGTGTTCGACTCACAGATGTGGGATCCGGACGCCGTGCTGACCCGGATACAGATGGCAGGCGACGAGGCGGGGACCGCACCCGCACCCTTCCTTCCGTTCGACGAGCGCGTTGGCGAGGATCGGTTCTCCGTACTCATCGCTGGTGGTGATGCCGGCCCGGGACGGGGTGGTCTTCGGACCGACTCGATGATCGTCGCGTCCATCAACACGGGAACCGGCAAGGCGGCTCTCTTCAGTTTCCCTCGCAACATGGGTTCGATACCTCTGCCGAAGCGATTCGAGAATGCGTTCATCGAGTTCGAGAAGTCAATTGCCCCCGAACCTGAACCGGTTGAGGAAGGCGAGGAGCCGCCGGAGTGGGAGAGCTGCAAGTGCTTCCCTGAGCAGTTGAACGCCCTCTATCCATTCACACGCAGGTGGACCAGAACGTATCCCGACGAGGTAGACCCAGGTATGGCAGCGCTGCGCGACGTGCTCGGTGGCTTGATGGGTATCTCGATCGACTACTACGCACTCATCGACATGGCTGCCTTCGTCGACCTTGTCGATGCGATTGGTGGAATCGATGTGGATGTACGCCAGCCGCTCCAGGCCGAGGTCTCACCGCCGCGTGAAGGCGATCCGTGGGCAACGGTGGACGTCGATGTCGGCTGGAATCACCTCTCTGGAATGGAGGCTCTTGCCTATGCAAGGGCACGCAAAGGATCGAGTGACTATGCCCGGATGGAACGCCAGCGATGCATGGTGCGCGGCGTGGCAGCAAAGGCTGACCCATTCACGATACTTCGGTCTTTCCCAGCGATTGTTGACGCTGTCGAGCACTCGGTCGTCACCGACATTCCTCGGTCGTTCGCAGGCGAGTTCATCAGTGCAGCGGCCGGCTTGGACTTCGACGACATCGAGACGGTCGGGTTCACGCACGCCTACTGGGAGGACGAACGAGACCACCTCAGACACCCGATACCAGACGTCGGCAGCATCCGATCAAAGGTGCGCAGGGTCTTCTCTGGCCAGGACACCGGTGAGGTCGCAGCCGTTGGCGATTCCGAGTGTGATGTCTAGCAATCAGTGGTGCCGAAATCAAAGAAGCTCAGCCCCCATGAGTGAGGGCTGAGCTTCTTCAGTTGTCTCGGTGTTACGGCTTGTTCGCCATCTTCTCTGTGTTGTCGTTGATCCGGAAGAGGATCATTGTCAGCTCGAGGAACACGCGATAGATCAGGATCACGATCATGAACGCAAGCCCACCGAACAGGAAGCCGCCGACGAATCCGCCGAAGCCATTGTTCAGCCCGGCGATCATTGCGAATAGCCACATCAAACCAGCCATCACCATGACGAGGATGTAGATGATCTTCACCACAGATGGCGTGATGAACTTCTCGAATGAAAGATCGAACAGGCCTCCGAGGCCGACGTTGTCGTTGTTCTCGCTCACTGATTCTCCTTGGTAGAGGGCCAAGACCCTACCGGTGTGAGTTCCGACTGACTGGTATCTTCCCCAACCGATGAATCGGTCGTTTCCAGTTGCAGCTGCGGTGTTCTTTGGCGGGGTCACCGGCACTTCGCTCCGTTTTGCCGTTGGTGAAGCGATGGTGGCCTTGGGCTCGTCTGACCTCGCGCCTGTTCTTGCCGTGAACATCATCGGGGCCCTTGCGCTCGGATGGTTTGGCGATCGTGTGCGTCACGCTGCGCCTTGGTCGACGGCTGTCGTTGCCTTCGTCGGTGTGGGGCTTCTCGGGTCGTTCACCACATTCTCTGCGTTCAGCGTCGAGTCGGTGGAGCTGTTCCGCTCGGGTTCGTGGGTTGCTGGCGCGGCCTATGTGATCGCGTCCATCCTTGGCGGGTTCGCGGCGGCTCGGACGGGCGCACGAATCGGGGCGCATCGATGACAGCGCTTGTGGTTGCGCTCGGTGGTGGAGTCGGCGCCTTGCTTCGATGGGGTATCGCATCGTTCCTACCCAAGCGAGGCAACGGTTTCCCTGTAGGGATCACTGTTGTCAACGTGGTCGGCTCGTTCCTTCTCGGCGTGGTCGTCGGGCTCACGGCTTCGGATGGGATCAACGTGGCAACGGCACCGCTGACTATCGGCTTGCTCGGTGGTTTCACGACCTTCTCCACATGGATGGTCGATATTGAAGAGGCACCGTCAACGCGCGTGAGTGCCGCGATTGTTGGAATCCCTTTGATGCTTGGACTCGCAGCCGCGGCTGCCGGAATCGCGATGGGTGTGGCTGGGTAGCCAACCTTCAGTCGCGGCCGTTTCGCGCCGATGACAATTCAGATGTCTTCTGGTCTACTGAAACGTTCCGAGCGCCAAAGGCTCGTCGGTTTATTGCTACGCGTTCGCGCTGTGCTGTATGTACCGCTTGTGTTCCTCGTGTTCGTTCCTTCGATGCCCCTTGCGGTCAAGGTTCTCGGGGTTGTGGTGGTCGGTCTGGTGGCAACGGCCCCATTCATCGTTCGGCGGGGCGATCGTTTCGCCGGGATTCGTCTCTCTGCATCGCTGGACCTCGTGGCCGCGTATGTCCTTTGGTTGGCTGTTCCGTGGGGCGGCGGCCTGTCATTGCTGCTGTCCATATGGGCCATCGCCATCGTCGTCTTCCTGAGCCCAGCCAAGAGCGCTGCCCGAATTACGCTCTTCGGTATTGCCCTTGAGTTGTCGAAGATTGCTGGCGTAGCCGCTGGCATCATCAGCAGCGACCCTGCGATGTCCGAGGCAACCGATCTTGGTTTGCTGTTCGGTCGCACAGTCGCGCTGAGCGGTTCGTTTCTCTTGTTCCGTGCAGTCGACATGTACGTGGTCCAGCTGGCGGCTGCGGCAGAGACCGGTGGCGAGCGCTATCGCAGGCTGATGGATGCCGCTCCGACGGGCTACATCATTCAAGACGATTCAGAGATCGTGTACATCAACGCCGGGGCTGGCGACATCCTGCAGCGACCAACGTCGATCGTGCTCGGGAAGAGTATCGGCGACTTCGTTGTGCCTGAGGACAGGCCCAGGCTCGAGCGCGCGATACAGGTTGCCTGGGATCGGCTTGAACCGGTCACGCTTGAAAGCGTCCAGATTCTGACGGATCAGGACACTGGACGTTGGGTGGACGCAACGTGCGCCGTGATCGATTACGGACGGGACCTCGCGGTACAGGTGGCATTGCACGACCGTTCCGGCCAGCGGAGGGCTGAGATCGATCTACACCGAACCGAGGTCGACTACCAGGAGTTCTTCGAACGGATCCCGGTGGCGCTGTATCGGTCGTTGCCCAACGGTCAGATCGTGCAAGCCAACGCGGCACTTGTCGAGCTCCTCGGCGCGGAATCAGAGGAACAGGTCGTGGCGCTTGATGCTCGCGACGTATACGTCGACGAGGCCGATCGCGAGCACCTCGGGCAGCTGCTGGAGGACGGCGATGTCGTCCAAGGCTTCGAAGCTCGGATGAGACGCGTAGACGGCGGAATCATCTGGGTTCGGGACACGTCGAGGCGTATCGAGAACTCGCGCGGCGTTGCCTATGAGGGCGCAATGGTCGACATCACCGGTAGACGGTCGATCGAGGACGAATTGTGGTCACGGGCGACACAGCAAGAGGCGGCCGCAACGATCGGTCAGATTGCACTCGACTCTGACGACATTGAGACGGTTCTTGACGAGATCACGCAGCTCGTGTCAAAGGTGCTCGGCACCGAGGGGGTCGTGTTGTTGCAGCGGTCGTCCGACGCTCAGTTCAAGGTCAAGGGAACGACGGGAGATCTGAGCCTCGCGCCCGACGTTGTATCGAGCATTGCCGACCGCGCCCATATGACGACCGCGCCGATCGTTCTCCGGTCTGAGTCCGAGGTGAGGTTTGCGTCACCGTTGCTCGCAGATATGGGAGTTCAGTCCTGCGCCGCGGTGATGGTGCCAGGGGCGGAAGCAGATTTCGGAACGCTCGTGCTCGTCGCGCGCGAACAACGGATCTTCTCAGCGGATGACATCAACTTCCTCCTGTCGGTGGCCAACGTGCTCGCAGCTGCCATCGACCGTGCGGCTGCAAGGAAACGGCTCGAGGATCTGCTCAGATCGAAGGATGCGTTCGTTGCTTCCGTCTCTCATGAGCTACGGACACCGCTCACCGTTGTTACGGGGATGGCCCATGAGCTCAACGAGCGATGGATGAACCTCAGCGACGAGGAGTTCGGCGAGTTCACGTCGATGCTTGTCGACCAGAGTCGGGACATGTCCGATCTCATTGAGGATCTCTTGGTCGCAGCGCGGTCAAACATCGGAAACGTGTCCGTGCGGGCCGAAAGCGTCAGCCTTGAACATGAGATACAGAATGTCCTCGCCGGGTTCCCGGACACCGGATCGTCCTCGATAATGGTCGATACGAGTGCAGGAGAGGTCACCGCTGACTCCATCAGGGTGCGGCAGATTCTGAGAAACCTCATCACAAATGCGCTGAGGTACGGTGGCGACCAGATCGAGATCGTCACATCGGCGGAACCGGGGACGCGTGTCGTCGAGGTGATCGATGACGGCACCGGCATCGCTGCTGAGGACCATGAACGGGTCTTCGTCGCCTACGAGCGAGCGCACCACACCGAGGGTCAGCCGGGATCCGTTGGGCTCGGGCTCACGGTTTCGCGAACGCTTGCTGAGCTGATGGGCGGATCGTTGACGTACCGCTTCGACGAACGGAGCATCTTCAGACTCGAGCTCCCGACGGTCATCGATGACGGCACCAGCCGTCAAACTGTTGACGGTATTCCCGGCACCGAATTCGAAGTCAAAACCCGGACCGTTGGTGCCGGTCGCTACGGCGTTGACGTGGGGTGATGAGCGGGTTCGGCCTGCAAGCGGTGAAGCATCGTCGCGAGTCCGCCTGCAACATCAGTTCCGAGATCAACTGCTATGACCGCGCGGTCCCGATCGGCGAGTGCGGTGCGGTCTCCTACGGCCTGAGCCGCGATGAGATTGTTGAATGTCGTATCAGTTTCGGGGATGGGGAGCGACGGCGTTGGCTCGTCGGTGATCTGCAAATACACGCCACCTGCGGGCCCACCCTTGTGAAGTTGTCCTGTCGAGTGAAGGAACCTCGGTCCGAAGCCGACGGTCACATGGGCGCCAGACTGTGCCGTCAGAGCCGCTCGCAGCTCGGCAAGGCTGGCAACGTTCTGTGCCGTTTGGGAGATGTAGGCCTGAACCGACACGTACGAGGGTGATGGGTCATCGAATGCTGCAACGAGTTCGGTGACCCAGCGCGTGTCGGTGGCCTGCGGTAGGCGAGGGCCGCTGGCGTCCGCGCCGCCGTCCATCGCGGCGGCAGCCAGTTCCTTCGCAAGCTGCACATCGGGTTGATCGAACGGATTGATGCCTAGGACGCTTCCCGCGACGGCGACTGCGAACTCGAGAATGAACATTGCTCCACCAACGTCATATGGATCGACGACAACCAACTCGATGACACTCTCATCGGCGACCGAGGCTCCAATGCCAACCACGACCGTATCGCCTCGCTCGTCGAGCAGTTGGCCTCCATCGATGGGCACAATGCCAAGACCTTCCTTGCCCGTTGACTCTGCGACGAGCTGCTCTATCCAAACACCGAGAGTCGACAGGGGAGCACCGCACAGGAATTGGGCCTTGTCTTCACCGCTGCGAGCCGCCTCGGCGAGTGCCACGCCCATCTCGAAACCAGGGTTCTCTTCGAGCGGTTTCGTCGGGCCGCACAAATCTGCTGCCTTCTGTGCACCGTCGAGCAGACGGCCGAGATCCGCGCCGATCAAGCCCGTGGGAACCAGCCCGAAGGCAGTGAGGGCCGAGTAGCGGCCACCAACGTTCGGATCCGCATTGACCACAGAGCGGAACCCTCGCTCGGTAGCGAGCGCTTCCAACGACGTACCCGGATCGGTGATCGCGATGAAGTGGCTCCCTGGATCGGTGAGGGCCTCGGCAGCCTGCCGCCAGAAGAATCGGAACAGCGACATCGTTTCTATGGTGCCGCCCGACTTGGAGGCAACGACGTACCAGGTTGTCCCTGGATCCGTTGCGGCTGCCACCGCTACGACTGCATTCGGGTGGGTTGAATCGATGACCGTCAACTTCGGCGACGCCGAGTTGCGTGGCAGAGTCGCTGCGAAGACCTCTGGAGCGAGGCTTGAGCCGCCCATGCCACACAGCACGATGTCTTCAATGCCTTCATCCACGGCCTGGTTGTGCAGCTCTCCGATCGTGCCGATCAGGGATCGCGATCTGTTGGGAGCATCGAGCCAACCCAGCCGGTCGGAGATCTCCGGCGTTGCAGGGTCCGCCCACACTGTTGGGTCCTTGTCCCACATCCGTTCGATTGTTTGCTGTTCGCGCCATCGACTTGCATGAAGCCCAACGGCTGTGGTCCTCGCTGAAGTGAGAGAGACATCGAAGGTCATGATGCCGTTTGTCTCTGCTTGGTCTCGATGGCACTGAGGAGCGAGGCATAAGCGTCAGCGAACGAATCAACGCCATCTCTCTTGAGCTGCGCAGTAATGGAGTCGAATGAGACGCCGACCTCTGGGAGGGAGTTGATGAAGAGCGGAGCCTCGTCCATGCCAGCCAGCAGCGAGTCGGCGGTGACCGTACCGTGGTCAACGAAGGCATCGATCGTTGCAGGGGGAGCGGTGTTGACGGTGTTGCGACCAATGAGATCCTCGACATACATCACGTCGTTGTAGTCGGGGTTCTTCGTCGATGTTGAGGCCCACAGAACGCGTTGCGGGCGTGTCCCTGTCGAACGAAGGGCCGTAAACCGGTCGCCTTCGAAGAGCTCCTGATACCTGCGGTACGCGACCTTGGCGTTCGCCACGGCCGCCTGGCCGCGAAGGCCGAGTGCGCGGT